>Ga0180301_10001559_pt1 | contig 18051 bp, 21 predicted proteins | sample GuaBasSediGuay16_FD_121797 | JGI IMG/M metagenome (GOLD analysis project Ga0180301, IMG submission 121797) | Subseafloor sediment microbial communities from Guaymas Basin, Gulf of California, Mexico - Guay16, Core 4569-2, 12-15 cm | ecosystem: Environmental > Aquatic > Marine > Hydrothermal... | reverse complement strand
GAATCTCGGTGGAGAAGTGGATCAGCTCTCTGTTCCCGCTGCGATCGGCAGTGGCTGCGTCCAGGAGCGGTGCCTTCTGTGGAGAACCAAATGTCAATGCCATAATCCTCCAGCATCTCAGGTAATGCACTTGGGTTCTCCCTCCAGAAGTCCCTACCATACTCTGCTGCATATTCGAGAAAAGCGATGATCTTCTCTTTGTCTCCGATAAATAAAGCGGGAGGGATATTAAGTTTATATGCATGGAAGAGATATTTGGAGTATGTTAGATGAGATTAATCCTAAATTGGAGAAGCTTGCAGAGGTGCCGTATGTGAAGATAAGGGAATATGAGTTGAATACGCGGGAGTTGAAGGAGGGGGATTTCGACCTAAACAAATTTAAAAGGAATGTGGATATAAGTCTATAAATGAAATAATTAAGGGCGAAAGGAGAGAGAATTGATCGATAGAAATGAAGACAAAAAAGAGGGTAAAACAAGCTAAGAAATGGAAGCGCGAGCAAGTAGAAGACATAAAAAATTTGATCCGCTCCTATAAGACAGTAGGTATAGCAAAAATAAGAGGCTTGGGTTCTAAGCAACTACAGCGAATAAGAAAAGAATTCCGGGATAAAGCGAGGTTGAGAGTATCGCGAAATAGCTTGATTTCTATTTCCTTTGGGACAAGCGGGATGAACGAGATGGTGAACTATGTAGACGACCAGATGGCGTTGATATTCAGCGATTTGGATGCTTTTGAATTGTATAGGGCGATGGAAGAGGGTAAAATACCAGCGCCAATAAAGCCCGGGGCAATTGCTCCTCTCGATATTGTAATCGAGGAAGGTCCTACCTCACTTAAGCCCGGACCGATAGTAGGGGAATTACAGAATTTGGGCATACCCGCGGGAATAGAGGGCGGTAAGGTGGTGATAAAGCAAAAAAAAGTAGCAGTGAAGAGGGGGGAAAGAGTTTCTCCTGCACTTGCAGAGATGCTGGCAAGGCTCGAAATTCACCCGATAAAGGAAGGACTGGATTTATGTGCAGTGTATGACGCTGAAGAAGAAGTGGTATTCACGCCTGATGTTCTCCATATAGACCCCTCGAAATACTTTTCGGATGTGAGGGAGGGAGTAAAAGCGGCTTTATCACTTGCCACACACATAAAGTATGACTATCCCACTCGACATACTATCGGTGATTTAATAAGTGAAGCAAATATAAAAGCGGTGGCGTTGGCATTTAATACCGCTTATCCAACTTCGGAGACAATAAAACCGTTGATCCAGAAGGCTTATACCAATGCACGAAATCTGTCCCTTAATGCGTGCATATACGAACGCGAGACAATAGCTTATTTACTTGCGAAGGCGTGTTCGGAGGCGCGAAGTCTGGCTCGATACGTGGAAGGGTAGGTTAAAATAGTGAGTGATGTCGAAACTGAAATTCACGAAGATGCAGGGATGTGGTAACGATTTTATTTTGATAGACGACCGAGAAGAGAAGATTGCGGAGGAAAAGAAGGGACAAATCGCACAATTTTTATGCCGGAGAAGATTCTCAGTAGGTGCTGATGGTGTTTTGTTCCTATGCAAACCTACAACGAGTTCGTATGACGTGAGGATGCGAGTTTTCAATGCCGATGGTTCCGAGGCGGAGATGAGTGGAAACGGGATGAGGTGCTTCGCCAAATACGTGTACGAAAAAGGGTTAGTGCAAAGCCGACAAATGAGGGTGGAGACGTTAGGCGGGTTGATTGTTCCAGAAGTAGAAATTGATGAAAAAGGTTTTGAGGTAACTTCTGTCAGGGTTTTTATGGGTAACCCCATTTTTGATAAAATTGATGAGCCGTTCTTTGTGAATGAACAGATAGGAGAGATTAAGCTAACTTCGTTAACCCTTAGCAATCCTCATGCCGTGGTTATTGCTGAGTCCCTTGAAGGACTGGAGGTAGATGCAATAGGAAAAAGTATCGAATCGCATCCGGCTTTTCCTGACAGGACTAATGTGGATTTTGTGAAGGTAGAAGTGAAAAAACGCAATGTGATAACTGTGAGGACGTATGAAAGAGGCGTGGGAGAGACATTATCCTGTGGAACAGGATCAACAGCTTCTGTGCTTACATTGAATGCACTCGGATACATAAATGCGAGTCTACCAGTTACGGTGCACACGAGAGGCGGTGATTTGATGGTGGAGCTAAAAGAAGAAGGTGCATATCTCGTGGGTCCTGCGAAAGTAGTGTATGAGGGGGAGGTATCTGTTCAGAATTCGGGGGCTTTTTGAACTCTCAATCTCAATAGGGTCGAACACTTATTACACAGCCTATCCGGCTTCATCCTCGCTTCGTATAATGAATTAGAGAATTGCATAACGCAATAGTTAGTGCAATGCTGTAACCCAAAAACATGCCCTAGCTCGTGAATGGCTTCCTTTTTTATCAGATCAAGCGAATCGAGCCTGTGAATCGAGAGTATCGCTGCTTTACCGGGTTGTGCTACTCCAAACACAAAATTCATTCCCTTCACATATATGTCATCGCTTACCATCCATAAAGATAACGAAGACTCTTTTGCTCCTCTGTTTTTATCTTTAATAAGATAACTCAGGAGAATAGAAGCATCATATTGCTCTCTATTCGCGTTGTATGCTCCTTTTACTGTCTTCGCCTCAAAGTGAATCACTTCGGTTGTTTCTATCCCGAAAACATCTCCAAGTGCTTCTTTCACCGGTAGGACCTCATCCTTGCTATTTTCATCGTGAAACATCCTGAGCTTCTTCAGCTTCTTCATGCCATGCTTCATGCTTCCGCAATCTTTATATGTATTGTTTCCTATAAAACAAAACGTTGAAGGCATGAGAAAAATAGTGAACAAGCCAGATTTGAAGATGTTTGTCTTCTATGGGCTAGTTCTTATACCAACTTTCTTTTTGTGCTACGAGAAGCGAAACTTATCTTTCTTCTTTGTCATTACGGCGATGCTGTTGACAAGTGTTATGGAGGTCCCAATCTACAAGCTTAGAACAAAAAAACCGGAATACAGCGAGCTCGAAGCCCGGCGTATCGGTGATTTTTATGGGGTGCAGATAGTAGAGGAGATGCAAGAAGATCGCGAAAGAACATATAAAACAAGAGTAACGCTGAACATGGGCGGCTTCATTATACCTCTTTTTTTCTCCTTTTATCTGCTACTAAACTATACCGCTCTCATATTAGAAATAGCGATGTCCATCCTGCTCATGGCTGCTTTTTCCTTCCTCCTATCAGAGGTGAGAGCAGGTGTAGGTATAGTAATTCCAACCTACGCGGGCATCTTTGCCATTCCTCTTGGACTTATACTTGCACCAGAATCCGGGAATACCGAAATAGCAGGGTTGATATTTGTATTGGCAATTCTGGGCATTCTACTGGGGATCTTGATAACGCTGGCAACACTGCCAAAAGAAGAAGTAGGCAGTGCCTTCTTTAATATTGGTGGCATCGGCAGTTTCCAGTCCATATTCCTCATCTCCATTTTGGCTTTGTTAATCGGAACCGCAGCATAAGAATCCATTCCGAAGGGCAATTATGACCAAAAGAGAGGGCGGCAGGGTGATAATAAAATTGGGTGGCAGCCTAATAGAAAAAGGCAGAGACATTGTACAATTTCTTAAAGATTATGTAGAAGAGAAGGACAAAGACAGGGATAAAGCTCCAACCCTAATATTAATCCCCGGCGGGGGTCCCTTTGTGGAAGTCGTAAGAAACCTGTCAGCAGACATATCAATATCAGAGGAGTCTGCGCATTGGATGGCTGTTCTCGCAATGCACCAGTACGGGCTTTTTTTGGCAAATGGTGAAATCGGGATACCATTAGTTGAAAGCACGAATGAGATAGACGAGGCTGAACCTATACGCATATTACTGCCCTATGAGATTATAAAAGCGGATGATTGCTTACCGCATACCTGGAATGTCACATCAGACACGATAGCAGCGTTTGTTGCAAATAAAATAGGCGAAAAGACTTTTATAAAAATAACCGATGTTGATGGAATAATAGACGAAAAGGGACATCTTATCAATAAAATCTATGCAAAAGAATTAGCAGAACTCGAGGAGAAGGGATGTGTTGATGCTGAGCTCCCGAGATATTTAATGCGGAATAAAATGAGTTGTACTATTGTAAACGGCAACTACCCTAATCGAATAATAGCTGCAATTGAAGGAAAAGAAACACTCTGCACAAAAATACTCACAAAATAGCTTTAAGAAGGAGAAGCCCCGGAAACTTTCTCTCTACGAGGATGCGAGGAAAGGGCATCTACATTTAACTTTAAACTCTTCTCCAATTCCTTGTACCTGTTCCGAATAGTAATCTCAGTTGTACCTGCAACCTTGGCTATTTCTTTCTCTGGTCGATACTCCTCCTCATCATTACTTAGAGCAGCGGCAATGTATATCGCTGCCGCTGCTGTTCCTATGGGTGCCCATCCTCTGGCTGCTCCCGCACCCTTATTCTGCTTTAGTATTTCTATTGCCCTTTCCCTTGTTGCTTCACTTAATCCAAGCTCGGAGCAGAACCGGGGTATATAATGCGACGGATCCGCAGGTGCAATCTTTAATCCAAATTTCCTTAAAAGGAAAATATATGCGCGCCTTATTTTCTTTAAAGGACTTCTTGACACCTTTGCAATCTCTTTCAGTGTGCGTGGAACCCCGTATTGTCTGCAAATGATATACAGCATTGCAGATACCAATTCTTCTATACTCCGACCCTTAATCAAATTTTGCTTCGCCGCTTTTCGGTAAAGCACAGAAGTTGCCTCCTTGATGTCATTCGGCAGCTTGAGCGCACATGCCATCCTATCTATCTCAACAAGCGCGAAAGCAAGCGTCTTTTCACTACTATCCATATTTACCCATCGCAATCTTTGTATTCCAGCAGGCAATTTTGGCGTAGGTGTACTCAGTCCTTTATCATGAATTCTATAACTCATACCCGGACCTGTTCTAACTCTTTTAGAAGCTTGTTCAGAGTCATATGCGCGCCACTCTGGGCCGAGATCCACAATATTCTCTACTATTACCATCCCACAGTCGGCGCAGTAAAGTTCCGCGTGCTTAGAATCGGATACCACGTTTTTTGACCCGCATTCGGGACATTTTCTTATTCTGTTATTATCCATATCAATATCTATATATATTTTTCATCTATAAAATACTTTTCTTTTTTTGTTTTGATTTGATGCCGATACCTTTTTATAACCTTACATATTTTTAAAAACACAGCGAAAGGGATATTAAAATAAAAGGAGGTGATTGATTAATAATGGGAGAAGAAAAAACGGAATTGAAACAGTTGTTTGTTTATGAACACGATGCAAAACGGCTGGAACTTTTTATCAGAATCGTGTACTCGTTCGTTATAGGGCTGGTATTGATGGTGTACGGATTTATCGCAGAGATATGCATGCTTATTCAGTGGTTTGTGATATTGATACTTGGGCGGAGGAGTGAGGGGTTAAGCAACTTCATTAAGGGGTATCTTGAATATTATGTGCATGTGGTCAGCTATATTTATTGGATGACCGATGATAGACCAGGAATATTGCCAAAGCCGGTTGAAATATACGAGAAAGAGTGAAGTGGGTTTGTCAATGGTGAATACCCGCGGTAATCTTTTTCCTTTTTATTTTTTATTTTTTATTTAAATAAATACAAAAAAAAAAATGAGAACAGCGTGGCTAAAGATAAGGATGGGGCTGTGTGTATTGCTCCTGTTTGCGGTGATATATGCGTTACTAATCGTTATAGCTACTTTCACCGGAGCTGGGACGCCGATAATTTACGCTTTACTCGCCTTTGTCTTGGTCGGAGTTCAGTTCTTCATAGGTCCGAAGATAGTGGAGAAGACGATGCGTGTTCGGTATGTTTCAGAACGCGAGCAGCCGGAATTGCACCGGATGGTGAGCGAATTGGCGATGAAGGCAGGGATACCCAAGCCGAGAGTAGGGATTTCCGAAATACCAATACCGAATGCTTTCGCTTTTGGTACCTCGAAGAAGACCGCGAGGGTTTGCGTGACGAGAAGATTGATGGAGATGTTGAAAAGGGATGAGATAGAAGCGGTTTTGGGGCATGAACTATCGCACATAAAACATCGCGATATGGCGGTTATAACGGGGTTGAGCGTGATACCGATGATATGCTACTTTATTTATTTCAGCTTCTTCTGGTCGGGCATCTTTGGCGGTATGGGCGGCGGTAGAAATAGAGAAGGTGGTGAAGCGGTATCAATGCTTGCCATCGCTTTTATTGCCTTCATCGTTTATTTCATAAGCAATCTCATAGTGCTTTATGCGTCCCGTATAAGGGAATATTATGCGGATGCAGGGAGTGCGGAACTTACGAGGAAACCGCATGAACTTGCTTCTGCGCTATACAAAATGATTTATGGTAGCGCAGCAGGTACGAAGCAAGAGAAGATAAAAAAGGAAATGGGAAGCATGCGCGCTTTCTTTGCCGCCGACCCCGTAACTGCGAGAAGGGATTTGAGGGATTTACGCGCTGCGGACCTGGATAGGAATGGGAGAATAGACGAGTACGAATTAAGAGCTTTCGCAGAAAGGGCGCGAGTAAGCCGTGCTGAGAGGTTGATGGAACTTTTTTCCACGCATCCTAATCCTGTGAGCAGGGTTAAGAGGCTGGGGGCGTACTTGTAGTAGAAAGTTTTCACTAAAATATTTCTTTTCAACTATGGGGCTTTATCCTGTTGAAGCGGTTTAGGTGGAGACGGTCCTTGTTGAATTAAAATCTTTTGTTATTTCTTTATGTGAGTATTTATGCACTTTCCTTCATTCACCTCACACACGCTCCACCGCCATCTTTATCATCTCCACAATATACTTCTCACTCCACCTCGAAGAGTTTATCACCAGGTCGTAAATGGAAAGGTCGTCCAAAGTTATACCGTAATATTTCTCATATCGCCTATTTTCTGAGTGCTCTCTGTATTTCATTGCAGAAAGAGCTTCTTCGTAGGTTATTCCTTCACGAGCTGCAATTCGCCTTGCTCTTATTTCCGATGGAGCCTTCAACCATATTTTTAAATCCGCAGCAGGAACGAAGAATCCGGATAACCTACCTTCTACAATGACATTCTCCCTTTTCATCGCTTCTTCTCCCTGCTTCTCATCTATCAGTCTATCAAAATCAGCACTATTTTCTGCTAATTTGTTAAAATGCTCTAACTGCAATTTCTTTTCCCTTGCTATTTGTCGAAACATCTCGCCAGCGGAGATTAGTTCCATTGACAATTCATCTGATAGTAACTTCGCCACTGTTGTTGTTCCACTACCCGGAAGACCGCTTATTGTCATCCGCATCGGTTTAGCTCCTTTAATAACCACTGCAATCCCGTGGTTCTATACAAATAGTCATCCTTTTATAACACCAATAGCTCTGAAAGCTGCCACTCTCTTCGCTATCCCCGCCACTTCACAACTCCGAACCACCACCTCGGGGTCTTTATAAGCAGCCGACACTTCTTCTGCCAGCTCTCCGTATCTATCGAAAGGAATACCTCTCTTCTTCCTCACATCTCTCTTACTTCTTTCTCGTGCTTTCACTATGATATCCCTCTTCGCCAGTTCATCTCTCACTTCAATTCCCCTGTATTTCCTCATCGCTGCAGTCCTGCTCATTTCCCTGCCCGAACCATGAGCACAGCTACCAAAAGTCTCGTGCTTTGCTATCTCAGTGCCCACTGCCAAAAAACTGCGTGTGCCCATCGAACCAGGAATCAACACCGGCTGCCCTATGCTCCTATAAACAGGCGGCAATCGTTCATCACCCGCGGGAAACGCCCTCGTTGCTCCTTTCCTATGTACACACAACTTCTTTCTCTTCCCGTTCACGAGATGCTCTTCCTCTTTCGCTATGTTATGTGCGATGTCATATACCAGACATATCCCCAAATCCTCTGCCGGGCTTCGAAGCACGTCTTCAAACACTTTTCTTATCCAATGCGTTGCAAGTTGCCGATTCGCAAAGGCGTAATTCGCACATGAACACATCGCTTCAAAATAATCCATGCCGGTGTCGCTATTCAAATATGCGCAAGCCAATTCCCTCTCCAGACTAAGTATTTTCGATAATGTTGCATCCTTACCCATCTCTCGTTCGAATTTTCTCAGGTAAAATGAGCAAACGCCATGCGAGAAACCTCTACCACCTGTATGAATTAAAACAGTCACCTGCCCCTTCTCTTCTATCCCATACGCCTTTGCAAGCCGTTCATCAAAAATATCGTCTACCACTTCTAATTCCAGGAAATGATTTCCAGAGCCGAGCGTGCCCAATTGTGGAGCACCCCGCTTTTTTGATTTCTCGTCTATCTTCTCCGGATTCGCTGCCTTTAATTTCCCTCTCTCTTCTGTTCTCTCTATGTCTTCCTCCCAGCCATACCCGTTCTCAATGCACCATTCTGAACCGCCCCTTAGCACTTCATCTAACTGGGTATAAGATAACTTTACTTTTCCTGACAGTCCAAGCCCGGCGGGAATATATTCAAATAAGCCGTCCAATATCTCTGACAGATGAGGTCTGACATCTTCTTCCTTTAAATTAGTTCGGATGAGCCTTACGCCACAGTTGATGTCGTAGCCGACACCTCCAGGTGATATAACGCCTTCCTCAAAGTCCGTAGCTGCTACGCCCCCAATTGGAAATCCATATCCTTGGTGCCCATCAGGCATAACCATCGAGTATTTCTCTATACCGGGAAGCGAAGCGACGTTGATTGTTTGCTGTAGCGTGAGGTCACTCTTCATCTTCTCTAACAGCGCTTCAGCAGCGTAGATCCTCGCTGGCGTCCTCATGTAGTGCTTATAATCCTGCGGTACTTCCCATACATCTTCCCTTATTTTTTTAAGTGGAATGTCCATCTGAAACGCCTCCTTTGTTTTTGCCCCCCCTCTAATTGCCGATAGAGCAATACTAAGCACAAATAAATTGAGAGAGAATTAAAAATTTGCGGTGCCAATTTATATAAGCTACACTATGCACCCATCGTCTGCGAAACGGCACCTAAAGCTTCTCGCAACTGTTGTTGAAGTTGCTGATATTTCTTTTGCACTCTTTCCTCCTGTCTTTCCAGAGTCTTCAGTCGCAAATCGTAGGTCTCCTTCTTCTCTGACAAGTCCTCCTTTACCAATTCCTTATCCGCTTTTATCATCAACTCGCCAACGTTTTTGTAGATCACCGAATTTTCATCAAGCTTTTCCAACTCATCTAAAGCACTCTCGCTATCACGCAGCAAAGCTTCTACCTGCATCTTCTGCCTCCCCACAGCTTCTATCTGGACTTTTAGCTGCTGTAATTGAGCAAGCTGATTTTGCACTTGAGGTGGTATTTCACTACTTCCGCTCATATTATTGCCTCCTAAATTATTCTTTGACCTTTATAAATATAAATACATGGGAGAAAGAGTAAGGATATTGGTCATTTCTTATGGGTCGAGGGCGGCTGCGGTGATAGATGCGCTTAGCAGAAGTGAAAATTATGATGTGCGCTTTTATGTTGTAGACAAGCAAAGGAATCCATTTAACGTGAAACATGCAGAGAAGCACGTGGTCATTCCTGATCTGGATGTAGAGAGAATATGCGACTTCGTTGAGGTGAATAAAAACGAGATAGATTTTGGTATTTGCTGTCCGGAGAAGCCCATAATAGAGGGAGTAAGAGATGTAATCGAGAACAAGACCGGTGTAGCAATGATATGCCCTACGAAGAGGTATGCGATAGAAGGGAGCAAAGCTATGCAGCGGTATCTGCTTGTGGAATGCTGTGCGGAGGCGAATCCGCGATTTATGGTGTTCCCCCGTGTGGAATATTCAAATGTAAGAGAAGTAAAAAGGGCGGTATGGGAATTTTTGGATGAAATAGGGAATGAAGTAGCGGTGAAGCCGGACAAGCCTGCGGCAGGGAAGGGAGTGGGTGTGTGGGGCGACCACTTTACGAGTAGAGAGCAGTTGTTCGAGCATTTCCTCTCCATCTCGGAGGGAGGCAGCGATGTGGTAATAGAGGAGAAAATGGAAGGTGAAGAATCGAGCTTCCAGGCTTTCTGTGACGGTAAAAGAATCTCCGTCCTCCCGGAAACAAGAGATTACAAACGCGCTTTTGATGCAGACCTCGGGCAGAATACGGGCGGAATGGGCTCTTACAAGGATAACAAGGATTGGCTGCCTTTTATGGAGGAAAGGGATAGAGAAAAGGAGGAGAGATTGGTTCAAAAAATATTCAAAAGGCTTAGAGGTGATGGAAGCAACGAAGAGCTGAGGGGAATGCCTTTTTATGTTGCTTTCATACATACTGACGAAGGTGCAAAGATATTGGAGATAAACAGCCGACCTGGCGACCCAGAGATACAGAATGTGCTGCCTGTTTTGAAAAATGATTTCGTAGATGTTTGTTTTCGCATGATAGAAGGAAATCTCTCGAGGATAGAATGCGAGGCGAGGGCGACGGTGGTGACATATGCCGTGCCGATGGATTATGGCGGATACAGGGTGAGATACAGTGGAGACAGAAGGGTGGATTTGAGTGGTGCGTATGCGTTGCAGGAGAGATATGGTGATAATTTAAGAATTTATCCTGGGTCTATGGAGTTAAGGGCAGATGGATATACTTATGCGCTCGGTTCAAGAACGGTTTGCACCGTGGGCGTTGGTGAAACCATAGCGGAGGCGAGAGAAATATCGCTGGACGGCATAAGAAATATAGATGGTGCGTTGTGGAATAGGGAGGACATTGGTGCGGAGCATCATATTGAGAGAAGTGTGAGGAGGATGCAAAGAAGAGCGGTTAGTAACCAATCAGCTTTCGGATTTTCATGAGATTTTCTTCGTGCTTTTTAGACTACTCTTCCTCCTTACCTTTTTGCTCCTTGTACACCTCTCTCTGCACGATAAACCTCATTATCTCGTTCGTGCCAGCAGGAATCATTGACAACCTTGCCATTCTGAACGCCCATTCCGCAGGATATTCATCACTGAGCCCTCTGCCGCCCAATATCTGTACTGTGCTATGCGCCACCTCGTAGAACGCCTCAGAAGCGAGCAGTTTTGACATCGCGGATTCCTTCTCCGCATCAAACCCCCCATCAATCAGCCTTGCCGTATGATAAACCATCAACTTAGCAGCTTCCAATCTCGTTACCATATCTGCGATTTTGAAACTTATGCCTTCAAAACGACTTATAGACGTTCCAAACTGCTCTCGCTTCATCGAATATTTAACTGCGAGTTCAAGCACAGGTCTCGCTTCTCCCACCAGCATCGCGGCATATAACGTCCTCTCAATAGAAAGCTCATCGAACATTATCTTCGCGCCCTCATTCGTTCCACCAAGTATGTTCTCTCCCGGCACGCACATCTCATCAAACAGGAGATGAGAATTTACAGTTCCCGGAAAGCCGCCTAATAACTTGTAATCCTCTATCACTTCAAACCCCGTCTCCGACATGCCCGCTTTGGGCTCTACGATAAATGCACTCATTCCCTCCACGGGGTCAACTCCTGGATTCGTTATCGCCCATACTAAAAGGATATCGGCTTTACTTCCGTTTGTTATGTTCCTTTTCTCTCCTTTTATCACGTATGTGCCGCCCTTCAGCTCCGCTCTCGTCTTGATACGCATCACATCACTTCCTGCTTCTGGCTCGGTTATAGCAATCGCACCAATATTAGCACCCTTTTTCAGCGCGGGCAAATACCGTCTCTTTTGCTCCTCGCTACCATGTCTCGCAATCGTAGCATAAACGTAAGAAGAAGTGGAATATATCCATGCGAGAGGAACACAGGCTGCACCAAGTTCCTCGGCTAATATCACCTCATACACCAATTTTCCTCTACCGCCATACTTGACAGGTAATACAGGAGCTAAGAAGCCTTCTTCTCCTAGCTTCTCGTAATGCTCACGCGGATAAAAATCCCTTTCGTATATCTCATGCTCTATCTTTTTCGCATCCTTCCTCTCGAGAAAATCCCTTAACTCTGCTCTGAATTTGTTCTCATCAGCGGAGAAAAGCATATTTTCTTTATCTCTCATCTTCAAGGCATTCCCGATTTTTGTTTCTCGAAAAATCCCACCTAATTCCCTCGCATTAGGGCTCAATTTATCTTACTCGAAAGAACCATATGATAACCGCTTCTGTAATGAAATATAAGAAAATTGTGAGTAGAAAAGCATATACAGGCCAATACCAATACAAACTTATTGTTTTTAGCGGTATAATCCATTGAGGAAACCGTTCTGACTCTCTAAATAGAGATAGAAATAATATTAAGGCAGACAAGCTTACCAAGATGTAAGGTGGCACTAAGTGCAATCTGTCAGATAACCTTTTTTCTAATATCATGAAAGACTTGTCAAAGGACTTAAATGAACTTACCAAATCTGAACAATCCGCTAATCTCTCACGAAATGTGTCATAGAATGAGTTTGCATAAACTATCTCACCTCTTGCTCTCGCAATATCCTCTATGGCATCTTTTAACCTCACTTTGCCAATCATTCTCTTGTATTCTACGAATTTACGTAAATATTCAAACAAAATGCTCTTCTTAGCTTCGTCCCCGTTTTTAGCTTCGATGGGTGGTAAGGGTAAGTCTGAAGAGTGATGCACATGACTATGGAGAGCATCCCTTACGAGTATGTGTAAAACTCTTTCTAAACAATCATTTTCAGGATAAGATACTTTATACTTCGTTAGCCCGCTTTCATGGATCCATGCATCTCCATCTACCAATATTTCTCCCTTCCAATTTAATACATTTAAGGATAAGTGTAAGATCTTTTCTCCACACTCTTCGCATTCTCGAAAATTTATTCTTCCATAGGATACTTTATGCTTACGGTTAAATAGCCTATCAAATCTTCTATCCGAGAGGAGCATCTTATTTGATATAAACAATTTTTCAAAGTTATTTATGTCCGCATCACAAAATAGCTTCTCTCCTATTACTAACTTTCTACTTAATATTGGTATCCAACTATAAAAATTTTTGTCCATAAAAAACACACATTTCACCTTATATATAAAACTTATAGTATATTTCGGCTATAATTCTTGTATCTCTCCTCATGGGAATTTTATCGGCTTATGGTAGATTTTTGGTTTTTTTAATCCTAAAGCAGCATTTTTCATAAAATTAAGGGTAATTTAAAATCTGTGCGAATACAAATAAAAAATAGAGAAAAGAAGAACAGCTTTACCTAATAAGTCTTTGGGTTCTTCTTCCTTTATGGTCTACGCCCTCACTACGCCTTCCTATTAATAGCGCTACTTCTGGATCTCTCATATATTCTTTATCTGCGTTATACCTGCTGTATAGCATACCAATCGCTAATATCACGCCTCCAGCTATAAATACCACAGCCCACACGAATTCCCAATGCATCACAAATGCTACCAACACAAATAGGAACGTAGCAACCCATATAGACAACTTCCTCAACATTGTATTTCTCCCCCCTTTTCTCACCTCGTGTATTTAGCCCTTCTTACATATTATTCATGATACATAAAAAGTTTTCTATTTTTGCGCGTGTTCCAAACGAGAGTAGAGAAACTCTTCTCATTCATTTGAAGATTGTCATTACCCCATTTATAACTATCTATGGTCTAAAATTTCTTGTCAACTAAATTGTTAAGAGAAGAACGTATGTGAAGTCAACTTATTTAAAAAATCTCGTTTACACCTTTACTTTTTTACCTTACCTTGCTTTACTTCCCTTATCTTAAAAGCGATGAAGACGAAAAGCGAAGCGAATATGAAGTAAGCTTTGAGGATGGTTTTTTAATTCATGCACTCATTACACCAATAAAACCGTTGTGTATTAGTATAAAGGTTCTGTTCACTTCACTTACACGAGCTTAGCAACAAGTTCTCCCTTTTTTACACCTATACTGCTCGCTATTGGCTCACATTTCGCTCTTAAAATATATATCAGCCTGCCTTTCAACCCCAGCCAGGGCTCCGCTTCAAACTCCGATATCGCCTCGTAGTTTCCCATCCCCTTCGCTATCACCAAATATTTATCATCGCTGAACACCTTCAAGAACTCCTCCCCCGCCTCTTCTATTGAGACGCCGATGCATGCACCACTCGGAACTACCTCTATCCCATCCCCCAAACCGGAATTAGGAATACCCACGCTTGTAATTGCCTCCTTCACGTCTTCTATCGTGGCGTCGTTTATAACAGGGGCGTTCTTCGGTGATACGACCACCTCTTTACCCATTTCTATCAATTTCTTTACCACAAACGCATCAAAAAATATCTCTCCTGCATTGTCAGTCAGATATAAAATCTTCTTTCGTCCCTTTATTGCAGATAATACCAAATCCTTGTTCCAATTAAGTTTTTCATTCAAGGTGTGCACGAAGTCCCCTTTAAAAAGATCATCGTCGTATGAATACCCCTTTATACCATATTCCATTGAATTCGCCGCTGCCGCTATTCGTATCAAAGCTTCTATTTTATCCTCGGTACTCGCAGCGGCATTGTAAAATTTATACGCTTCTGGAAGCAAACCTTTTGCAACTGCGTTGCTTCTCCTTTTCACCTCCCTATGTGGATCTTTCGCTCCGCTCCACTTTTTTATTATCTTCTCCCTTTCAGTGCCGAAAAAAGCAGGTGACTTCCTCTCTTCGCCGAGGTGTTCCAAGAGAAAAGCAATAAATTCTTTCAGTGCAAGAATCTTCTCTCTGTCGTCGTTAAGTGCCATATCGCACTCGTATTTCGTCCTTTCCACCAGACAAGCGATACAATCGGATTTCGGTTTCATCTGCGCTATTTATATAGGAAAAGATAGAAAACAAATATAAAATAATATAATAGATAATATACTTCTAAGATTAGAAGAAAAAAAGGAGAAAGAGAGAAATGGTAGAGAAAGAGCACATGAATCTGGCAATGATTGGTCATATAGACCACGGTAAGTCAACGCTGTTGGGCAGGCTGCTGACGGAGACAGAAGTGATCGACCCGCATGTAATAGAAGAGTACAGGAAAAAGGCAGAGGCGATAGGAAAAGCGACTTTCGAGTATGCTTGGGTGATGGATAGTTTGAAGGATGAGAGAGAGAGGGGCATTACCATTGATGTCGCGCATCAGAGGTTTGATACTAACAAGTATTATTATACGATTGTAGATTGCCCCGGACACAGGGACTTCGTAAAGAACATGATTACAGGTACATCGCAGGCGGATGCGGCGGTGTTGGTGGTGGATGCTAAGGATGGAATAATGGCACAAACAAAGGAGCATGTATTCTTAGCCAGAACCTTAGGAGTATCCCAGCTAATTGTCGCAATAAACAAGATGGACAGGGTGAATTACGATCAGAAGAGATATGAAGAGTTGAAGAAGGAACTTTTAGAACTTTTGAAGATCGTGGGATACAAGGAAGAGAGCGTCGTGTTTATTCCTGTTTCTGGACTTGAGGGAGATAATGTAACGAAGCGCAGTGATAAACTGAAATGGTTCGATGGACCAACTTTCTTAGAAGCGCTGGACCTCATGAAAGTACCAGAGAAGCCAATTGACCTCCCGCTCAGGATACCGGTTCAAGATGTATATACAATAACAGGTGTGGGCACCGTTCCCGTGGGCAGAGTGGAGACAGGAAGGCTAAAGAAGGGAGATAAGGTTATCTTTAATCCGCCTGCTAAAGTCAGCGAGGTAAAAACAATAGAGATGCACCATGAAGAAATTCCTGAAGCAATTCCGGGTGACAACATCGGCTGGAATGTAAGGGGAATAAGCAGGAACGAGATAAGGAGGGGGGATGTTTGCGGCCATGTAGATACCCCGCCAACGGTTGCAGATGAGTTCACCGCGCAGATAGTTGTTCTTCAGCACCCCAGTGCAATTACTGTGGGTTATACACCGGTTTTCCATTGCCACACTGCTCAGGTGGCATCTACAATAATAGAGATTTCAAAGAAGTCGGACCCGAAGACAGGGGAAACAATAGAAGAAAATCCCGACTACATAAAAGCAGGCGACGCTGCTATCGTAAAGGTAAAGCCGACAAGACCTCTGGTTATCGAGCGTGTGAAGGAAATACCGCACCTGGGAAGGTTTGCAATCCGTGATATGGGGCAGACCGTTGCTGCCGGGGTGGTGATGGACATAAAAGAGAAGTAAGGTAAGCCAGTTGAAGCAAAAAGCGAAAGAATGGATCAAAAAGCGCGCATAAAGCTATCGAGCACAGATCATAAACAATTAGATGGTATTTGTGAACAGGTGAAAAAGATAGCAGAGACTACAGGTGTAAGAATGTCAGGTCCTATCCCCCTTCCCACAAAGAAACTCGTGGTTCCATGTAGAAAAAGCCCGGATGGTGAAGGTTCTCCTACATGGGATCATTGGGAAATGCGCATTCACAAGCGATTGATCGACCTGGAAGCGGATGAACGCGCACTGCGACAGCTTATGCGCATTCCTATACCCAAGGAGGTCCATATAGAAATTGTGTTGAAAGGATAGGGTGAAAAAATAAAAATAAAAATAGAAAAATATAAATATAAAGAATTCAGAAATTAACATATCATAAAAGGGGTGATAAAATGAGTGTTGTACCGGATGAAATAATAAAAGAGAAGGACGAAGAGATAGTGGCACTGATAAAGGAGATAGACTCTTTGGTAAATGAGCTTAAAAGTGCATCGGAAGAGACGAAGGCAGAAATAATAAATAAAATAACTGAGAGGGAGAAGGATTTGCGTGCCGTAAGGCAGAAGAAAGGACAATTTAGGGCAGTGCTGCCGCTAACTACAAAACTCTGGTAGGAAGTATCAAAAAAGAAAGAAGAAAATATTTTTTACCGCCGGGATTGCGGAGAAGCGCCTTCGCAGACTCAGCGGTAAACAATTTCTATTTTAGTAATTTCTCTGGCATCGTAGTCGTTTGTATATCTAACCCACATTCTTTTTCACTGAGTCCCATCGCGAGACCTAAAAACTGCGTGGCATAGAGAATGGGGAAATTAAAGTTCGTGCCGAAAGCCTTGTTCATCTCTGCTTGCCCTCGATCGAGCTGCAAATGGCAGAACGCACATGGATGAACCATGCAATCACACCCTGCGATCGTCGCATTTACTAACTTCTGGCGTGTCCATTCCAGAGATTGCACTGTATCTGCGGTTCGATTTCCACCACCAGCACCACAACACATCAACTTATCTTTGTAATCCACCTCTTTCGCACCGGTTACCTTCACGAGGTCTTCTAGGATGTAAGGAGTTTCGGAAGAACCATGTCCTCTTACCTCGCGTGGTTTGAGGAAATGGCAGCCGTAATGCACTGCAACATTCACGTCGTTCATTGGTTTTGTTATTCTCTCTTTCAGCTTATCCAAGCCAATAATATCGTGTAAAATCACGATTGAGTGGTTCACTTTTGTAATCCCTTTATACTCTCTACCGAACTCACTTAGCACCTTGTTTACCCTCTCTTTTAACTTTGGATGCTCTTTCAGCAAATGGTCGGCTTCCTGAAGTGACCCGTAACAACCATTACAGGTCACGTATATCTCAAGCTCCATCTCTTCCGCAATACTGAGATTTCGCGCGGCAACCGGGAGCCAGGTATGCATGTCAAAGGAGCCAAATACACCTGGTGCTGGACAGCAGGAAGCACCTACCATCTCCTTTGTCTCGATCCCAAACTCCTTAAATATCCGCTTTGTCGCTGCTTCTATCCCCGGATACCTGTTCGGCGTGATACAACCGAGGAAATAAGCGTACGTCAAATCTAAATCTCCATCCGTCATTTCTTACCTCCTTTTTCCATTCCTCTCAAATTCATTGTGTTCCAATCAAAATCAATCATCGCATCGTAGTTAGTGGTTTTGAATATTGTTTGCACCTGTTCAAGTTGTTCTTTGTATTTCTGAGTGGTCGGAGGCTGCGATTCGAGGCCTACCGCCTCCCTCAACTTCATCTGGTCGGGGCCTATCGGCACTGCATGACCTGTTTTCAGCACATAAACGCCAATCATCCGGTGTGGGACCGACATGTG
>Ga0180301_10001558_pt1 | contig 18051 bp, 16 predicted proteins | sample GuaBasSediGuay16_FD_121797 | JGI IMG/M metagenome (GOLD analysis project Ga0180301, IMG submission 121797) | Subseafloor sediment microbial communities from Guaymas Basin, Gulf of California, Mexico - Guay16, Core 4569-2, 12-15 cm | ecosystem: Environmental > Aquatic > Marine > Hydrothermal... | reverse complement strand
TTACATAAACCATCTCTTCATCCTGGATGTGATCCGGTTGAATATATTTGTATCCCTTATCCTGAACTTCTTTTTTCTTTGTTTTGAGTGGGCTCCATACAACACAAGACCTACTGCTGTCGCATACATGGGGCTATTCACAATCTCTTTTAATCCGCCAATATTGTCAGGATAACCGACTCTCGCAGGCATATTAAAAACCTGCTCTACAATCTCCGGCACTCCTGGCAGGAGAGAAGAACCACCCGTGACAACAATTCCAGATGTGATCATATCATCATAACCAGACCTAATCATTTCCTGATAAATAAGGTTAAAGATTTCCTCCACACGTGGCTCTAAAATTTCTCCCAGCAATTTCCTGCTGATAGTCCTTTCTTTCCTACCGCCTACACTTGGAACCTCAATAATCTCATCCTCACCGATAAGAGAGGTAAGGCCACAACCATATTTTATTTTTATCTTTTCAGCTTCCTTAAAGGGGGTCCTTATTCCAATAGCAATATCATTGGTCAAATTATCACCACCCAATGTTAATACAGAGGTATGTGCTATTGAATCTCGTGAAAATATGGCTAAATCCGTAGTGCCTCCTCCAAAATCTATTATTGCAACTCCCAGATCTCTTTCCTCATCGGTCAGAATCGCCTCACTGGAGGCAAGGGATTCAAGGATAATATCGTAAACATCAAGACCTGCCCTGTTTGCGCACTTAATGATATTTTGGGCCGATGTGACCGCTCCAGTTACTATATGAATCTTAACCTCAAGACGGACACCTGCCATTCCTCCAGGATCACTGATGCCAGCCTGATCATCAACAATAAATTCTTGAGGGATGGCATGGATAACTTCCCTATCCATAGGGATTGCAACTGCCCTCGCTGCATCAATTACCCTCTCAATGTCCAGCTTGGTAACCTCCCTATTCTTCAAGGCTATGACCCCATGACTGTTAAAGCCCTTTATATGACCTCCGGCAATTCCAGCAAAGACAGAACTGATCTCGCAGCCAGCCATAGTCTCGGCCTCTTCTATGGCCTCTTTAATGCTATTTACTGTGTTTTCGATGTTGATCACCATACCCTTCCTAAGCCCGATGGACGGATGGGAGCCCATTCCTATAATATCAACCATCCCATCAGGCCTCACATCCCCAACTACTGCACATATTTTACTTGTGCCAATGTCAAGGCCTACAATCAATTCCTCCATATTAACCAACCCCCTTTTCTGTCATTTGCCATTAGTCATTAGTCAGTTGTGATTGATATTTCTTTTTCTTTCTTACAAATGACATTTCTCTTCAGACGACTCTGCCACTAAAGGCAACCACCGCCCTATCAGAATAATCCAAATCTATTGATCTGGCCTGATCGAGTCGATACGTGGCTCGGAGATGACGGATAATGTCAATTAATGAACCAATTTTTCTTTCAAAATCGTCTCTTCCAAAAATGACCTTAAAGGGTAACTTTTTGAAATAAACGATAAGAGCTCCATCTTCTTCCACATTAATCTCTGATAAATTCTTTATCAATAAAGGCCAGGCGCATAAATGAATGGCATTTAATAAAGAAGCGACCCTTTTAAGCCTCGCCCCATTTTTTTCATCACCCTGGGATAGTCCTGTTACTACAGGAAAATCAATAGAATCATTGCTTTCAACATCTTTAAATATATTCCCTTCTTTATCCATGAAAGACATGGTCTTTAGGGCTACTATTGCCACAGCCTCTTCATTTTCTGCCTTGATATAAAGGGTATGGGGAAATTCTTTTTTTAAAGAAACAGATTTTATCCATGGATGCCTCTCAATATTTTTTCTAATAGTAGATAACTCTATAGATAAAAGATTTTCACTCTCCTTAATGCCCGATATCTTAATCAATTCTTCCCTGAAATCATCACTTACTCCTGCCACCACAATATTATTTAATCTAAAATATGACGATGAAGAGAGAAATTGATATCCGCTAATAAAGACTAAAGAGAGGGCCCCAAGCCCTAAAAAGAAAAGAAATATTTTAATAAGGCCAAAACCTAATTGGCCAAAAAATCTCTTAGGAGGCAGAGGAGAACCATTTCTTTTATGCCTTTTTACCCTGTTAGAGAGAAACCCTCGCCATTTATGTCGGGGTGGAATGACCAATATATTTGAGCGGGGTTTAAAGCCTCGTTTTAAGTTTCTAACAGGGTTTACTGATTGTTTATCCAATACAGAGCTTCTTTTCACATTTCACCTACAACCTTTATCTCAGGTGATAATTGTATATTAAACATCTCCCTTACCTTACCTGCTGCCAGATCCATAAGGGCCAGTATGTCAGAGCTCGAAGCCTTATCTTTATTAACTATAACATTGGCATGTTTAGCTGATATCATCGCCCCCCCTATCGTCTTACCCTTTAAACCAACAGCCTCTATTAACCGGCCTGCATAATCGCCCCTGGGATTTTTAAAAATAGATCCAGCAGAGGGCATATCAAAAGGAAACCTCTCTTTTCTTCGTTTGATATTAGCAACAACCTTCGTCCTGATTAAAGCAGGTCTATCAAACTTTAAATTCAGCACTGCATTGAGGATTATCTCTCCTGTGTTCAACTCAAGCCCTCTGTAAGTAAATTTAAGCATGCTGCTATCTCTCTTTTCTACTATTCCCCTGCCTGTCAGTATTGTTACCTCATTGATCACACCCTTTATTTCTTTGCCCCAACTACCTGCATTCATGGCCACTCCTCCACCCACGGTTCCAGGAATTCCTGCTAAAAATTCAGCTCCGGAAAGACCATTTTCTATGCAAAAATCAACCAGTTTATATAAAGGCATACCAGCCCACGCTACAATACATGGCTCTGCCATAGAGGTATTGTTAACAACAGCAAAGGATCCTTCCAATATAATCGCTACACCTTTCAATCCCCCATCCCTCACAAGGAGGTTGCTTCCTCGGCCCGTAACCAAATATGGAATCCCTTCATCCCTGAGAAAAGTCGTCATTTCACTTAATGCGTTCAGGTCTCTCGCCTTGTACAGGGCTTCAACATTACCACCAATCCTCAATGTGGTATATTGACTCATGGGCACATCAAAAAGGACGGCCTTACCTCCTCCTATCTCTTTCATTCTTTTCTTGATATGAGCATCCATCATCAAGTGCCTAAAGTGAGCTAAAGTTAAAGAACGTTCACCGTTATCCGTTCACCGTTATTGTGTTTACTTCCTACTGTTTACTCATTACTGCCTACTACGTGCCGTCCTCAATTCCTAAAACCGTCTCAATACCTCGGTCCCAACAAGGTGTATATCACCAGCGCCAAGGGTCAGCACTATATCACCAGGTCTAATAGTATCGAGAAGTTCAGATATGGCATCCTCAGCGCTATCGCAATAAGTAACCGCCCTGTGACCATGGTTTCTTATTCCCTGATAAAGGGTCTTGCTATCTACACCTTCTATAGGCTCTTCGCCTGCCCCATAGATAGGGGTAATGATCAGAAAATCTGCCTGGTTAAAAGAGATAACAAATTTATCATATAAATCTTTTGTTCTGGTAAACCTATGGGGTTGAAAAACAACCACCAATCTCCGATCAGGCCAGCATTCTTTCGCTGCGCTGAGGGTTGCCATTATCTCTGTAGGGTGGTGACCATAATCATCTAAGAAGAGTATGCCATCCCTTTCATCTTTTATTTCAAAGCGCCTCTTAAGACCTCCGAGATCCTTGAGTCCCTCTCTGATGTATTTAAAATCAATATCCAGTTCCAATCCCACTCCTACCGCCGCCAAAGCATTCAAAATATTATGCTTGCCAGGGATAGAAATAGTGACGTTACCGGCTAATCTACCCTTAAAGATAACATCGAAAGTGGTATTCAGCCCTTCTTTTGATATGCCACTCGCCCTTATATCCGCCTGGGAATTCAACCCATATGTCAGATAACTTTTAGTAAGCTCAGGGATCAACCCGTGGACCTCTTTATCATCCACACAGAGAATGGCCCTGCCATAAAAAGGTATCTTGTTGATAAAATCAATAAATGTCTCCCTGAGATTATTCATGCTATGATAAAAATCTATGTGTTCATGATCTATATTGGAAATAACAGCTATGCTTGGAGAGAGAGCAAGAAAGGATCCGTCACTCTCATCTGCCTCAGCCACAAGAAAATCACTTCGCCCTAACCTCGCATTCGAGCCTCCCCATATATTCAATCTTCCACCGATAACAACAGTTGGATCAAAGCCACCCATGGTCAATATCGAGCCAATCATACTCGTCGTTGTAGTTTTTCCATGAGAGCCTGCCACAGCTATCCCGTATTTAAGCCTCATTAATTCAGCCAGCATCTCAGCCCTTGGTATTACAGGAATAGATTTTTCCCTTGCCTCAACTATTTCCGGGTTATCGCCCTTTATTGCCGAAGAGAAAACTACAACATCCGCTCCATCTATATTCTGAGGTCTGTGTCCAAGGAATATCTTACCACCAAGATCTGAGAGATGCTCTGTTACTTCTGTTTTTCTTAGATCAGACCCGCTAATAAAATAGTCTAAATTAAGGAGAAGTTCCGCTATACCACTCATCCCAATCCCACCAATACCTACTAAATGGATATGTTTTGTTTTACCAAAAATTTTCATGTTAAGTGCCTAAAGTGCCTGAAGTTATGCACGTTGTTAGTCTCCGTTGGCCATTACCAAATGTTAATTGATCATTGCTAATTGCTAATTGATTATTGACCATTGCTAATTGATTAGTTCCATCAACTGATCAACTATAATTTCCTTTGCTTCTGGCCTGCCAGTCTTTAAGGCACATGATGACATCTGCTTAAGCACATCCGGGTTTTTCATATACATTTTAATCTTCCTGGCAAGTGCATTTCCGTTAAGATTACTCTCTAAGATAATATCTGCTCCTCCGTGGGCCGCCAAAGCCCGAGCATTAACCTCCTGGTGTTTATGGGTCGCATAGGGGTAAGGCACAAGGATCGATGGCTTGCCCAAGACAGCCAATTCAGCAATAGTAGTTGCACCTGCACGACAGATAACCAGATCAGCCCTTGTATAAGCAGAGGCCATATCTTCTATAAAGGCCATTACTTCTCCGTCAAATCCAAGGGTATGATAATCAGCTGTTACTTCTTTCAAATCCTGGTCTCCTGTTTGATGGATTACAAATGGAAGAAAACCTCCCTTCTTCAATTCCTTTAGAGCAGACAGAACCGCCCTGTTTATTGCCCTGGCCCCCTGGCTTCCACCCATTACAAGGATAACGAATCTCTGATTAACCGTTTCATCTATGGATTTTAAAACCCTTCTGGAAAATATTTCGGGACTCATTAGTTCATCCCTTATCGGATTTCCGCTTAAAAACAGTTTCCCCTTTTTGAAATACATCTTGCTTTCTTCAAATGATATAAAGACCTTTTTAGCTAAGTGTGCTAAAATTCTATTTGTTATCCCTGGAATAGAATTCTGCTCATGTATAGCTGTTGGTATTCTAAGAAACCACCCCATAAGACAAACAGGTCCAGATGTATAACCACCTACACCAACCGCAAGATGAGGTTTAAAATCTCTCATTATGAAAAATGACTGTATTGAGCTTATAACTATCTTAAAAAAAGCACGTATCATCTGTAATAAATCCTTACCCAACATGCCTTCAACATCAATTGATCTGATCTCAAATCCAGCCTTCAAAATAATGTCTCTCTCCATTTTTCTTCTGCCAACGATAAAAAGAATATGTCCCTTTTCGCATCTTTTTTTTAGCTCCCGGGCAATTGCTATCCCTGGAAATAGATGGCCACCTGTTCCCCCGCCAGCGATTATTATCCTTAGCTCTCTGCCCTTCATCACCACTCATTTGGTTAAATCATGTCCTTTTCAATTCCCCTGGCCCATCCAGGGACTTTTTTGATATATTCATTAATATTCCCATACCTATAAGATTAATAACGAGAGAGGAACCACCATAACTTATAAAGGGAAGCGTTAATCCCTTAGTTGGCAAAATGGCCATTACCACACCCATATTAACTGTTACCTGCACTGCCAGCATACAACTTATCCCTAATGCAAGATAGGTCCCAAAAAGCTCGGGCGCATGTAAGGCAATCTTGATCCCCCTGATTATAACAAAAGAAAACAGGATCAATAAAATACTCACCCCTATAAATCCTATCTCCTCAGCTATGATTGACAGGATAAAATCAGTATGAGGCTCTGGGAGATAAAAAAGTTTTTGCTTACTGTTGCCAAGACCGACTCCTGAAAATCCACCCGAACCAAAGGCCAAAAAAGAATGGATTATCTGAAATCCAAATCCTTGAGGATCCTGCCATGGATTTAAAAATGCCCACCACCGATGAAGCCTATACGCGGTATGTGATATCAGGTAAAAAGCAATAGGCGTCAGGAGACCTAAAAGGACAAGAAGCTGCCCTAAATTCACTCCACCAATAAAAAGAAGGATTAACATCCATATTCCAATAATGACAGCCGTTCCAAGATCTGGCTGGAGAAGAATGAGTATCATAAATATTGCCGCCACCAATAAGGGCGGTAACAGCCCATGAAAGATAGTTCCCATACGCTCAACGTTTTTACTCATGCTATATGCCACGAAAATTGCCAGAGACAATTTTACCGCCTCAGATGGCTGGATTGAGATAAAGCCAAACCTGAGCCACCTTTGAGCGCCTGCCACTTTAACTCCAAGGTCTGGCACAAAAAGCAAAATTAACAGAATTAAACTCAATCCCAAAAAAAAGTAGACTAACCTTCTATACAAAAGGTAGTTAATATTCTTTGCCAGCATCATAAGAAAAAGCCCAAAAAGACAAAATACTCCCTGCCTTTTCAGATAGTAATAGTGATCTCCATATCTCTCTTCTGCCAGAATTGAACTGGCTGAAAAAACCGCAATTAATCCAATGCCAATCAACAGGAGAACAGCGATGAGAATAACAGGATCATAGCTGTAATTAGCTGTCTTCTTTGACACCATTTTTTAATCTCCTAACCGCATCTTTAAAGACCTCTCCCCTGTGAGCAAAATCCTTAAACATGTCAAAACTCGCGCATGCCGGCGCAAGAAGAACCACATCTCCCTTCCGGGCCTTATTAAATGCAAGGGATACCGCATGATTCATATTGTTTGCCATGCTCCATGATATTTTATTGCCAAATGCCGCCGATAAAAGGCCACTTGCCTCCCCTAAGAAAACAGCGCCTTTTACCCTCTCAGACGCTGCCTCAACAAGGGGGTGATAGTCGCTCCCCTTATCTCTGCCCCCGGCAATCAAGACAACTGGTTTTGAGAAACTGGCAATAGATTTTATAGCTGCATCTATATTAGTAGCCTTCGAGTCATCATAAAAAGTTATACCTCGCACAGTATCTACACGCTCAATCCTATGGAGCAATCCCTTAAAATGATCGATTGCCTCCTGTATAGCAGAGGGAGGCACCTTGAGGATCAAACATGTTATAATTGCAGCCATCAAATTTGCCCTATTATGATTTCCTGGCAATGAAAATCTTTCCAGGTAAAATTTAATCATCTCCTCCCCTGGAAGTTTGGCCTCTATGTTTCCATTTTTTAAAGCTGCAATCCGCTCAGGTTTACTCTCCAATCCATACCTATATACTGTAGGTCCGTTTTGGGGCTGCTCCTTTCTTAGCCAGGGATCATCATCATTTAAAATGAGGGCCTGCCCTGGACCCTGGTTTGCAAATATTCTTTCTTTAGACCTTGCATAGGAGGTATAATCTGCATATCTATCAAGATGATCAGGACTTATATTAAGAATCAGGGACATGAGAGGGGAAAAGGTTTGGGTAGTATCAAGTTGAAAGCTGCTTACCTCTAATATCACATAATCAGCGTTCTGCTCTCCAGCTATGTAATACGTAAGCGGGCATCCGATATTTCCGCCAATAAATACGCGTTTTCCCCCTTTACGGAGCATCTCACCTATTAAATTTACAACCGTTGATTTACCATTTGTTCCAGTTACAGCTATACATGGTGTTTTTAAATATCTACTCGCAAGCTCTATCTCTCCTATTATAGGGACTCCCTGATCCCTGGCCTGAGAGAGTGGCCTGATATCAAGTGAGATGCCAGGGCTTACAACAATTAAATCCGACTCTAAAAATGACTTTATCCTGTGACCGCCAAACTCAAGTTTTACTCCTGATCGTAAAAGATCAGCTACAACATCCTTATTAAAATCAGCCTTCTTTCTCACTTCACTCACGGTCACTTGAGACCCTTGCCTCACAAGCCATTTAGCCGCTGCAAGGCCACTTTCACCAAGCCCTACTACCAGAACTTTTTTTTCAATTTTCAATTATCTACCTTAACTTGAGCGCACTCATCGAAAGCAGGGCAAGCATAATCGCAATAATCCAGAACCGAATGGTCACTTTTGGCTCTGGCCATCCTTTGAGTTCAAAATGATGATGTATAGGGGCCATTTTGAATACACGCCTGCCACCAGTTATTTTAAAAAAGCTTACCTGCAAAATCACGGATAAGGCCTCAACCACAAAGAGACCACCAACCAGGATAAGCGCTATTTCATGCTTACTAATCACGGCTATCATCCCTAAGGCAGCGCCCAACGAAAGAGAGCCTGCATCTCCCATAAATACCTGAGCGGGATAGGCGTTGTACCATAAAAACCCCATGCCTGCTCCCACCACAGCGCCGCAAAACACAGAAAGTTCTCCTGCGCCCCTTACATATGGAATCTGCAGGTATTGGGCAATCTTTATGTGTCCAGCAAGATAAGAAAACACAAGATAACTAAGGAAAGCGATAATGATCGGCCCTATAGCGAGACCATCCAATCCATCGGTGAGATTAACCGCATTGGATGCACCGACAACAACTAAAATAATCAAAACAATGTAAAACATCCCAATGTTAGGGAGAAAGTTCTTAAAAAATGGAAAACTAAGCCTTGAATCAAAACCAGTGTACCTGTACAGGGCTATTCCAACAAGGGCGGCAATTCCGGCCTGCATGGAAAATTTGCACCACCCTTTCAGACCCTTGCTACTCTTTCTTATTAGCTTAAGATAATCATCCAAAAAGCCAATAGCGCCATAAAGAAAAGTAACGAGCAAAACCAGCCAGCCATACATATTTTTTGGATCCATCCAAAGAATTGATGATATAAGCACTGAAATCAATATAAAGGACCCTCCCATGGTTGGTGTTCCAACCTTATTTTTATGGTTTGGGGGTCCGTCCTCTCTGATATATTGACCAATCTGGAGTCTGGTTAACCATGGAATGATCCAGTATCCAAGAAGTAGTGAAAGAATAAGGGCGGACAGGGTTGCATAGATAGTTCTGAATGTTATATATCTAAATACATTCAAAAAGGAATAATCAGCATGAAACATATAAATCAATTTATATAGCATTCTTCTATCCCTTGCTCAGTCCAAAATATTCACTCACAGACTCAACCACCTTATCAAGGGCCAGCTTTCTTGAACCCTTCATGAAAATAACGTCGCCCTTCCTTACATGCGCCTTTATTGAATCACTCATCTCAGCATGAGTAGTCGCAATGTATGTCTGTTCTCTGTCCATACCCCCTTGACATGCCCCTTCTATAACATTGCGCCCATGTTCACCCATTACAACTAAATATCTTGCTCCCATATCAGCTACCAGCCGACCCGCATCAAAATGGTATTTTGGAGACTCTTTGCCTAATTCCATCATCTCTCCAAGCCCTATTACCAAACCCTGTTTCTTTCCTATCAAGCCCTTAATAGTCTGTAGGGCTGCCCTGAGAGATGATAGATTTGCATTATAGGTATCGTCAATAATGCGTATGCCGCTCTTCAAATCTATAAAATGAAAACGACCTTTAAGTGGGCTAAAACTTCCTAAACCCTGGGCAATCAATTCATTTGATATAGATAGGCAAAATGCGATAGCCGCTCCGCTTAATGCATTAAGGACATTATGAAGACCTGGATAATTTATTCTGACGGGTATCCTCTTGCCATTTATATAGATATTAAAGGCCTGGGCGCGGTCTCCAACTTTTTTTATGCCTTCGGCCCTCACCTTATTCCTCTTCCCTAATCCAAAAGTAATTACCTTCCCTTGAAATGTTGGAGCCAGCTGCTTATATACTTTATCATCGCCATTCAGAATTGCTGTCGAGGCCTTAGACATCATTCTTAGAAGTTCCCCCTTTGCCCTCATTACCCCATTTAAATTACCTAAACCCTCTAAATGAGCGCTTTCTACATTGGTTATCAGTCCTATATCAGGGTCAGCAATCTGAGTTAGCCTGGCAATCTCACCGGTCATGTTCATACCCATCTCCAAAACAGCCAACTTGTGGTGTTCCTGTAGCATTAAGATCGTCAAAGGCAAGCCAATGAGATTATTAAAATTACCAGGGCTCTTCATTGTATTCGCCTTTCGGGACAGAATAGAGGCGGCCATTTCTTTTGTTGTGCTTTTACCATTACTTCCGGTAATGGCGATCACCTTTCCTCCCCACTGCCTCCGCCACCAAGATGCCAGATCACCCAGGGCCTTGAGGGTAGATGAGACGTTAATTACAACGAGATTATTATCTAAAATCTTTTTAGGTAGAGTAGCGTCAGACTCCACAATTACGCCCATAGCTCCGGCATTAATTGCATTGGTTAAAAAATTATGGCCATCATATCTCTGGCCCTTGAGGGCCAAGAAAATGTGCCCAGGAGTCATCTTTCTTGAATCAGTTGAAAGACCCTTTACGAATTCATCTGGTGAGCCAGATATCTGCCTTCCATTTATTGCGGAAGATATCTCCTTACCGGTTATTTCACCCCATTTTGCCGCCATTTTCTTACTGTCGGTTATGATTACACTTTTTGTAATATTTCAGCCACAAAGTCTCAAAGGCACGAAGATTATTATATAATTCTTTAAATATCATCTTTAATAAGAGACATAATCATTTCTTCTTGCCTTTGGGGCTTGGTGGCTGAACTTATACAACTGTTTGTTGCCAGCTCTACCTCCTCTACATCATTAAAATATCTCTTTCTATCTCCAATAATCTGATATTTTTCATGCCCCTTGCCAGCGATTAAAATAATGTCTCCACCTTCCTTGTTAGCTATTTTAACAGCAGTATGGATCGCTTTTCTTCTGTCCAAAATAATTTCATAGCCCCTTGGGTTATTAGATGAAAAATCTAATTCAATTCTCTTTAATCCTGACTCTTTTACTCCAGTTTCAATCTCATCGGCAATCTTTGCCGGGCTCTCCCCCCGTGGATTATCTGAGGTGATTATTGCAAAATCACTATAAATACCTGCTACTTTACCCATATCTGGCCTTTTGCCCCTGTCCCTGTCGCCTCCACATCCAAAAACAGTGATCAGTCTTCCTTTAGTAAGTTGTCTCAATGTTTGAAGGGCCTTTTTCAAGGCATCGGCGCTGTGCGCATAATCAACAAATATGGAAAGTCCTTGTTTGTTCTCAACGCGCTGAAGTCTGCCAGGAACAAATGCAAGCCTTTGTATGCCCCTTGAAATAGTATTGAGGTCTATATCAAGGCTAAAGGCAACTGCTGCAGCCGCCAGTATGTTATATACATTCACCTGCCCTAAAAGGGTGGATGTAATAGGTATATCCCCAGTTGGTGTAGTCAATCTAAAATGTAATCCCTCCGCGCTGAAATTAATATCGGCAGCCCTTATTAAACAATTATCTCCAAGGCCATAACTCACAGTCGAAGACTTTGTTATTTTTTTTAACACCCTCCCCTTTGGGTCATCCATATTGATTATTGCCTTTACTTTTCCTTCTTCTCTCAATGAAGAAAAGAGTAAAGATTTTGCCTTAAAATACTTTTGCATTGTTGAGTGGTAATCAAGATGATCCCTGGAAAAATTTGTAAACAGCGCCCTTGACCAATTCAATCCCCTTACTCTTCCCTGCTCTAAAGAATGGGATGAAACCTCTATTATGATATCGGTCATGCCAGCATCTCTCATTTCACCCATTATCTTCATCAGATCAATAGATTCAGGCGTTGTTAAAGATGCCTGAAAAGATTTTCCCTTATATCTATAATTGATAGTCCCAATAACCCCTACATTCCTTCCTTCCTCTTTTAATATCGACTCCAGAACATAACTTGTTGTTGTCTTCCCATTAGTGCCGGTGATGCCTATCAAATTCATATCCTTGGATGGATAATTGTAAAACCTGGAAGCCAGCTCAGCAAGCGCAGCCCTTGTGTCAGGCAGCCTCACAATAGTTACGTTTTTAAAAAGATCTTCAATATTTTCTACTACTAATGCGCACGCACCTCTCTGAACGGCATGAGCCAGATACTTATGACCATCCTGACTGCTCCCTTTCAAAGCAACAAATAGATAGCCCTTTTTGACATCCCGAGAATCACCTGTCAGCCCTTTGATCTCAAGATTTTCATTTCCATGTTGTTCCAGGACAGGTTGACCATTTAATAGGTAATTAAGCCTCATAATCAATTGTCAATTTTAAATTTTAAATTGTCATACTGGTGGCCTAAATATGACAGTCAGTGACCTATCTTTTGTTAAAGGTGCGCCAGCTTCTGGAACTTGTTTCACAACCATACCGCTTCCCTTAATAACCACTCTCAAACCTAATTGTTTTGCTTTCTTTAATACATCTCTCACACCAAGCCCTATTAAATTAGGCATTGAACCAGGAAAATCAGGCCTCAGGGCTATTATTTTCTCTTTTCCAGGATGCGAAGCGTCATGCCTATTTTTCCGTAAGGTTCTCGCTTTCGAAGCAGACAGGGAAGTTTCAGGCTGGAACGATGGCGCTATATTAAGGTGGTTAAGAGTCCAGTAACCAACATCGCTAAAAACAGGAGCAGCTACAACACCTCCGTATGGAATCCCTTTTGGTTCATCAAGGGCAACCAGAATGACTAAAGCAGGTGAATCTGAAGGGGTAAAACCGCCGAAGATGGCCACAAATTTTTTATTCGAATAGGTTTTCTTAATCGGATCAACCTTTTGAGCAGTTCCTGTCTTGCCCGCCACAGAATATTTTTTTATTGCGGCTTCAGGAGCTGTTCCATCCTTTCTGACTACCCCCTCAAGTACACGTCGCACCCTCTCAGCTGTTTCAGGTGATATGACATCCCTTCTGATAGAAGGGTAAAAATTTCTTATTGCTTTCCCTTTCTGATCAACTATTGATTTTACTATGTAGGGCCTCATTAGATGCCCGCCATTAGCTATAGCCCCAAAGGCCATAGCTAATTGCAAAGGGGAGACCGATATGCCCTGGCCAAAATAGAGGGTGCTTTTCCCAACAAGGCTCATATTTCTGATAGGTCTTAGGATTCCTTTCCTTTCACCTGGAAAATCTATCCCTGTTTGCTCGCCAAAACCAAATCTTTTTAAATAATAGTTGAAGCGCTCTGCTCCAAGCCTCTGGCCTATCTTGATTGCCCCTATGTTACTGGAAAATTTAATTATTTCACTTACCTTTAACATCCCGTAAGGTCGGCTATCATGAATAATAAAGCTGCCAATAGCATACTTTCCCTTTTCACAATTAAGGACTGTCTCTGGACTGACTACACCCTCTTCTAAGGCGCCAGCTAACAGAAATGTCTTTTGAGTAGATCCCGGCTCAAAGCAGTCAGTAATTGCCCTATTCCTCCACTCATATGGTTGGTACTTCCAGAAGATATTTGGGTTAAACTCTGGCGCCACTGCCATAGCTAAAATTTCGCCTGTCTGAGGCCTCATCACTATACATACACCACTCCTCGCTCTTGATCTTCGCACAGCTTTCATCAAAGCTTTCCGGGCCTTATAACTAATATCTTTATCCAATGTTAAAATGAGATTAAAGGGATCTTGCCTTTCTATCCTTGGCCCATTAAAAATAAGAGACCTGCCGAGGGCATCATGAATCCTGCTAAACCTTTTTTCCTGTCCCTCCAAATACCTGTTATATTCTAATTCTATACCCTCAAGGCCTTTGTTATCCTGACTTGCAAAGCCTATAACGTGGGCTCCTGTTTCCATGCATGGATAGTAACGCCTGCTCTCCTTGATAAAATCTATTCCGGTTATGTTAAGCCCCCTAACCTTATTAATTTCTTCTGGGGTTACCTTTCTCTTAATCCACGCAAAGGAACGAGAACTATGTAATTTTTTTAGCACATCCCTTTTATCTAAATTTAAGGCACTGGCAAGACGAGTTGCGGCTGTTGTCTTATTTTTTACCTCTTTTGGATAACAGCATAGTGAATCTACCTGTATGCTGAGCGCTAATTCCTTGCCATTTCTATCAAAAATGGTTCCTCTCTGGCTGATAAGAGTAAGCTTTCCTGTATAGCCCCTCTTAGCCAGAGATGAAAGCTGGCTCCCTTCAAGAATCTGTAGTTGATACGCCCGTAAAAAAATGACGCAAAATGCAAGGAAAAAACATATCCCTGTTATATAAATCCTGATCCTTATCCATTTTTTGTCTTTTATCTTCATGGCAAAAAAACTATCTGCTTAGGCAGTGGATATCTTAAACCAAATTCTTTACCTGCCTTCTTTTCCAAACTTTCAGGTGACTTCAAGGAAGCTATTTCAAGCTTCAGCTTTCTGTTGTATTCCCTGATTTGCCCTATCTCCTTCTTTATGTGGCTCAATGAATAACCAATCTGTGTCCTTTTAGAATTCACCCAGACATGAGAAATTCCTACTAATAAAAATAAAAAAAGCATCATTGAAAAAAAATGGAATAATTTTATAGATTCACTTTTTTTCTTATTCATTGTAAGTTCTTTCTGCCACTCTCATTATAGCGCTTCTGGCTCTTGGGTTGACATTCACTTCCATATGGCCAGGCCTAAGTCCTTTTCTGTTTAAGGCCGTCATAAGGGAAGGATTAGCGTCAGGAAAAACAGGGAGCTTTCGAGGAGATATGTTTTCTTTCTTTCTTTGGTGAAAAGCCTGTTTAACAAGCCTATCCTCCAATGAATGATACGATATCACCACCACCCTTCCCCCTTTAACAAGCAGTGAAGGACATTTCTCTAAAAAATCAGCTATATTTTCCAGCTCCCCATTAACAGCTATCCTGAGCGCCTGAAAGGTCCTGGTAGCGGGATGTCTTTTCCGAGGACGATATTTAGCAGGAATACTAGCTTCAATAAGCAGGGCTAATTGACGGCTTGAAGTTATAGGCCCTTTTCGCCTCTCTTCAACGATAGCCCGGGCGATCCGCTTGGCCCATCTCTCCTGAGCATAAACCCGGAGAAGCTCCTGCAGCCCTTCAACGGAAAGAGTATTCACTAATTCACTGGCTGTTACACCCCTGGCTTCGTCCATTCTCATATCCAAAGGCTCATCCTTTATAAAACTAAAACCCCTGCCGGCCGACTCTAACTGATAGGACGACAAACCAAGATCTAATAAAATTCCGTTTACCCTATCAATTCCTATTCTTTTAAGTAGCCTATCTAAAGCAACGTAACTTTCCTTGATTATTTTGACCCTGTCTCCAAAAGGAGAAAGCCTTTCCCTGGCTAACTGTATTGATGAACTATCAATATCCAAGCAAATCAGCTTTCCTTTTGGGGCTATCCTTTTACAAATCTCCAGACTGTGTCCGCCAGTGCCCACTGTCCCATCAACATATATCCCCTCAGGAATAGTAATCAGATACTGAATAACCTCATCAACCATTACCGGTTGATGAGAAATTGCCATCTTCTCCCCCTATCAAATTCCCATATCGGAAAGAGATTGACTTATCTCTGGAAAAGATTTCTTAGCCCTTTCGAACTCTTCATCCCACTTGGCCTTATCCCAGATTTCAAACCTGGTTAAATGACCCACTAACACTACCTCTTTATTTAATCCGGCCAACTCCCTCAGGTTTGAAGGAATCAAAATCCTGCCCTGTTTTAAGGGACACTCTATAGCGCCAGATATAAAATACCGGATGTAGATATTTGCCGCAGAATCAAAGAGCGGAAGATTTACTGCCCTCGCTTTTATTTTCTGCCAATCATCCCTTGCAAAGGCCACTAAACAATTATTAAGATTGGTAACAACAAGAGATGAATCAGCTTTTCTTTTCAAAATTTCCTTAAAACGGGCTGGAATAGCCAATCTTCCCTTTTCATCAAGTGAATGTCTTGATCTGCCCTCAAAAAGGTAATTTACAGGATTTTCCATATATTTGTCCCACTTTTTACCACTTTATGACACTTTGAGACAAAACAATCCCTTTTGTCAAGAAAAAAATGAAAATTTCTTGAAAATTTCATAGCTTCCGCTGATTTTTTTTCCAGGGAGGAAGATTAGATGGCAGGAGGAGATAAATCAATCAATTTTATTCTTTGGGAAAACGGTAATTGTAGCCTTCAAATAAAGGCTATATCCGAATTTCCCAATTAACAAAAACCCCCCACAGAATATGGATGCGGGTGTCTTTTTTGGAACGTCTTGAGGAATGCTTAAATAAAAGCCATCGAAGTCCCTTAAGGGCCTTACGCTCATCTCCGGAGGCCTTTCGCCATTCCTCTTTACGGACCTCGTCAATAGACTCGTTAAGAGCCTTGGCTATATGAAAGCCAAAGAACACAAGACCGGTCAAGATCGTATACAATGGTGGCGTATTTATGTCTTTTACAGTAAGAAATCTCATCAACACCGATAGATTTAAGACCTCGAATTCTATGGCCATCACGTATGATAGCGCGATGCAGGAGATCGGAAAGGGTTGACCTTGAGATTTTAAGCAGCCTTGCAGCGGCTTTCTGTGTCATTTGAGTGTAACCTTTTTCCGTTGAGGCTGGAACGAGGTATAACCGATAGAAATAACTACTGGAAAAATAATGGTAGACATTCTTACTTACCCTAATTTTCTAAGGTATTGGTGGAAAAAACTCATTTATTTCTACCGGAGGGAAGAATGTCACCATATTCAATAGAAAAAATATACTTGAAGGAAAATTGGGAGTCAAACAACTTTTTGAATTTGTTAAGAATAATGCTGAAACAATGGATGCATATTCAATGGATGAGGCCACCTTTTCAGGATTAATGGATATTGGTATAGCTGAAAAGGCTATTTCGCTGAGAAAGGTGCAGGAGATGTAGGTGATGTTTTACGATTAAAAGACACAACAGCCTTGAAGAAGGAGAAAAGGTTGCTCTGGCAGAACTACTTTTCAGTTTTTGGCAAATTTAGTGTTCCTCGCACATGCTATCGTGCTAATGGCGTTGATGGAGTGCGCTAGATGCACAGGCGAATCTTCCGGAGAAAGCTTACTCCTACCTACTTCAAGAATGGATGGATCTTTTAAGTATTCGGGACTCATCTGGAGAAGCATCAGTTGCTTTGGACAGGATATTAAAATCGGGAATAAGCCCGAGCCGCTTTGAAGAGGTTGTAAACCGGGGATCTGCGAATAGTTACGATGAATTTTACAAAAACAAGGAACTGCCGACACCTGATAGTGAAGGAGAGCTACAGGTTATAGGTTTTGACGGCAAAGGTGTTCCGGTAATCAAAAGCGAAGCAGCTAAGATTCAGTCTCGGTCAGGAAAAGGAGAAAAACGTCAAAAGACGAAAGAAGCGATTGTGGGTATAAGTTATACGGTTGATCCAAAGGGGCGGAGATCTGAAGAGGCCAGGGAAAAGAAAGAGGCGGCGAAAGAACAAGGAGTTAAATCCAGGCACGCGCAACAAATATTTATATGAAAGTGCCTAAAGTTAAGGTCTTTACTACTCAACTACTTTCATCCTTCGTTGTGGCCGAAAGGCCATGCGTGTTCGTCAAATATCAAAACAACGTCACGCTCCTTCGTCAACTTTCTTACCTCCCTTATGTATTCGGAACCCGCCGGAAAAAGCCCTCCCATACTCATATGAGGATCCAAAATCACTCCAGCAATATCACTATCTTCACCCAGCTTCTGCCTGATAGAAACTATATCATTGTATTTCATTAATACAGTATATCTTAAGTTTTCCTCAGGGAC
>Ga0180301_10001557_pt1 | contig 18056 bp, 32 predicted proteins | sample GuaBasSediGuay16_FD_121797 | JGI IMG/M metagenome (GOLD analysis project Ga0180301, IMG submission 121797) | Subseafloor sediment microbial communities from Guaymas Basin, Gulf of California, Mexico - Guay16, Core 4569-2, 12-15 cm | ecosystem: Environmental > Aquatic > Marine > Hydrothermal... | reverse complement strand
TCATATAATTTGCCCTCCGGTATAGATGCAAATCGATCATCGATTCGTTTAAGTTGACCTATATCGAACGCTGTATTAAAAGTCGCTATCGGTTTGCCCTTTGCAACGGTATCATCGTAAAGTTTCTTTATTACATCCTTTGCTTCCTTGAGTTCCCTTCTGAATCTAAGAGGTTGGTCCATAAGAGGATGCATCCCCTTTACTAGCCTCTCCATCCTTGATTCATCAAGATCTTCCACATCATCGAGATTAGCAAAATATTTCCTCCAAACAGATATATCCTTTCCTTTCAGCGCCAACCTTAACTGAGGAACATCCTTAACCTTAATGGGTATTTCCTTTACCTCCCATTTATTCGGCGCCAAAAGATAATCTTTAACTGAACGAATCTCAGGAAAGCCGGGGGGAACTTCAACGTATCCTATACTCCGTATTTCAGATGGTTCGTTGGCCGACGTGAACGTCGTCTCAAGATCCACAACAACAAAACCTGTTGACAGAGGACTCCGTCCCCTTGCCATTATCCTTGCCGCTAATGTATCAGCACCATAATGATATTGGCGCTCAAGTTCCGGAGGTATATTTGCCCATGTTGTATTTCTGTTGGTATAATGAACCATGCGGGTAAAATAATTAGCCCATTCCTTTATGGTTCTGGGCTCATTCTCTATCCTTTCTTTCCACATTTGACAAATCATCCTCCGGCAATCAGTATATCTTCACTATCCACTTCAGTATATTCAGCATTGTCTATCTCTATGGATTTCTGAGCCTTCTCTGCCTTGGCAACCAGATCAGACATATATTGAGCAACATCCTTCATGGATTTGGACGCCTCGGCCTGAGCTTTGGCTCTGGCTTCTCTTGTTCCCATCAGCTGCTTCAAAAGTTTATCTTTCCTGGAATGTGCCTTCTCCAAAGCACTCAGTGCAATACTCGGCTCAACAGTCTCAACAACATCCCGGCCCGATTTTATATACTTGGTCATCTCAAACGAATGAAGAGATAGCTCCGCCTCAAGCCGCATTATCTTTATATCACACAACACAAGGTCTACTATGAGAGTTCTATCCAGCTTATTGGAGGGAAGATCCAGCTCATGGAGGCTTATATCCAGCGCTTCACAATAATCAGCAATCCACATATCAATCAACATAAGCTCTATGGGACAATCTGCACCAAGAGGCGCTTTGCCCCATTTTTGAAGTTTACACTTCGATGCATATCTACATTTAGGCCCGGCACACAGAAGAGCTCCGTAAACTTGAACCCCGCGTTTGGCTTTTGTAAGAAACTTGGCAAGCTCTTCTCCCTGCTTCTTTGTTATCTTATAATCATCAAAAAAACCGACAGGAAAATAGTTTTTGGCCAGTTTCCGAACAGCCTCTATTGGAAACTCCTTTATGGGTATCAGTTGACAATCATCAAAATTATCTGTATCACTCACTTCTCATATACACCTTCCCTTCCGCTACAGCATCAGCTAACTCTTTCAGTTTTCCGTTAATAGGAGAATCAAAAAACAAAGATGCGGCGGAATAAACATAAGGACAATCTTCACCGAGATTATCTATGAAATACTTCAAATTCTCAAACTTTTCATCAGAAGACAGATCACTGACTATATGATACAAAAGAACATAAATCCTGTGCATCGCAACAGCAACAGGATTAGATGTAGGATCCTCCATCATACCCCCCCTTGATCAATTTTCTACGGGACGGGGATAAGATTGGCTAAAACTACTCTGAACCGCTCACCGCGAAGGCATCATCGCGCAGATGTCAAGCCATCGTTATCCCACAATCCCAAAACGAGCTTTCCCTCTATTTCTTATTATACCACAAAAAAACACAAAAAACAACCAACAATCCTTCAAAAACCCATCAGCATTTAGAAACACCACAGACAGGGCAGTAGATACACCGTCCGTTAAGCAGCAACTCAGATGAACATACAGGACACAACCCCTGAATAGATGGCTCATCCTTGCCTGATGGATTAACAGACAGAAATTTCATCATCGCTTTTGCTATTCCATCCTGACAACTGAATATCTGCGAATCACCAAATCCGTATGGATTAGGACATCTTGTATCTTTCAGCTGATCCACCAAAACTACGGGGTCTACTCCCGCTCTTAATGCCATGCTGATAATTCTGCTAAGCGCATCCATAAATCCGGATACACAGCCTCCGCTTTTCCCCAGCTTGGCAAAAACTTCACATATGCCCTCCTCATCTCTGTTAACTGTAACATACATCTTTCCACACCCTGTATGTATACATTCCGTAACACCCATCGTCATTTCAGGTCTCTCTCTCGGCTCCATAAACCTGGTTGTATCCTTTGGTTTCACCGCATCTTCCATTATCTGCAATTTCCTGCTTCCGTCCCTGTATATGGTTATTCCCTTGCACCCCCACTCAAATGCTTTTTTATAGACGTCAGCAACATCTTCTATGGAAGACTCACTTGGCATATTTACGGTCTTGGAAATACTGTTATCAACATATTTCTGGAAAACACTCTGCATCCTGACATGATCAAGAGGAGCAACATCATGCGCTGTGACAAAATATGGAGGAAGAGTTTCATATTCTGCCGCCAGAGGATGTCTCCATACCAGATCAGCACCAAGTGACTCTTTCAGATTCCTCTTTTCAGAAAAGGCAAAATTCGGCTCTATTCCGGGGGAACATCCTGCAATCAAACTAAGACTTCCAGTGGGCGCCATAGTAAGCAGAGTGGAGTTCCTTCTGGGAGGCATAATTCCTTCATCATCAACCGCCTTGCATGTCCCATAAAGTTCAGCCAGCTTTACAGATTCATCTTCAGCAATCTTTCTCATTACAGAAACAATATCTTCTGCCACATCAAAAGATTCATTGCTGCCATAGGTAATCTTCATCTTCAGCAACATGTCTGCAAACCCCATCACACCCAGACCTATTTTCCTGGTCTCCTTTGACACTCTCTCTATCTGCGGATACGGATAAACAGTTGCATCTATCACTCTGTCCAGGAAAAGTACGCTGTCTCTGACCGTTTTTTCAAACTTATCGTATAGAAACTCGCCATCCCTGACAAAAAGAGAAAGATTTATAGATCCCAGACAGCATGATCCCCACGGATGAAGGGGCAGCTCACCGCACGGATTGCATCCTTTCAAAGGACCATATTTTTTTATAGGATTCATTCTGTTGATAGTGTCCATAAAAAGAAGTCCCGGCTCGCCATTACGCCATGCATTGGTAACTATGGCATCCCATATTTCCCCCGTTGCACCAGAACCCACAGATTTTGCAAGCCTGCCCCCTATAACATCTGACATAAAGCTATCAGTTACAGCAACAGATATATTAAAATTAGATATCTCCCCTTCCTTCGTTTTTGCTTTTATAAAATTTAAAACCTCCGGATGATCAACATCCAGTATACCTATGGCCGCCCCCCTTCTCACGCCGCCTGATTTTATTTCTGAAATCATACTGTCATATGCTCTCATGAAAGAAACAACGCCGGAAGCTATACCATTGGTTCCTTTCACCGGCGATCCAGCCGGCCTTAGTGAAGAAAAATTAATGCCTACTCCCCCTCCGCTTTTATATATCATAACGGAATATTTAAGAGTATCCATTATACTTTCCATGTTATCTTCAAGAGGAAGGAAAAAACAGGCAAACAGCTGCCCGTCTTTCTTCCCTGCATTGAACAGCGTCGGACTGTTCGGGAGAAATCTAAGATTGTACATCATGTCATAGAATACATCAACCTCATCTACAGTATTTCCTACACACCGCGCAACACGGCCGCATAAATCGCTCCATTCTTCCTTTATACCATCCACAGTCAGAAGATATCTCTGGTTCAAAACAAATTTCGCGCGGTCAGTCATAAAATCGGGGAAAGACATTACTCTAATTCACTCCTTTCCTCTCAGTTTACCTTTTCTTCTTGCTTTCTCCGCTTCATCCTCTGTAACAAATTCATACCCTTCTCCTGGGCCATCACCAAATGTTCGAAATACCCTCAGTTGAAGATCATCTCCAACAACAGTTATAGCGCCGCAAATACACTGAAGAGGCATTCCCATGGTATTGGAGGGCAAAACATCATCACATCTTAAACATTTAATTGGCACTATGATCACACCCTTTGCAAAACTAAATGATCAAATTACCTACACTTTTTCTCAAGTGTAGGTAATCTGATCATCATAAATATTCCGAACATCATCGGGAACAGGATCGGTGTTTCCTTCAATAACCTTAAGAAGATTAACACAGCATCCAATATTATCGTCATCATCAAAGTTATTACAGTTCTCACACGATCCATCACAACTCAAAGACACAGGAACATTATAATCTCTAATCATAATTATACCCCCTTAATTACTTCCAAAGTCTTCAAGTGAACCATCTATCGGCAACAGTCCCTCATCAAGCATTTTATCAATCCATTTCGAAGCAAATCTGTCAGCCTCATCTTCCAAATACTCAAGCCATGTGTGATCAGATACTCGAGCCACCAATTCGGGCATATACTCACCTTGATATCCATGATATATTTCATGGAGGATATAGAATGCCACAACGGGAGGTGACTCATCTTTTAATGCATCATAATTGAAATGGACTATATACCTTCCATCACTTGAACCAACATCCCATTCAGCAATCCCTACCGTTCTTTTCAATACATCATCTGCAACCCCATCCAATTCCTTGTAAATTGTATCATATGTCTTTACATCATAGTCACCCCCCATTTGTTCCAGAACTATGATATTCACCATGGATGGGAGATCTTCTTCCAGAACTATAGTAATAGGAGGATAACAATCAGGAAGTCTGGCCTCTATTATATCCCGTATCTTAAAAATATCATCTCTGGTCATTTTGATCTCCTTATAGTCTTCCCGATTTACTATGCATCTATCGAGTCCGCATCTACATCATCGGCGGTAGCCGGAACAATATCTCTGGAATTGCATTTATTGCACCCTATATATTCAATTATTTCTACATCCGCCGACAAACCCCCGCTGTCTCCAATAGAAACACTTTCAAAGCCTCTTACTATTTCTCCTGAATCAAGCTTCATATACGAAAGCATGACATATCTCGTCTCTCTTATCTTTGCAACAATATCCAGCGAACCGCATTTAGCGCATTTCACTATATCAACGTCTCCTGTCTCTTTCATCATTTGTCACCTCCTTCAAGCAGATTACACAGCTCAGTATAGAGCATATCCATCTCTTCATCAAAGTATCCAGAAACAAACGACAATCCGAACGAAAGACCCGAATATGTGATTACCCAGTCAGTATTCCACAGTGCATCCTCACACCCCTCCTCGGCCAGAAGGTCAAACCCTGAATCAGACAGAGAAAAATAATCGTTCCTGCCCTTGCGCAGTAACCCTCTGTCTATGCCATCCTCAACAGCGTCTGATATTCTATCGCGAGGATAATAGAGATTTTCTGCCAGGCTTCTGGATGTACCAAAATGGCGGCTTTTTGCTATACCGATATACGCAATTATATCACCAAGAACTCTCGAATCCAGTTTCTCCCCGATTCTGATCCTTATGCCGGCAGGAACGGAACTATTGCCAATAGTATGAAAGCCGGCAGAGAACCTATGTCTAATAACTCCCCATCTCTCAAATATCGGATCAGCATTTCTGCCGCCTGCGGAAGCATCCGGGAATGCTCCTTCAGCGTCAATATATTCATCAACTCCAAGAAAAAATGCAACACTTGCATCTTTCCTTGAAGACCTCTCTATACATTCTCTTGCAACAGAACCCATGTAAATCCAGTCATCCATGGCATCATCTCCGAGACTTCCAAATTCACACACATAATCAGATATACCTCCCGCGATCCTTGCATCGATAAGCGGGGGAAATATTTTCATTACCTTCAAAAGACGGGGAACAGAGACAGACGAACCATTTTTCACTATCCATCTAAGGGCCCTGTCAAACAGCGGCGGAGAGAACCTTCCTACAAGCAGAGTAACAGCAATCAGCGCCTCCGGATCTATAACCCATTTCTGCCAGTTCGCATCCACAAAACTGCGGACAGAGGAATTATTCTCAGTAAGGATAATCCACTGGGTGGTTACACAGTTCATGAGGTATTCTATACCTCTGCGATATTTATCCTTCTGTCCGCTCTTTACTTTTTTTTGCTTTGTATTCTTCGCTTCTATAATCGGTTGCATAAAACCCCTTCCCTTTGAATATGATGCCGCCGCCTGTTCCTATCAGCCGCTCGGGCTTTGTGCCACACTTGGGGCACTTTTTAAGCGGAGGATCGTTAATCCCCTGAAAAACCTCAAATTCTTTTTTACAGTTTTCACAGTAATATACATAAGTCGGCATGATACATCACATCCATATTATCAACAGATATGTCACCCATGCAAAAATCGTTAGCAAAGTCGCACCAAGAAGAAAACTGTCCAATCCATACTTCATTGTCAGCACCCCCTTGCAAGTCTAAAATATCTTACCCCCATGGCGATACTCCCTTTGCGCATTATATTCAATCTTAGCCAACAAGGCCCTACCGACATCATAACCCTTCTCCGCGGCATAATCCATTATCCTTATTATGACATCAGCTAATTCTTCTTCCACGCCACTGTATTCAGGTATATGGTCGGAGGGAGGATTTCCATTCCTCATATAGTCCAATGCCTCTGACAATTCACTGTGCATCAATGCTACAGCTGTTCCATCCTCTCTAGGAACATCCCACCATCCTTTCTGATGAGCTATGGTATTTACAACTGCAGCAGTAATATCGAAAACATCGGGAAAACTCCCAATATCCAACTAAATCACCTCCAGTATTACGAAGCATCGTCTTGTAAACAGGTTCGGAGAACTATACACAAAAAACAGACTCAAACCGTCTGACAGACAGGTCGAGGTAGTCTTTTTCGGTATCTACACCAACGAACCCTCTACAGTGCATACAGGCGACCATGCCGGTTGTTGAGCTTCCCGTAAACGGATCAAGGATCAAGTCACCCTCATCAGTGGCGGCCAGAATAATCCTCCTCAGCAACTCTTCAGGCTTCTGCGCCGGATGTTTACCAGACTTTTTTTCACTCTGTTTAGGTGTAGCAATGGACCAGACAGAACGCATCTGTTTCCCCTGTTTTTTCAACATATCCCTCTCGTGCCAGTTACCATTTTTCATCGCATCATAATTGAACGTGTGTCTGGCATCTGGATCTTTCGATGCCCAGATCAGTGACTCATGACTTGCAGTGAAACATCTGCATCCCAGATTGGGAGACGCATTGGGTTTATACCATGTTATGTCATTAAGGATCCTGTATCCTGCAAGCTGGAGAGCAAATCCGCATGCATAGATAGAGTGATAGGTACCGCTGATCCAGATAGTTCCGTTTTTCTTCAGAACTCTTCTGCATGCTTTGATCCACCTCAAATGGAAGTTAAAGTCATCGGCTGCACCCATGCTTCTATCCCACTCTCCTTTATTAACAGACACTCTCTTCCCTCCGTGGCAGGTAAAGCCGCCGTTGGACAGATGGTATGGCGGATCAGCGAAAATCATATCGAAACTTTCGGCGGGAAAAGATTTCATTACGTCTACACAGTCACCGTGATACAGTTTAAAGTTTCCTTTTTCGTAATAAGGCCTAACCGTCATACCATCCATCCTCCGATAGCTTTTTTTGAATTATTTAGACTTTATTGCACCACGTGTTTGCACTACGCGGCTCACGTAACACCCTTATCGTCATTCTGCTTGACCTCTTTGAGCTTCTTCACGAAGGGAAGGCCGGTTTTTTTATTAACCACTATTATGCAATCTTTCGGTATCTCATCGGGCGGCCTGCCCTTGTAGTATTCATCCTTGGAAAAGAATTTCAAATGTCCCACTTTGTGGAAATAATAGGTAACACCCTTAGGATTAGTATAGCTATTAGGCATAATAAAAACCTCCTTATAATGATTATTTTTTTTGGACTAAAATACACGTTTTACAGCCTCAGTGCAATGGAAACGGCGACACAACTATCTCCGGTTCTATATATACCGGCCTCGGATTACCATCTTTATCTAGCATCATCAACCATGTAGCAGACAATCCGGTGGGCATATATAGTCCATTAGGATCTGCTTGTGGAATTGTACCATATTTTCCGCCAATTAATCGCACTACTTGCATTGGATTAGTATACTGCACTGAGTAGGGAAGACCATAGCCTATACATTTCCCAAGGTAAACAAGCTTCCCCGTATAATCGCTTTTAAGGTATGCGTAACAAATAAGGTCTTCGCGATCTCTCAGCTCGAAGATCATCTTGGCTAATTTTCGTTCCTGGAAGTTCTTAATAGCCGGCATACCTATTTGGGCATAAGCTTCTTTCATGGCCTCCTTAGTTCTTTTATTCATTATTTTTTCTGCGTCTCTATCAGGTATTCTGCAACCCAATAACCCAAATGCTGTTCCAGTAATCAGAACAGCTGCTAGAAGTTTTTTCAGCTTAAGTTCCTTCATTTACTCTCACCTCCTTCTTATTTTATCCCTCTTACTTCCTCTAGCCTCCATATTTGATATTCCTCAAAAAGTCCCTAAGCTCCGGCGGCAATTTATTTTCATCATACTCAGCAAACTGATGTCTTATAGTCGAGGCCAGGGCATTTTTTTCTTCCTCTGTAGTTGCTCTCAGATACTGGAGCCGATACCTTGTGAGATCCTGGAGTTTAGCTTCGTTATAGGATCTGGTTGCTTTAAATACTGTTCTCCTCACACTTTCTTTACGGGGACCAAAAAATTTGTTCCACATCAAAGCGGTATATTCGAGGCCGAACATTAATATTCCGAGTATAACTATGCCGGCTGCTGCAGCAAGTGCCCTCAAAAAGTATTTTTTGCGTCTCTTGCGTCTGGTTGATTTATCTTCCATCTTGACACCTCCCATACTTTTTAGCCGGGTCCATCGAAGCCCCGCAGACACGGGCGGGAACCACGGCAGCTTCGATGTGACCCGGACCCTAATTAGTAGAACTGTAAAGTAAGCAATACCCCCTTGCTCAGCTCCCAAAAAAACGGCGGCTAAAAAAGAAGATTTATTTTATTTGTCATCCTACTATCATTATACCACACCACCTCCCCGCAGTCAAGTACAAAAACATACTAAACACCATTATTTTTTACTGCAATTATTTGCTGCAATTTTCTGGTGCAATTTTCACGGGGAATGGTTTACGCGGGATGGATTTCTTTACTAACACAAACGTAAATTCTACGCGGGATGGTTTGCAAGGGAGAGGCTTATGTATGACAGATTTTTCTACTATTTTTCGCGGGGAATATCTTACGTGCAGCAATTTTTTGTTGCAATTTTCACGGGGAATGGTTTGTGTGGAACAAAAATGGGTTCCAATTTTCACGGGGAATGGTATGTATTTTTTTATTCGGGGTTCTTTGTTTCACGCCCCCCAGTCTTATGGGAGAGCGTGATACATGGGACCTCGAAAAAATAACCTCCCAATAGCAGGGGCGGTCCTATTGGGAGGAAGAAAGGAGGTGATCGCCCATGAGGGATTATCCTCGTGTTAATCCCTCTTCCTCCTCCTCCGAGGGATGGAGGATAATTGTAGCAAGAAAATTGCTACATGAAGTCCTCCATTCCCTCGATTGGGAAGGAAAAGAGTATCTCAAGGAAGAGATACTCTCCTTCCTTAAGAGGGAGGAAGAGGAGATCGACTGGCTCTCATAGGATGAGAGTCAGTCGGTCGAAGGCTGAAACCTTCATGTTCTTCTCCGTCGAAGTTATCCGGAGGAGCATGAAGGGGGATGCCTAGATGAGAATCGAGGAATATATATGGGATATGTTCCTCGGGGCTGGTTCCGGTCCTTAGCGTGATTGCAGGAATGGGATAAGTGGATTAATCCCTTGCATTTTGCATAAAACAATAATCCGAAAGGAGGTGAAAGAGATGAGAGACGTTTCTTGCATCGGGAAGGTCGGATTGGTCTCACAAGACCGACTCGACCTTCTCCAATGCCAAGGAGAGGTCTTCGTCCAAAGGGGATTGGTATATCTCCGGAGGAAGGAGACCTCTCCGGACCTTCGGGTTCCCTTCTCCGTGAGGAGGAGGAGGAACCTGAAGGCTCATCTGAGGGGAAGAGATTAATTTCCCTTCTCCTCAGATGAGGCTGCCTGATGAGCCCGGACTGGTTAGACACCTCTGACCAGTTACGTGGTTCATCAGGTAAAGGGGGTCAAAATAAAACATTTTCTTTTTTTACCCGGGGAGTGCGTCCGGGTGACCAACGCCTACTGAGCAAACAGTAGTGCTCAGCGATGGCCCGAGAGGGAGCCACCTCCACGTGGTTCGGGCTGGGTAACGCCAAGAGCTCCCAATGGAACAGCTCTCATTTTTGAGCCGATGCATGGGAGCTGCTGTAGATGGAAATCGGCTCCGGCAGCTGTATGGAGGAGCTGCATGCAGCATGTCGTGATTATTTCTTTTCAGCCCCAGAAAGGAGGTCCAAAATGATGGACCAAAAAGGATTAGTTGTAAAAGGGATTGAAACTCCGTTTGCGATCCTCCTGGAGGAGGATCTAAGGCGGCGTAAAGCCGCCAAAGAGGCTGCCGCCAAAAAGCGGCAGAAAAAGATGGCCAAGAAGGCCATCGCAGAGGCCGAAAGGGCCGTCAATCGGGTCCCCTGGACCAGGGAGGCCCGAAAGGAAGCCAATCGGCTCGTTAGGAAGGCCGAGAGGCTGGCAAGAGAGACAGGGATCGTCCTGTCTCTCTCTCTTGAGGAGTACTATAAAGACCTCCTCAAGAGGGAGGCAGCCTTCAAGGCGAAAGCTGAGAAGGCTAGAAAGAAGGCCGAGATGAAAGCCTGTATCAGGAGGTTGCGAGAAGCAACCCCGAAGAACAGGCCTTTCGAGGCCCTTCTTAGGGGACATTGATAGCCCCCATGGGAAAAGTCCTGTTCCCACGTGGACCCAGGAAACGGGCTCCACATGGGAGCAGGAGAACTTCGAAGAAGGCCAAAAAGCCTTTTTCGGAGTTTTTGAAAGAGGCCATAAAAGGCCTCGAAGGAAGGAGGTGAAATAGATGAATTTGAAAAGTCTGCTCCTTGCAGGAGAACTTAAGAAAGATCTCCTGCGGGAGATAAAGGGAATAGATGCCCGGGCGAAAGTTCGGGGATTCTATTCCCAGAGGGAGCTGGCTAGGATCAGTCAGCTCAACAAGCTGATGAGGAAAACTCATCGGCTTATGATGGAGGAAGCTAGAAAATAGTTTCCTTTATCAGGGATTGTATCCCAGAAAGGAGGTGACAAAAAGTGATAGGAGCTGTCCTGGGCCATGAGTTCAGGATCATACCTGATGGGACCCGTGTTGTTCCGTCAGGTTACCTGTCCTATTCGACAGGTAGGAGGATCCTGGACTTTATATATCCGGGGCAGTCCCTCGTCCTGGCAGCATGGGACGAGCGCCAATGGTTCGCTGAAGAGCTCGAAAAGGCTCTCAGTGGCCAGGCATCGTCCCTTGTTGCACTGGATGAGGGTGAAAAGTTCCGATTTATCCGGAACCTCTTCGGAGGTGTCGGTAAAGGATCGGAACGGGTAAAGGTATATGCCTTTGCCAGGAAAGGGATCACGGGAAAGGTGATCCTTTACTAATACATTGGGGCGGTACGGGAGCCACCTCCGCGTGGTCCGCCCTGGGTAACGCCAAGAGCTCCTACTGTATACAGCTTCCATGGACAGAGCCGACACATGAGAGCTGTTGGTTAAAGGAGTCGGCTCAGCAGCCACCGTCTTCCGGGCTGCATAACATCCTCCCTCGGTGGAAGCATCCCATCTCGGGCCGAGGCAAAAGAAAGGAGGTAGGAGATGGAGAAGCTGAAAAATTTAGGAGAAGTTGATAAGTATGTCCGAAGCATTTTTGCTTCGGTAAATATCGAAGTCCTCTTTGAAGAGAGAGGATATGTTATGGCAGCACACGTTGTTGCCAGAGGGGAAACAATAGACATCCTCCTCTTTAATTGGGTAGAGGACAGATATCTGTTCTGTGGAGCAGAATAAGAAAAGGGGAATAGACAATGAATAAAAGAGTCATAAATTTGACCCCCCACGAAATCAGGATCGTGGGGGATGAAGAGCGGGTTATCCCCTCGTCTGGCATAGCCAGATGCGGGGTGACCCGCGAACGGATTGGGTCCATCCCAATAGATGGGATGGATGTGCCGGTAAATCGCTCTGTGATGGGCGAGGTAACCGGCCTGCCCGATCCAGCACCCGGGACGGCATATATCGTCTCCCGGGTTGTTGCCGAGGCTGTAAAGGCCTCTGACAGCATCCGAGACGACATATATGTCGTCGACGAGACGATCCGCGATGATGCGGGTCGGATCGTTGGGTGCAAAAGCCTGGCCAAAATATAGGCCAGGCGAGAAAGGAGGTAAAATAGAATGGATAAGAACAAAGTTAATATGGCGAAGTTGAAAGACTTCGCTCTTCGGGTAGCCAAAGAGTTACCCGAAGCAAAACGAGGGGACAAGATCCTTGGCTTCCCCGTAATTGGATTCTCCGGCGGCAAGTGTCGGGGGATCCAGGTGAGAAAGCCCGGAGTCGGCGTCTTTACGTTTATTGAACAAAATAAATATAAAGACAGCCGATATGCCCGGCTGGCTCGAGAGGGCCACGCCATTCTCTGGGTCATCCCACCGTGGAAGATCCAGAAAAGGTGGTGGTTGATCATGGACGGCAAGTGGATGGGATAAGCCGTCCAGAAAGGAGGTAAAAATGAGAAAGACAAAAGTAGAAATCAAAGAGTTCGATGACCGGACGGTCATCGAACTGGAAGGGATGACCCTTACTCTACTTTATTACAGCAATAAGGGTCCCCTTGTTATAGTAGAGGGGAAGGGAGTCAAGGAGGACTTCCGGTTCTGGAAGGACAACCTCTCTGCAACGTTGCACGTATCGTTGCCGGATGATAATATTGTCCTTCGGTAAAAAGGAGGTGATAAGGGAAAAATGAAAATTAAGTGTTGTCAGCCTCTTCTGTTCCCATGGGGACGACAGCAACATGGGTCACATGGGAGCAGGAGAGGCCCCCGAAAGGAAAGGAAGCCTTTCGAGGTGTATCTGAAGGAAGCCCTGGAAGCCATGGATGACCGAAAGGGCCTGGACACAATGGAAGGAGGTGAAAAAGTATGAGGATCGGAGTAACTGGGCATCGCCCACGTGCTCTGCCGGGTGGGTATAACCTGGATCACCCGGCGAATAAAGCCATCCTGCGGTGGCTGACGGAGAGACTTCATGAATTGAAGCCATCCGTTGGCTGCACAGGGATGGCGCTGGGCGTTGACCAGTTATTCTGTCTGGCCTGTGTAGAGACACAAGTGCCATATGTGGCATTCGTGCCCTGTGCGGGCCAGGACAGAGTATGGCCTCCAAAGTCGCAAGCACTATACAAGCGGCTTCTGGAAGCTGCACACGAAGTACGAATGGTCTCCTCGAAGCCATACTTTCGTGGCTGCATGGAAAAGAGAAATGCAGCCATGAAGGATTGGCTGCTCGAGGAGGAAGGGTCCGTCCTCCTGGCAGTATATGCCGGACTGCCGGGAGGAACAAGGAGGATGATCGAGGCTTGCAAGAGCAAGCTGGAGATCATAGTCCTGGATCCGAGGAAGATAAAGTAGTTCTTTCTTTTTTCATTTCGGGGTCACGCCTACTGGGCTTGGCCCCGAGAAAGGAGGTAGTAAAATGGCTAAGTTCTTTAGTGCAAATTCGAAGATGAATAGTATCGCAAAGGCCGCGCATGAAATAGTCCATGGGGAAAGAGAGCCTAAGGAGGGATCCAATGTAATAGTATCTAAGTCCAAAAATGGCGACCTGACCATGCTAGATTATCCTACGGAACTGAAGTGCAACATCAGAGTTGTACAGGGTAATCCAGAGAAAGTGGATCCAAATTGCTCTATGGTATACATCACATTGGAAGAGATTGTATCCTCGGACAATGAGTATGGATTCAAAGGAGCCCAAATCACGGGGATGATCAAACCAGACAAAAATGGGAAACTGCGAGTATTCTTCTTCAGTGATATGAAGTAAGAATAAATTCGCAGACAATATGACCATTAGAAAATAGAAAAGGAGGTGATAACTAAATGACATTCTCGGTCTTGGGTATGGAGTTCAGGATCATTCCTGATGGGACTAAAGTTATCCCGTCAGGATACCTGTCTTATTCGACAGGTAAGAGGATCCTGGATTTCATTCACCCAGCGGAGTCTCTCGTGCTAGATACATGGGAGACGAAGGCGTCCTTCGCTGATGAGCTTGAAAAGGCTCTTCTGGGCGAGGACTCTTCCCTCAGAGAACTTAACGAGGGAGAGAAATATGCCTTTATCCGCTCCCTCTTCGGTGGTGTAGGAGAGGGAAGCAAACGGGTAAAGGTATATGCCTTCACCCTGGGTGAACTGAGAGGGAAGATCATCGTCTACGTAAGGTAAAAAGACTCTGATCTAACTCTCTGGAACCCAAGATCGGTGTGGAAGTACATGGGAGCTGTGCTGGGAAGCGCCGAGTGGTGCTTGCATGGCTCCCATTAGAGATATATCAATTGGGGCTTGCACAGAGCCCCGAAAGGAGGAAACAATGAAGAAGAAAATAATCGTAAAAGAACATCTAATAAAGCCGTCACAGTTACGTGACATAATTCACGTACTGAAGAAAAAGGGCATAAAATTGTCAATGGATGATATCCTCGACATCTACGATGCCGCTGGTGTCGTGGAGAAAGAAATCGAGGATAAGTACGCATAAGGAGGTGATTTTTTATGCGTAGAAAAAAGGTATATGCCGCTACTCCATGCGTCTTTTGTGGCGGCAAAGAGATTAATGCCCCCGATGACACCATCAGGACACTGTCCGATGGTCGTCAGTATGGGGAGTGCATCTGTGGCGATCTTCTCCCCGTCGCCGCAGAAGAAAAGAGTGAGTTCGATGAATTAGCAGAGCTCGCTCATGAGTGCATCCTCCGCAGAGCATGGCGCGAAGGCGGCGACGAGGCACTCAGGAAGCTCCTGGAGGAGATCGATGAATTTAGATCTCAATAGGACCGAGCTCGAAGAAAGGGGAGATAGAGTGATAAATGGATATCGGTGCGATGAGGATGGCAATGCCCTCATCATGCCGATATCCATCGTGGTTAGAGACTCTCGTCGCAGGGAAGAGGACGTCATCCTCAGTCCGACGGACGACGAGAAAAATTATGTTATAAGCCGGGTCAGGTCGCTGATTCGGCTCAAGAAGGGATGTCCATCAGTCTCCGAGCATCCCAGTGTGAAGCTACTGTGGATGCTGGAGAAAATGGGACTGGTTCGCATCCCTGGAAGGAGGTAAAAGATGAATATAATATTTCCAGAAAATTTAGATAAAAACGAGGAAGCCAAACTGGAAAGGATGGCTTCTGATATTATCACCCTGTTTCTGGCTGCAGCAGGGATGATAAATGAGAGCGCGGCCAAAGAGAAGGATGAGACCGAGGCTGCCTTCAACAAGGTGGTCGACGAGATCATCATCGAAAAGGAGGAATTAGTATGAATATAATAATTGCTGACCTGATGAAATTAGCATCAGACATCAGGTCTGAGATCGGGAAAGCCGTCGAGCAGAACAGAGGCACGGCGGCAAAGTTAGTTCGCTCTTTAGCAGACAAGCTGGAGGGCGAAAGGAAAGCTGTTATTAACACAACAAAAGACGACGTAGAAGCCACATTGGCTGAAAACGTCGTAGAAAAGGAGGTAGAATAATGAATATCAATCGTGTAATTTTAAGCGGGAATTTAGTGCGGGATCCCGAACTGCGTTACACGCAGTCCGGACGCCCGGTGGCGAACTTTACGATCGCCGTTAACAGGCAGTATCGGACTGCCAGCGGCGACTTGGTAAAGTCTGCCGATTTCCTGCGCGTGGTCGCGTGGGGAAAACAGGCAGAGAACATCGCCGAGTATCTCGGCAAAGGCCGGAGCATAACTGTAGAGGGACGCTTGGCCAGTCGCTCGTATGAGAGCAACGGCCAACGGAGATATATAACCGAAGTGGTCGCGCAGAACGTAACGTTCGGGCCACGACCACGCTCCGAAGCCGAGCCCGAAGCAGAGGCCGAGGTGGCAGTGGAATCGGAGGTAACTCCAGCCACTGACACCAAAGCTGAAGAGACATTCTGAAAATAAACGTTACTCCGGTAGGGCTTGCCATGTGTGAGCCCTGCCGGAGAACAACGAAATTTTTTCGATATACATGGGAACTATACTTTACTTCTTTTCTTTTTTTTTGCCCCCCTCCGGGGGGCGGGGGGTGCATAATATCGAAATTTTTTCGAAATGCATGATGGCTGCTCCATCGTATAGACGCTAAAATGCTCTCAGACGCACGAGGTTTCGCTGTATTGCATTTTCGGAGTCGGGGTATACTATAGTATACCCCCGCATGAGTAAATGGATTCTAGACCCCTTTACGTGCGTCTGACGGCATGTCAGATGTGTAACCTGAACCCCCCTCCGGGGGTCAGGGGGCAGTAGCTCATCCCCCGAGCTTGTCGAAGGGATGTGCGCAAGTACCGTGCCAAAATGCACCTTACTGTAATAGTTACACGAAGGATCTATGGAGGAAGCTTTGGGGAAACTCTTCTCTCAGATGAGGGTAAATATGCTTCCCCCCGGAAGTGCATGCATACACTCCCGGCTATACACACTAACCGCCGGCTTGCGTAGCAGCGCTGACCCCTCAAGGGTCAGCGCAGTGCAGCAGTGGTTGTCCCCGTCTGTGAACCTTGTAAAGTGCGCCTCAGGGTATATATATTAATATATTAATAATCTATTATTGATGTATTAATATATATACCCTGAACTTTTCCCTCGCGAAATTAGACACTTTTGCGCGAAATATCCCCGTCTTCACCCTCTTTCTTCGCGTAAAAATGCCTTCGATCGAAGCTCTGTGTTAGATATTAATAGTATAAGTAATATATAATTACAGTCGAAGTGAAACGAAGACTGTAATTATATATTACGAAGAAAACACTCTATATATATATATCGAAGGCAATGATGCACGATTAATATGAAGGATAAGAGGGGATAATAAGGGATAGTTAATAGGATGAGATATATAAGAGAAGGGAAGAAGGAAGGGAGAAGAAGGGGAGAGAAGGGAACATTTTGGGGTGCTAAGACCCCCCTCCGGGGGCCAGGGGGGTGATCACTCCGAAAGTGTTCAATATATGCATGCATCGTATGCATGTATCTGCTGTCGAACTTTCGACATATCCTTTTTATATGGGTAAAAATTACACAAAATGGATTCTAGACCCATTTCTGTGCGTCTGATGCGAAATTTGGTGAGTGATGTGACGTTACACTTTTAGTCTTCATAAACTGTTTCCTTCAATTTTCGTTGTCGTAATTAAAATAAGTCTGGTGTACCTTTTAGTACACCGTAACCCATACTGATCGAACCCATATATAGGTATACCCCCGCATGAGAAAATGGATTCTAGGGGCATTTCTGTGCGTCTGACGGCATGTCAGGGGGTGTGCTGAACCCGGGTTCGGCCAGGGTAAAATAAATAAAGGAGGTTTTATATATGTCTAAGATGTCCAATAAAGAGATATTTGCCATCCACGAATCAGTAGATGAATACGAAAAATACATCTCCGAGCTTGAGAATGAACTCTCTGATGCAACAGACAGAGCAGATGATGCATACGATACGATAGACAGGCTTGATGATCGCATTGGAGAGCTCGAAGCTGAGGTGGACGACTATACAGAAACCATAAAGGAAGCTGTATTGCGTCTGAAAGAACTCAAAGCTTCGTTAGAGGCTGGTGAGATCGATGATGTGCGGGTGAAGCTCGATACGATTATCGGGGGTCTTGAGCCCGCGGTGCAGTTGCTGCAATAACCCAAAGGAGGTATTACCATGAAGAGAGGTAAAATTATAGGAAGGAAAACTC
>Ga0180301_10001556_pt1 | contig 18058 bp, 15 predicted proteins | sample GuaBasSediGuay16_FD_121797 | JGI IMG/M metagenome (GOLD analysis project Ga0180301, IMG submission 121797) | Subseafloor sediment microbial communities from Guaymas Basin, Gulf of California, Mexico - Guay16, Core 4569-2, 12-15 cm | ecosystem: Environmental > Aquatic > Marine > Hydrothermal... | reverse complement strand
GGTTGATGTGCTTATCATGAAGGCATCCTCTATGTACATGGGTTCAGTTACTGCCCTTGCCAGAACAAACCTTTTCATCGCCTTGATTAACTCATCCTCAACCTCACGCCTCATCTGCATCACTTCTTTGATTAAATCCTGCAATACCCTGAGGAGTTCATCCTGCTTATCCTTGAGTAACTTGTGACCCCTTCTGGCAAGGCCCAGTTTTTTCTTCTGGTTCAGAAGCTCCATTCTTGTTGCAGAAACCTGCTTCCTCATCTCTCACCCTTCTTAAACTTCTCGTAGTACCTATTCAGGTATTCCTCTCTTATCCTCTTGAGTTCTGTCCTCGGGAACATGGAGAGAAGTTCCCATCCAAGATTCAGTGTATCCTCAATACTCCTGTCCTCATACTCTCCCTGACTTATGTATCTTTCCTCAAATTCCCTTGAAAATCTCAGGTAGAGCTTATCCATATCTGAAAGTGCTGCCTCACCAAGTATAACAGAGAGCTCCTCTGCCTCTTTCCCCCTTGCATATGCTGCATACAACTGGTTATAAAGGTCTGCATGGTCTTCCCTTGTTTTACCCTTCCCGATTCCCTTGTCTTTAAGCCTTGAAAGGGAAGGAAGAACATCTATAGGTGGTGAAACCTTCTTCCTGTGAAGAGATCTGGAAAAGATTATCTGTCCCTCCGTAATGTAACCCGTGAGGTCTGGTATTGGGTGTGTCTTGTCATCCTCTGGCATTGTAAGAACAGGAATCAGAGTGATTGAACCCTTCTTCCCTTTAATCCTTCCTGCCCTCTCGTATATTGTGGCAAGGTCTGTGTATAGATATCCTGGATATCCCCTTCTACCAGGAACCTCCTTCCTTGCTGCTGAAATCTCCCTGAGTGCCTCACAGTAGTTGGTCATATCTGTAAGGATAACCAGAACGTGCATTTCAAGGTCAAAGGCAAGGTATTCTGCTGCTGTGAGTGCTGCCCTTGGAGTTGCTATTCTCTCAATCGCAGGGTCATTTGCAAGATTGAGGAACATCACAACCCTTTCAAGTGCCCCTGTTCTTCTGAAGTCCTCCATGAAAAAGTTCGCTTCCTCAAAGGTGATACCCATTGCACCAAACACAACAGCAAATTTCTCCTCTTTCCCCAGAACCTTTGCCTGCCTTGCAACCTGTGCAGCAAGCCTGTTGTGGGGAAGACCTGAACCAGAGAAAAATGGAAGTTTCTGTCCCCTCACAAGTGGGTTCAATCCATCTATTGCAGATATGCCTGTCTGTATAAACTCATTCGGATATTCCCTTGCATAGGGGTTTATTGGAGCACCATTTATGTCCCTCTTAACAACAGGTATAATTTCAGGTCCCCCATCAATGGGGTCTCCAAGTCCATTAAATACCCTTCCAAGAATGTCAGGGGACAGAGAGAGTTCTATCCCCTTCCCCCTGAAAACAACCCTGGTCTCAGGTATATCTATTCCCTGTGTTCCCTCAAACACCTGAATCAATGCCCTATCATGATGCACCTCAAGCACCTGTCCATTCCTCTTTGAGCCATCAGGCAGTATAATCTCAACAAGTTCACCATATTTTACGCCCTCAACCTCTTCAACAAGCATCAGAGGGCCTGCAATGTCATTAACAGTCCTGTATTCAACTCTCATACATTCACCCCCTGAAGGGAAGAAATTTCCTTTGTTATCTCATCCCTGATGGATTCAATCTCATCCATCCTGTCTTCTGGAACAAACTTCATCCTTGCAATTCTTTCAAGCACAGGAAGTCCTGACAGTTCTGATACTGTAACACCCTTTTCTATAGCCTGTAGGGATTCCTCATAGAAGTGAATGATGTTTTTTAGCATGATGTACTGCTTCTTTATAGAGGTGTATGTATCAACCTCATGGAAGGCATTCTGGTGGAGGAAGTCCTCCCTTATCATCCTGGCAACAAGCAAAATTAGCTGGTCTTTCATTGAGAGTGCTTCCAATCCAACCAGCCTGACAATCTCCTCAAGTTCTGCTTCCTGCTCAAGGAGTTTCATTGCCTGTCCCTGAATATCATAGAAGTCTTCAGCAACATTGGTGAGTATATAATCCTTAACATTATCAGTATAAAGAGAGTACGAAGTAAGCCAGTTTATTGCAGGGAAGTGTCTTGCATAAGCAAGCCTTGCCTCAAGTGACCAGAAGACCTTAACAACCCTGAGTGTTGCCTGAACAACAGGGTCTGACAGGTCTCCACCAGGAGGAGAAACTGCACCAATAACAGCAAGTGAGCCTTCCCTCTTGTCCTTTCCAAGACATATAACCCTACCAGCCCTTTCATAGAATGATGCAACCCTTGAACCAAGGTAGGCAGGATACCCCTCTTCACCTGGCATCTCTTCAAGCCTTCCAGAAATCTCCCTCATTGCCTCTGCCCATCTGGATGTTGAATCTGCCATGAGTGCAACTGAATAACCCATATCCCTGAAGTACTCAGCAATGGTTATACCTGTATAAACAGATGCCTCCCTTGCTGCCACAGGCATATTGGAGGTGTTTGCTATAAGCACGGTTCTCTTCATCAAAGGCTCACCACTCTTTGGGTCAACAAGTTCAGGGAATTCAATGAGAACATCTGTCATCTCATTACCACGCTCGCCACATCCAATATACACAATGATTTCTGCATCAGTCCACTTTGCAAGCTGGTGCTGTGTGACTGTTTTCCCTGAACCAAAAGGTCCTGGAATACATGCAGTTCCTCCCTTGGAAACAGGGAAAAATGTATCAATAATCCTCTGGCCAGTAAACATTGGAATCTCTGGAGCAAGTTTCTTCACATAAGGCCTTGGTATCCTCACAGGCCACTTCTGGAACATTTTAATCTCCTCAACACCTGCACCTGTATCAATCCTGCATATAACATCCTCAACCGTGTACTCGCCCTCTCTTATCTCAACAATCTTTCCCTTAATTCCAGGTGGAACAAGTATTCTATGCTCCACAAGGACTGTCTCCTGAACGACACCAAGAATATCACCAGGTTCAACCTCTTCCCCTTCTTTCACTTTCGGAGAGAACTTCCACTTCTTCTCCCTGTCAAGACCGGGTATATGTATTCCCCTTGTGATGAAGTCACCTGCCATCTCTCTTATCTTATCAAGTGGTCTCTGGACACCGTCGTAGATTGATTCAATCAAACCAGGTCCAAGTTCAACAGAGAGTGGAGCACCAGTGGGATATACAGGCTCACCAACTCCAATACCACCTGTTTCCTCGTACACCTGTATTGAGGCAATTTCACCCTTGAGTTCAATGATTTCACCCATGAGTTTTTTATCACTCACATAAACAACATCATACATCTTTGAACCCTTCATCCCCTCTGCAACAACAAGGGGCCCTGAAACCCTTATTATTCTTCCTTCTTTCATTTCTCTCCTCCTAAATCTACACCAACTGCTCTCTTTATTAACTCTCTTATCCTTTCCCTTCCAAAACCTGTCTCCCCACCCACACCTGGAATGGGGACAACATTAATCTCTGTCTCCATTATAATCTTCCTGTCTTCAAGCCTGTTTATTGTATCTTCGGTGATGAAAACAATTCCATAATCCCTGCCAAGAACCTCCCTGACAATCTCATCGGGCTTTTCACCTACAGCATAGGTATCTCCACCTATTGCCCTGAATGGTATTATCCCACTTTCAGGCCCTATAACTGCTATCTTCATACCACAAGCCTCTCTGCAAGGATTTCCTCTTCAACCCCATTAAACTTTCCAACAAGTATTATCCTCATATTTTTAATCTCCTTCATTTTCTTTAGATAATACGCAATAATGGGCTCAACCCCAAAGACAAGATACCTTGTTTTATCAATGTAAGTTGAAAGGAGTTTCTCTACCATGGCTTCATATCTTATAAAAGAATGATTTGTGTTCAGATACTTTGTTCCTTCAAGAAACACTGGATAATAAATCCATCTGGAAAAAACACCAGGAATCTGTTCAACTGGTTCTCCAATCAATTCAAGGAACATTCCCTCTGGTATGAAACCTCCAGGAAGAAGAACATCCCTGAAACGTGACTTATCCAATTCCATAACCTTCCATCTTAATAGAGACCTGAAATTCGTCAGATCAGTGAGAAGCCTGTAATAGTCCTGTAAGAATGGAGGATACCCACTCACATTCATGTGTTCAATAAAAGCCCTGTCAAAGGTAAAATCAATCATCCTGGGCTCTTTAGAATTATAGTATGAAGAGATGGCGTCCTGGATTGCCTTAACAAGATTTTCAGGTAGTTTTTCATACTCTTCATTCTCAAATATCTGTTTCATTTCATCCGTGTTCAGATTACCAAGAGGAACAAGAAAATCTGAAACATCCCTGTCAAAGATTTTTCCCTTCAGCAGAACCCTGGCATTGAAGTAATCAAATTCAAGATGGAGGAATTTCCTCACATTCTCCTCAAAAATAAGGGAATCAATAAGAGTTAGAATCCTTTGCTTTTCATTCTGGAGCGCATTCTCAAATGTTGATGGGTTGAGGAGTTCAGAAAGGCTGTGAGAATAATCAGTATCCACCAGTATCCTTCCCATCTCCTCAATTCCCGCCTTGAGGAGTCTCTCAAACCTCTGCTTATCAATCAGGCTCACCTCAAGGGCCCTTACCCTTCCCACGGCATAAGCGTATTCCTGATTTTCAAGAAATCGCTCAGGCAGTTTTGTCAGTATCTCCAGCAAAGAGCCTCCTGGCTACCTCAAGTTCAATTTTGTCTTTAAGTTCATCCACTATATCCTCACCCGTGAATTTGATTTCTGTCCTTTCCTTTTTTATAACAAATCCAAAATCAAAGTCGCCATCTTCCTTAGTCACCTCAAACTTCAGGTTTCTGTCTCTCTTAATCTTATCCAGTTGTTTCCTCAAAGCATTTGAATGGAGCCTGCCTGGAACAACTAATTCGTCACCGGTTGAGATGGAGAGGATTATCTTCTTTGCCACATAATCAACGTATCTCTGTACCTTCCAGTTCTTCAGGTCCTCAAGTGCCTCCTCAAAGACCTTATCCAGCACTTCCCTTTTCATTGCAAGCAGGTTCTTCTTCTCTTCAAGTTTCTCTATGGTGACCAGCCTCTCCTCCTCCCTTTTCTTCATCTCTTCACCGGTCTTTTCAGCCTCCTCTTTAATCCTTTGTGCCTTCTCCTGAGCAGATTTCAGTATTTCATCTGCTTCCTTCTTTGCCTGTTCCAGTATCTTTGAGGCTTCCTTCTCTGCATCCTGTATAATCTTTTTGGAGACCTTCCCCTGCATCTTGCACCTATCCTAATTTAAGTATAAGGAAGATTGTTGTAAGTAGCCCAAGAATGGCGTATGTTTCCACCATTGCTGCATAAATAACTGCCTTCATTGATGCCTCTGGTTTTTTTGCAGTCATATCCACACCAGCAGCGCAGACCTTACCCTGATGGATACCTGAAACAAGTCCACCAAATCCAACAGGGATTGAAGCAACAAGAAACTGAACACCCTGCCAAACTGTGATGTCAAAATTGGGTGTCCCGAGAAGACCGAGTTTTATGATGATGAATAGTGCTGCAATGAACCCATAAAAGCCCTGTGTTCCAGGGAGAGCCACCAGGAGGAAGAGTTTACCAAACTTATTCGGGTCTTCAGAGAGAACACCTGCTGCTGCCCTTCCAGGAAGACCAACACCTATACTTGAACCAATACCACCAAAAAGTGCAGCCACTGCTGCTCCAGCCATGGCAATCCAGAAACCCGCCATTATACCTCCTTTTCTTTTTGTTTCATTATAACAAACCTTTCAGACCTCTTGAATGGAACGAAAGGTTCTCCTCCACCCTCATAAAACTTTGTAAAGAACTCTACATACTGAAGCCTCAGTGTATGGACAAAGGCTCCAAGAACATTTATAGCAGTTGAGAAAAAGTGGCCGAATATAAAGATAAACACACCAAGTACAGGGCCAAGGTAAGGTATGGGTCTGATAAGATTTATCACTATATTAACAGACATTGCAATACCCGCAGTAACCATACCAAGTGCCATCACCCTTGAATAGGACAAGACATCACCGATAAAACCAAAGAAATCACTGTACAATTTGTACAGTCCTTTGAGTATTGACTTTGTGAGTGTGCTACCCCTCCAACCAAAGAGGATTATCAGCACCACAGGGATAATCAATGGTAAGCCAAGAAACCCAATACTTTTGTGTCCTTTCATCATCATGAACACAAGGAAGAAAAGGTAAATCCAGAAAAAGAGCCAGGCAAATTCATTCCCGAGGAAATCAAGATACTCCTTATCGCGTATTTTGTAAATTGCACCTATCACCCATCCATAGAAAATCTGGAGTATCCCCAGTGCAAGTGCAATACCAAAAAACACAATGGGTTTCTCAAAGGGGTCAAAGAGCATGAACTTATGTCTGAATCCATGAAGAGCGGGTATCAATGAATCTATATCACCGAACCACCCACCCGTGATTGCTCCGGTAAAGATGGTGAATATACCACTTGCAATCAATATCCAGAGAAACTTTTCACCACCTGGTATTTTTTTGAGGAAGTAGAGACCCAGCAGTGCCAGAATAATTCCATAACCAGCATCTGTGAGGCAGAAGGCAAAGAGAATTACAAAGAATGGAGCAAGGAAGGATGAAGGGTCAACCTCAAAATACCTTGGAAGCCCGTAAAGTTCAGTGATAACCTCAAATGGTCTACCCCACCTAACATTCTTAAGCTTAACAGGTGGATTCTCCTTCCTGCTTGCTGGGGTGAATTCAAAGTCTATGCCTGAAAAGCCCTTGAGAAACCTTCTTATCTTCTCCTCATGCTCCTTCTCAACATATCCCTCAATAATAAAAACAGAGTTCGTGGAGAGGAATGAATTTGGAGCCTTCTTCTTCATAAGTTCGCTATTATAGTAATCATACGCTATCAAAAGATTGGTTCTGATACTACCATTCTTAACCAGTTCCTCTTTAAGTATCTCCACCCGCCCATTCAATCTCTCCTCACGCTCCTCCAGTTTATTCAATTCTTCAAGGGGTGTATCTTTGAACTCACCAAGTTCAGGAATTTCATATTCAAAATCCGAAAGTGCAGCAAGGACTTCCTTTGAATCCTCATTCAGGTAAACCATGTGAACCCCTATCTCTGTTCCTGATGCAAAAACAATTTCATAATCCACAGGAATATCCTTTAGCGCACCTTCAAGGGTTTCAACAGATACACCTTTGAAAATGGCAAGTGTGGAGGTTATCCTTTCAAAACTTCCTGTTTCTGAAAGGGGTAATTTTAAATCCCTCCATGGAATAAGTTTTTCCCTCTGGGTTTTTATTGCCTCAATATCAGAAATTGTTTCCTTTATCTCACTGTGAATCTCCACCACCCTCTCAGCATCCTCCATACTGAAGCCTTCAAGATACGAAGCATATTCTGATGGTGAGAGAACCACCTTCATATCAATGAATCCTGAAAGGGGATTCTTGTTCGGGTCGTACGGCTCAAGGATTTCAATTGCCTGCTGTATTCTATTCAGGTTTTCCTCAAGTTCAGCATCAGTGAAATCTTCCTGTGGAACCAGATCAGGATACTCCTCTACAAGGGGATGGTTCCTTAAATTTGATATATGGAAAACACCTATCTCCTGAAGACCCTTTAGAAATTCATCCTTTTCCCTGTGGTGAAGATATATTGTTATCCTGGTAAGGGGAACAGTAGCCATTATAGAGGCTTACTCAATCCTGCTGATTACAAACTTTACCATCTCCTCCACCCTATCCAGATAGGATTTCTTCATCTCTTCAAGTTTTTTTTCAAACTCCTTCCTCATCTTCTCCACCTTTTTCTTTCCCGATTTCCTGCCATCCTCAACAGCCTTCTGAACCATCTTCTTTGCCTCTGTTTCTGCCTGAAGGATTATCTCCCTTGCCTTCTCTTCGGCATCAAGAATCATGGAGGAAGCCTCTTTCCTTGCATTATTTATGATTTCAGAGGCTTTTTTTTCAGCCTCCTTAATCTCCTTTACCAGTTCCAGACCCATTATCTCCTCCTGTTTGGCAAAGCATAATAAAAATTGAATATTTGTCAAGAGAAGGGTTTCTCAGAATTTTTTGATTTTACATCTGTGAACTAAAAAATTCCAGGGCAGGTCTTCAGTGTCTGAAGTGCCTTGTTCTGGTGAAGACAAGCACCATGTCGTGTTCGTTTGCTGCATCTATAACCTCCCTGTCCCTCACAGACCCACCTGGTTCAACAACAGCACTCACACCTGCCTCTGCTGCTGCATCAATTGAATCCCTGAAAGGGAAGAAACCATCAGAGGCAAGTGCAGTTCCACCTGTATATTTACCCTGGTTGTGGGCATTCTTTATTGCAATTTCAACAGAACCCACCCTTGATGGCTGTCCTGCACCTATGCCTATGGTCATCTCCCTTGTTGCAAGAACGATACCGTTGGACTTCACCCATTTCACGACCTTCCAGGCAAAAATCATTGCCTCCATCTCCATATCAGTAGGCTGTCTGTCACTCACAACCTCCCACTTTGTTGGGTCCTCCACAGCCCAATCAGACTCCTGTACAAGGAGTCCTCCCCTCACCCTCAAAAGGTTGTGATATGGGTATGGATTGAATTCTCCAATGGGTAGTTTCAGCAATCTTAAATTTTTCTTCTTCTTCAAAACAGACAGGGCATCATCGTGAAAATCAGGTGCAACAATCACTTCAAAGAAGGAGGAACTTATATCATTGGCAGTAATGAAGTCCACGGGCCTGTTGAATGCTATAATACCACCAAAAGCAGATATGGGGTCTGTTGTGTATGCCCTGTTGAATGCCTCATTCACATTCTCCCCTGTGCCAACTCCACATGGGTTTGCATGCTTCACAATGCAACAGGCTGGTATGTTGAATTCAAGCACCACATTGAGTGCAGTATCCACATCCATATAGTTGTTATAAGACATCTTCTTTCCATGGAGTATCTCTGCATCAAGCAATGATAGTTTATCACCCTTCCACCTGTAAATGGCTCCCTGCTGATGGGGATTCTCACCATACCTGAGTTCCATCTCCTTTTTCAGGTCCATGGTGAAAATCTCGGGAAGTTCAAACTCCCCTATTTTACCGGATGTTTCCTTGAGATAGCCAGCAATCATTGAATCGTACTCTGATGTTAAAGAGAATGCCTTCACTGCAAATTCTGCCCTTGTTGTAATGGAAATCTTACCTGTTGAGGAAAGTTCATCCATGAATTGCCTGTAATCAGAAGGGCTTGTGAGCACGGTGCAGGAGACGTAATTCTTTGCAGCAGCCCTTATCAAACTCACTCCGCCAACATCTATCAGTTCAATCATCTCATCGTGGTTCAGGTTTCTGATAAGTCCCTCTTTGAAGGGATACAGGTTCACAACAACAAGGTCTATGGGAAGAATACCCTTCTTCTTCAATTCAAGCATATGTTCATTACTCTCTCTGCTTGCAAGAATCCCGGCAAATATTGCAGGGTGGAGTGTCTTAACCCTTCCATTTAGTATCTCCTCACTCCCTGTATATTCTGAAACATTCAGTATTTTTTTGATCCCTTTTTCCTTCAAGAATTTATAAGTCCCTCCTGTGGAGAGTATCTCCACATCTCTCTCCTCAAGGAACCTTGCAAGTTCCTCAATACCCTGCTTATCCGACACACTTATCAATGCTGTTTTTATCTCCATTATTCCTCCAGAATCCTTTTGAGTTCAAGTAATTCCTTCAGAAGGTCAATGGTTTCTCCCTTCACCTTATTTTCAAGGAGTTTCCCTGCATATTCAAGGGAGTATCCCTGGACATGCACGTAAAATTTAATCCTCTTCAGGAGTTCAATATCCTGTTTTCTGTAAAGTCTTCTGTTCCCCTGCGTTCTTACAGGTGTGAGTTTCCTGAACTTTTTCTCCCAGTATCTTATTGTGCTCTTTGGAAGATCCAGCATCTTTGATACTTCATCAATTGTATAAAATAATTTGTCCATCAATCCTCTTCCTTTAATTTTCTTGTCATTAAATCCTCTATTGAGGATTGTGGCGATTTACCATTAAACAATACATGGTACACCTCACGGGCAATTGGCAGTTCAACACCATACTTCTCACCCAGTTTCACAGCAGACCTTGTCGTGTTCACACCCTCTGCAACCTCAACCATCTCTGACAGAATATCATCAAGTTTTCTTCCCTTACCCAGTTCTTTACCCACATGATGATTCCTTGACTGCTCACTGAATGCAGTAACAATCAGGTCTCCAGTTCCAGACAGGCCTGAAAAGGTGGCAGGCCTTCCTCCCATTGCCCTGCCCAGTCTCTTCATCTCTGCAATTGCCCTTGTCAGAAGGGCTGCTTTTGCATTCATACCAAGCCCGAGTCCATCAAGTATTCCTGCTGCAATTGCATAGACATTCTTGAGTGAACCACCCAGTTCAACACCAACAATATCCTTTGATGTATAAATCCTGATGAGTTTGCTTGAAAAATTGTACTGAACCCTCCGTGCAAGGTTTATATGTTTTGAAGATGCTACAAGGGTTGTTGGAACACCCTTGACAACCTCCCTTGCAATACTTGGTCCTGAAAGTGCAACAACCCTGTCCCTCTGGGAAGGTATGTTATCCTCTATGATTTCAGATACCCTTCTCAGGGTTTCAGGTTCAATGCCCTTTGAAAGGCTTACAATTAAATGGTCATCACCTACATAGGGTTTCATGTGGCTGGTTATAGCAGATATTGTATGGGATGGTTGAGCAATCACAAGAAAATCTCCAAAATTTACTGCCTCCTCTATATCGGATGTTATTTTTATGGGTTCAGGTATGAAATGGCCGGGGAGGAATTCTTTATTCTCCCTTTCCTTCTTTATCCTTTCTGCCCTTTCCCTGAAAAACTCATAGAGGCAAACCCTGTGCCCTATTCTATGGAGATACAGGGCAAAGACCGTTCCCCAATTTCCTGCTCCTATCACAGAAACATTCATGTTAATATTAAACCCCAAAAATCAAAAAAATCAAGTGGGGAGAACACTTTTGATTTCCCCAATTTTTACATTGAGTAAGAAAAAAACTTTGAACTTTTGAGTTCTTCCTTAAGTTTCTCCTAATCTATTTCCACAATTTCCACAAAAGTTGCTTCCAGGGGGATTTTTCGCTCCACATTTGGGACAAACTAACATTTCCAATGGTGCGCCACAATTCACACAAAACTTTCCTTCCCCTGCAGGCTTTCCACATACAGGACAGATAGTAACTTTACTTTCAATTTTCCCCGAAAAAGTTGTTGTTGCAGCAGCCTTTTTCCATATCTGTTCTTTTGTCATAGCACTCTTTGCAGCAGCTATTTCAACATTAACCCTAGGAGCACATTCCACACATAGACCCTCCTGTTCATTCCAGCAATTCTCACACACCCACTTTGTACATTTAGGACACCTGTGGAAATGCCCCTTTGCTTCATTTTGAGCCTCTTCGAAAGCCTTTTCGTGTTCTTTATGCCATGCTGGGGACATTCCCTGGAATCTTTCGCTGATAACATCAGCACTTCTATCAATACCATAACCCACATTGTAATGGCCCGTCATCTGTGCAGCTGCACTGGCGATTCTACCCAAACCTCTCAAAAATCTACCTTTTTTATAACTTTTAGATTCAACGAACCTCGTTTTATATCCTTCTTTGCAGTGGTCACAAAAGAAAGTAAATTGAAACCCTGCTTCTGTACTGTTATCAGCATAGTTATCTGTAAAACTTATAAGTTTACCTTCTCCCATAATTACCTCCTTTTAATTTAGTATAGATTTACCACATTTAATACATTTATTCTCAATTGGCGGTTGTTCGGTTTTACAATGGGGACAAACAACAACCAGCCTCTCTCCGCACTTATCACAATAATCTCCAAAGAACGTTTCTTCTCCACAATGAGGACATCTAATACTGAGTTTCAAGCCGCAGTTGGGACAAACTATATAATTCTTCTGGATGGGAGACCTGCATTTGGGGCATCTCAATGGGCCAACAGGATTTACTTTACCACAGTAAGGACAGACATTTGTATCTGGTGGTACCAATTTACCACAGTATTTACAGGGATGCATATATCCGGGCATTATTAATCCTCCTTATCAATTATTTTAGGAGTATAAGCTTCCTAATATTTTTCATATCACCTCTTTGTAGGTAGAGGAAATATACTCCATTTCGTAACCTCTTACCATTATTATTAACACCGTTCCAGTATGATCTGTGAATTCCAGCACCCTGTGTTTTATTATCAATAATGTTCTTTACCAGCCGCCCCGAAATACTGTAAACTTTCAAATCTACTTTCTGGGGGGAGCGAAGTGTATATTTAATAGTGACCAAATTTCTGAACGGGTTTGGATATATCCAGAATTTATCAGGTGAATCTTCCTCACTAAATTTCTGCCCTATCCCAGATGGTGTTCCCTTCGCATATTTAAGGTTTGTTGAATCACCACCATCGTAATATGCTATCTGAGAGATACCATCTTTATCGATTTCAAGGGAAAGCCACTCACAGGTAACATTGCTATCAACAACCTCTATGTTCCAATTTGAACCATCCAAGTATCCATATTTAACTATATTCCAATCACCTACATATACGATATGAGGAATGACTTTCTCATATAATGCCATTGAAACAGTTTTGGGATTAACAACCTCTGGCGAATCTATTACTTCCGTTTTCCAGTCCATTCCATCCCATTGTGCATATTTGAGTATTGAATTAGAACCATCCCAGTAGGCAATGTGAGGATGATTCAAGGTATCCACAGATAAAGTAGAATTTAAACCAACATTTCCTGCTGTATCCACTTTTTCAATTTGCCAGAAAGGTGATATACAACCCACCTTGAGCAGGTATCCATCTGACTCAATACTTCCAAATTTTCTTTTCCCACCAACTGTAATGTATCCTTTATCTATTGTTTGCACAATGGAGGAACCCCAGACCTGTACACTATCAACACCAAAATGTTTCATCCATAATATATCTCCACTCCCTGTGATTTTGATTAATAAAACAAGAGCACTATCTGAGGAATCAGGCCTGCACGATCCAACTATTATGTAATTGGAGTCACTGGTATTCTCCATATCATTAACACTTGCTGCATACCAATAGTCATACACCTTTGTCCATAGTGTATCACCATCGGGATTTATTTTCAAAAACCAGATGGCTGAAGAATACTGTGCAAAAGATTGTGTGTTACCAACTATTAAATAGTTCCCATCATCCGTGGGTAAGATTATCCTTCCTGCATCATTCTCTGTGCCTCCATAAATTTTAGCCCAGAGCGAATCGCCTATAGAGTCTATTTTAAAAATAAGTAGATCATTATTGCCAGAGCCATAACCATTTGTCTGGCCTAAAATTATGTATCCTGAATCCTGTGTCTGTACAAGATCAAAGAATTGAGTTTCACTATCAGGAACACAAAAAGTCTTCCTCCATACTTCACCTCCAACGGAATCGGTTTTAACAACAAAACCTACAGAGGTTGCATGACCCGAGGAAAAAGAAGAACCCGCTATAATATAGCCACCATCAAATGTCTGAACGGCTTCACCACTCTCACCATAATCATAAGGTTGTCCTGTTGAAAAACTTCTGTCCCATTCAATTTGACCTGTAGAATCAAGTTTCACAAGCCACATTGCGTGTGTTCCATCAGGAGAAAAGGAATGGGTTGTTCCATTTATTATATATCCTCTGTCAGCTGTAATCTCTAAATCATCATAGGTTCTGTCATTCCCCCAGCCACCGTAAGTGTATGACCATAAGGTATCTCCGTTATCATCAATTCTAAGTACCCATAAATCCTGATTCCCTGACCCAAAAGAATAAGTATAACCGCAAATAATGTACCCTCCGCCATCCATAGCCTCTATACCATAAATCCAATCACCGCTACTACCACCATATACCCTGCTCCATTGTGTATCTACTCGTCCTTCCACCAAACAAGCATATTTCAAGTCCTCGGTACTCCAATCATAATAACTTATGTGTGGATTATTATTTTCATCCAATGCCAGAGAGACATACTTTATTTCGTCTCCAATAACACTATCAACAACCTCTGTATGCCAACCTAACTCATCCTCGTATGCATATTTTAAATAATAATTCCCGGTTGAATAGTCAGATAAAGTATATGCAATATGAAGGTAGCCATCTGTTCCGAATTTTATGGAATTCCACTCTCCTACATCACCATTATTAGGAAAGGAATCCACCCCTTCTTGTTGCCAGTTTGAACCATCCCACCATGTGTGCCAGAGTTGTCCTCCGTACAAAAAACTCTTACCAAATGCGATGTGAGGATAATTCAAACTGTCAAGCGTAATGGATGTTACTCCATAAACATCCTGTGTATTTTCTACATATTCAAACTGCCACTGAACACCATCCCAATGTGCATATTTTAACTTCCATCCAGATGTGCCATCTTTATAACTAATATGTGGATAACCAAACATATCTACAGCGATAGAACAATTGTCGCCAACATTTCCAGAGGTATCTACTGATTCAATCTCCCAGAACGCAGTTAATGGCAAAGATGAAATTAAGACCCCAATAAAAAAAATCCTATGAAACGTTTTGGTATTCATGATTCTAACCTCCTGAACCATTTTTTATCATCATCTTTAATACTAACATTGAACTTTAATAGATGCATAACATCCTCCATCCATTGTTCATAGGATCGGTGAACAATACGCCCAATAAATAACTTCCTTAATGTTCTTAAAGCAGATATCTTCTGTATAGCAAATTTGTAATGCTCATATTCAGGTTTTTCTATCTTTTCCCTGGGAAGATAGATTGGCTCTCTTCTAAAATTGATTTCAAGCATACACCTATTGATTTGGTTTATCAAATCATCAACTCGGGTATCCAGCTCCTCAAAAGTTAGACCATGATATTCTTTTCTCCCAACTATTCTAAAAAAGTAGGTTGCCTTACCTGAATCCTTTTCCGATGAAGCTTCCATTGCTATAGCATTGCCATAGGAACGTGTTTCATCACCATAAATGGGTATCAAAAACCATATATACTCCCCTGTGAGTTCTCCCAACAATCCTCTTTTAACCCCTATACAAACCTTTTCTCTACGCGCTATCTTGCTTAAAAAATCATATTCCTTTTTTATACCAAGTAATCCGATTCTTCTTTCAAGTTCCTTCCACAAATCAGGTGAAATCATATCTATATCAATTCTTCTAACTGCTTTCCCCTCTTTCATAAACGATGCTATTTCTCTAATAGTCAATGGATGGGCCTCGGGTAAAAGTTCTTTCAAATAGGTCTGAACCTCTAACTGTCTCTCATTATAAACTTCCGAAAATACCTTTATAAAATTATCAAATTCCCATCCCATCTTTGATAGACTCAACCTTTCTCCGTCTTCTCTAACAACAAGGACAGAATAATCCTCAACGCTAATTTCCTGTATTTCTGAAAAAAGAACTCTAATAATCTCTCCACATTCAGGAATAACCACAAGTGAGGTGTCATACAACCTTAACTCACACAGCCCTTCTAAAACCTCATTGGTTTTAGTGTAATAAATAAAATCGGCTTTAATCCCGGATTTTCTAATTGTTTCATTAATAAGCAATTCCTTCAAAATGGTTTCATTTATCTTTTTTGAAAAAAACCTGAGAAAATCATCAAAGTAGTATCCGAGTTTGGAAAGAATAAAAGATACATCGGATGTTAAATTAATAATAATCTTATACTCAGCACTTTTAAACTTATAAACGTCATGGTAAGAAAAATAAAAGGGTTCTCCAAACTTTGGAGAAATCGAAAAAGCCTCATCCTCTATCCTTACAATACACTCTGTTTCATCATTCTTTTTTCTGCCATTTTCTAAGAGAGCAAAATCACATTCGCATTCAAACAAAATCATAATAAACCTCTTAAGATATTTTAACATGATTATAACTTTTTGGCAAGTATTTTTTACTTTTCCTAATCAAGAATTCAAAAAAACATTATAAAAAACTAAAATGATACAGGGCAAAGACCGTTCCCCAATTTCCTGCTCCTATCACAGAAACATTCATGTTAATATTAAACCCCAAAACTCAAAAAAATCAAGTATATTTAAACCATTTAAAGGTTGATGTAGCGTTTGATTTCGTAGTCTGTTACCTGTATCCTGTATTCCTCCCATTCTGCGTATTTGTTCCTTATGTATTTCTCAAAGAATTCATCACCAAAGGTCTCCTTCACAAGTTCACTCCTCTCCATCTCCATGATTGCTGCATAGAGGGAGTCTGGAAGTGCATCTATCTCAAGTTCCCTCTTTCTCTCGTATGTCATTATGAATATATCCTCTTCAACGGGTTCTGGAAGTGGATAACCCTCCTCAATCCCTTTCAGCCCTGCTGAAAGCATCACACTGAAACAGAGATAGGGATTGGTTGCAGGGTCTGGTGCCCTGTACTCTATCCTGCAGGATACAGGTTTATGCTTCTTGAATGCTGGTACCCTGACAAGGGCTGATCTGTTGTGCCTTCCCCAGGATATGTAAACAGGTGCCTCGTATCCAGCCACAAGCCTCTTGTAGGAGTTCACCCATTGATTTGTAACACAGGTTATCTCTTTTGAATGCTTCAGAAGCCCAGCAATAAATCCCTTTGCAACAGATGAGAGATGGTATGGGTCTTCATTCTCAAAAAAGGCATTCCTCCCACTCCTGAAAAGGGATTGATGAACGTGCATACCAGAACCATTTATACCAAAGACGGGCTTTGGCATGAATGTGGCATAAAGCCCTCTCTTCCTCGCCATCTCTTTCACAACATACTTTGCAATCTGGAGATTATCAGCCATTCTCATTGCATCCTGATACCTGAAATCAAGTTCATGTTGGTTTGGAGCAACCTCATGATGGCTCATCTCAACCCTGACACCCATGGTGTTGAGTAGATTCCCTATGCCCTCTGTGAGTTCATCCAGCCTGTCATGGGGTATGATGTCAAAGTATCCCTTCCCATCTGAACCCTGCACCTCACCCTTTGAATTGAACACAAAGAATTCAAGTTCAACACCTGTGAAATATGAAAAGCCCTTTACCTCTGCCCTTTTCAGTGCATTCCTCAAAATATATCTTGGTGAGGATTCAACAGGCCTTCCATCTGGATAAAAGACATCGCAGAGTATCACCAGATTGTATCCGCCTTCTACATCAGGTATCCTGTACACAGCATCAAGGTCCGGGAGTGCAGTAAGGTCTGATTCCTCAATTCTCACAAGCCCTTCTATGGAGGAACCATCAAAGTTTATCCCCTCACTGAGCGCCCTCTCAACCTCATCTTTGTATATGGTAAAGCCCTTAACCCTGCCAAGGATGTCAGTGAACCACAATTTTATGTCCTTCACCTCACCGGCCTTAATCAGTGCAAATATCTCCTTTGCCTCCATGCATCCCTCCTTCAATTATTTCCTGTAACAAACATATATATCTGCCTCAATCATCTTCATATCCTCAGAATAAAAATGGTGGACAAAGTAAATATTGCCTTCTCTATCAAGGGTGGGTTCACCTGAAAAATTTGAGATAATCTCCTCAGGTTCACCCCAGCCAGAATCGGTGAGAACAGAACGAAAGATTGCAGGACCTGGATAACCCAGTCTGCTCTGACCTGTAAACCACAGCTCATTCCCATCCTCAGTTATAAAAGGCTGGTCTTCACTATGGCCTGAATCAGAAACACCTGAAACAAGTACTGGTTCTGACCATGAACCACCACTCCTTGTGAGCATCCATATATCCCTCTCTTCAAGGGGTCTTCCACAATACATGGTATCACCACTTGCTGTTATATGAAGTTCTCCAACATCGTATACCTGATTCAACAAACTACCTGCATTCCACACATCTGTCCACACCCCGTTTTTCAGAACTGCCCTGTAAATGTCCACCTCCCCATAATTTCCAGACCTGATTGAGGCAAACCAGAGCGTGTCTCCAAGCACAAAAGGAGC
>Ga0180301_10001555_pt1 | contig 18062 bp, 19 predicted proteins | sample GuaBasSediGuay16_FD_121797 | JGI IMG/M metagenome (GOLD analysis project Ga0180301, IMG submission 121797) | Subseafloor sediment microbial communities from Guaymas Basin, Gulf of California, Mexico - Guay16, Core 4569-2, 12-15 cm | ecosystem: Environmental > Aquatic > Marine > Hydrothermal... | reverse complement strand
GCGCCTCCGCCACTTCATTAAGAGCCTCCTCTCTCCCCCTTAAAACCCTGTGCTCCACCACCCACTCGATGTTCCTGAACATATCCATGCTCCACAACTCCTCCATTAGCGCAACCAGCGCCTCCCTGCTACGCTCCTCCAAAAACCTCCTCGTCAACTTGACCACCCTCCTACGGTGCTCCGACCGCCCCCTCCAGTGGGCGACATCCAGATATACTGGTTCTATACTCATGTCATCACCTAATTGTATATTTTTCTGTATACAGAATATAAGGATTTCTGGCTACCAATTAGTAATTCAGTACTATAACGAACCGGATGTCATAACTTTTCCGATAAAAAGGTAAGAGGGAAATAGCTTTAGTGCGGTTATTCAAGGTATTCCTCAAGCTCTTCCTTCATAAAGTTCCTCCAGAAAGGATCTATAGGGAGGGATTCTATTAGTCCTATTGCCTCTGGCACAAGTAATTCCTTGGCTTCGGGCACCTCGCCGATAAGTATAGCTACATAACGCGAGTATTCCTCTGCTATATCCTCCATAGTGCTTTCTAGTTCCTTCCATATCTCGTCGTCCACAAACTCCCTATTCTCGCTACATAATCTGAATATCTCTAGAACCATTCTGCTTAAAGTGTATTTTATGTACAGGCTCTCGCGCGCCAACACCAATGGCACCAGGAAATTCTCAACTATGTCTTTAAGGTTCTTCACACTCCTTATTGAGGGAAACCCGGTAACACGCCCATTTCTGCCTAAAAACATCGGATAGAAGGTTAATTGGAATTTCCCGGCTCTATTGTATTTTATATGGGCTCTCCAAGAACCATCGTCACTTTCTAAAGGCTCTTTTCTACTGTTCCCTGACAATAGATCAATGACTTCCCTGATGATTTGCCTTCCAAATTCACCCATGCAATCATCCTTGATGAACCTAGAAAGTAATAATCCAAACACTGCAAAGCTATTCCAGTTCATATGATATTTTCCTTTTCCAATTGATATAAATGGTTTATTATTTTCATTTATATCGATTAATACTCTCATCATCATTCTCATCACCGTTTTTATCGGGATTTTTGAAAAATATTTAAAGGTTTCTTTGAAAGAAAATTTTTGAAATTTTAGAAGTTCATTTGGGGAACCGCGGTTCGCTCCTATGTCCCACGTATAATGGTCCACAGGTGAGATCCTAGATTTTTCACCATCTCGGAAAACAACAATTATTTATCGATAACAACAATCATCACCATATCATCACTTTTTGTGTTAAGTAAAAGAAGGGAAAAATGTGTGGAGACCTTGCCGAGAAATATCGCCTATCCGGATATGACCTTGCAAGGTGCTCTTGGTACTTTCGTAAATACTCTTCCTCGAATCTTAATGCTATCTTGGAAGAGACAGAACCCAGGTTTTAAGTTTTCAAGAATATTTGCATATCTTCCAAACCCTAACGCCTCACTTTCCCTCTGCCCCACCCTGAATACAACCTTCGACCCTGCAAGTCTCAGAATATCCGACGGAAGGTCACTAACCAATTGACTTGCAAGTATAAGGCCGCATTTCAGAGATCTTCCCGTTTTCGCAACCATGGATATCTCTTTACTAATAAGGTCTTTATACCTACTCGAGTATATAATGTGCGCCTCGTCTATTGCGAATATTACCGGACATAGTTTCTCTCCCCGCTCCCTTCGCTCCTTCTGATACCTTAGTACCTCAAGTAATAGATGACGTATGATGAGGCTCTGAAATCTGCCCTGAGGTTCCCTAGAAACATCAATAACTGTGCACCTCCCCGGAACCACCATGTCCCTAGCTCCGACCATCCTTCCCTGCCCCTCATCAAAGTAGTCCACAATAGATCCAAGATTCGCCACTATCGACATAATCGTAGCCTCGTGCATTAGTGAGTTATAAGCCCGTCCGTTCTCCGATAGTGCAGGCACGGAAATGCGGCTCCACGAACCCCTACTACTGCCTCGAAGCGAAATAAGGTAATCAATGAAGTCCTTTAAAGTATCATTGCGTGTCGCAATGTGCATCTGCCAGTACCTGAAAACATCCGGTAACTGTAGCTGTGCCTTGTCACTTAGATCAACCACCCCAAGCAAAGCCTCTGGCTCTACCTTCAATGCTTTAAACGTGAAGGGTATGAGCCGCAACCCGAAGTCTTGGCTCCTCCGTCTCTGGAGCATCCATCAGTACTGGGATACACTATTTGGAAATCCTTGATGCCCTCGGGCTCTATGTTTAGCTCCTTCCAGAGAGGATCATCATAATCCGCTACCTCGTCCAGATATAGCAGGTCTATGCTCTTATTGTTGACACAGATGAATGCCGCTGGTTCACCGGTCTCGGGGTCCCTGAAGTTCTGAGTGTAATCCCACGCGAGAAGCCCTATCATTGTGGTCTTCCCGCTACCCGGAGCCCCTGCAATCAACTCTATGAAATACGGCAATACGTAAGCATGAGGCATCACAATCAAATTTCCCTCAATGTCCCTCTGAACCTCACATGTAGACTTTGCAAGAACCATCGGAACACCCTCAAAGTCCAACCTCAGAAACTCTGATATCTCCTCCCTGAAGAGCTTACGCCACCTCATACGGGTAGTTGGAAGCAAGCCGGGCTCTAAAATCTTGTTACCTTTCTTAACTTTCAATACACGGGCGTCAAACGTCGTAACGGCACTCTCTTGCGCGGGGATCCTCGGAGCATTTATCATCCTCCTGACAATCACGGCGTATCGTCTATCGAACAACCCATTTATGCGGGCGGACTCTATCTCCACAAGGAACTTCGGGACCTCCACGCCGCTCTTCTCAGAATCCGTCCTTTCAACTATCATTAGATCTCCGATAGTTACGTCAATGTCATCCCTATCCGCAATCAATTGAAATCTGTAGGGGGAAATCTCAACATCCCTGCCGAAAAGCACCTCACCATAATATGCTTCTTCCGGAACCTTCCTCACGACCTCCACCTCCCATCCAACTCCTCTATTACATGAGAGTTGTCCATACCCCTTAGATGATCGAATGACGGTGTAAGAGGCGAGGAGATACTATCTCCTATAAGGGAGGTAACGACGTCACGGGGCGGAAGGATATTCCTAGCTATGAACTCAGAAACATTTATCCACGCGCATGTGGGCGAAAAGACATCTGATGCTATCAGAACTCCCATGGTGTATACCTTTACCGCCCTATTTGCATATCTGAAGAACTCAAGCGGAATCTCAAGTCTGCACATCGGAGGCTCATACCCCATGACATCAAGAGGAGGCTTATAATAGGCAACTAAAAACTGCCCTATGCTTCCAGGTCTGGAAATCATGAACCATCTCGACCGCTCTCCGGGTTCTAGTATCTCCTGAAACGCCGCCGCATCGGAATAATAATCATTGCCAAATACTGAGGAGTAAAAATTGGTGATTAGCCTCGAGTAGGGATTCTTGACCACTCCCACAGGTATGATGTCCCGCTTTATTACACGCTTGAGTTCATGGGGACTCGACACTGATGGTCTAATGGATCCGCACTTGAACGCATAAGTCCCGGGACTCGAATGCTTGGCAAGCGCTTGCATCTCAAATTTGTACATTAGACCACTTATCTCACGGCCCACCTTACTGGGCTCTGTCTCCGTTATCCGCAAACATCTATCGGCAACTCCCGAGTTGAAAACAAATAACTGAGCAAGCGTGTATCCATGGAGCTCGTAATTTTCGTAACCGTGAACTGCCACCCCTACCCCCATCACGATAAGGGAGCCCTGTACGTAGCGCACCCTCAGAACCGAGGAATCAACCCCGATAACACGACTTTCAAGATCCCGTAACATCTTTCTCAACTCTTGATCGGATATTATCACGCGTACTCCCTTATCCGGATCCCCAAACTCCACCTTGCGAACGTGAAAACGTCTCTCAACCCTCCCGGAAACCCTCGCCAGAAACTCCCCATGCGAGTACCTCTCCTCCTCCCGCGATAAAATCTCCGACGTCGTAGGCAACGAATCATCAATATCATCAGCGATCTCAGTGGAGACGCCCAGATTAAGAGTATCGACGTGGAGATGCTCTGGCTCGTCAGGCGGTTGATAAGGATATGGCGTTAACTCTCTCCTTAATGCTCTCGATTGCTCCAAAATGTCACAGTACCAATCTCTGTCCAAAAGATCAAACAACTCACTCACCCCCGTTGACAATCTCAATCTTGTTAATCACTTTCTCAACGGCTTCTAATGGTATCTCGAAACCTTCCGAAGTACACACTCTCTTGAGTCTCTTAGCCACAAGGTTCTTGTCCTTCAACAATCCCTTATCGCTCCTAATGAGGTTCATTAGCAAAAGTGCCACGCCCAATTCGCCATCGCTGGGCTCCCTAATCCTCACTACAACCTCGTCGTCCAGCAGAAACTCAACAATCGAACCTCTCACCCTCACAGAAATGAGCCCTCCCATAACCTCACCCCCTTTAAATATATGCATCGGCAATACTGCGGTCCCTGATCCCTCGAATAACGTTCTCGCACAGTTTCAGCAACCGCCCCACTACCATCCGCCTAACCTTGGAATAAGGAACTCCATTTACCATCATCCTACTAACCATCGCCGCTAACGTCAACATAACGCTCTCATCGGAGAGCACACCATGTAATACCATCCTAGCAGTCTTGTAACTCATCCGAAACCTCTTAGCAAGCGTTCTCACCATCCCGCTAAACTCTTCCATCGCAATTTTGTAGATAAACGCCTCAATTACTTCCTCCATAGGGTCACCTCCACGCCCCAAAATACCTCTCAATAATCTTACGCGTAATTCCTTCCGCCCTCTCCTCATCATACTCCCCTCTTATGTCGAGAATCGCGCCCACAACGTCCCTTATGACCCTTATCAGTGCGACTAAGGGGATTAATCCCTGCTGATCTCGCGGCGATCGCAAAATCTCATACGTGCGCTCTGCACTCTCTATCGCACCTCTAAAGAGCACCACTACATGCTCCGACTTCACGCCCAACTGCACCGACAACTCACGCACCAGGATCTTAAACTCATCCCTCAAGAACAGACACCCTCCTTCAGACCGCTTGCCAGCATCTTCAAAAACATATTAAGCTTCTTCACTGGAATTATCCCACCAACGGCCTCCTTGTGCCCATTGATGCGCCCTCCACATTTCATGATTGCATTATGGCACAACTTAAGCAAATCTACCCGAATGGACTCATGCTTGCGAATCATTACCGCGATGTTCTTTGAGTTGTTTCCTTTCGGCAATAAACACACAATAACTCCCTCTACGCGCTTAATCACACACCTTATCAGGCACCTTGCAATAACGCATCCTAGAAACATCCTCCTCAAGTCCCATAGGTAAAGATCATCGGAAATTCTCCTCAAAAACTTCATGGCAGGCTTCTGAAACCTCCTCATAACCTCTCTGATTTCCTCGTGCGCCTTCCTCACCTCTTCGATCTCAGAAGGCATCCTGCCCTCCGCGAGCCCCTTGGTCACTACCCCTAAAATCTCCCTCCTTATCCTCCCGTAGTTCACCGCTGAACTTAAAAGACATAGCTCCGATCTCAGCCTCTCAGGAAGAATGTCATACCTCCCTTTCTCCATAGATGACGCCATTAGCGCAACCTCCCTCAAATGCTGGGGAGCGTGAGCCCCATACAGAAGCTCTAGGCAAAACTCCGCCGCAGAAGCTCTCTCCGTCGACACCATTACGTTTACTCCATGAACCGTTAATAACTGCTGAACCCTCATCGTCGATATGTGATGATCTATGACAATCACTTCGCTACCTTGCCGCCTTAATTCTATTAACCCCCTCAAAACACTCGCATCCCCCTTGTTCAGCGCGACATCCAGCACATAGATGTTCTTCACTATATTAATCTTCTTAAGAACCCTCCCCAGCAGATGTGGAGACGTGAAAACGATCTCCCCCGCTCCCTCGTGTTTATGAACAACTATTGATGCCGAGCACACACCATCGGCGTCTTGATGCGCAATTATTAGTGGATTCATTCCTCCCAACCGCTTACTACCGACTGGATCATCGATTCCGAACACGGTCTCACCTCCGGTCGTAAGGTTTTTAACAAACATACTGCTCACTAATTATGAGCCAAATATCTGAAGAGACTTCACGCCGACCATCCCCCATCAGCGGGATGATACACACCCCCAATAACAGTAATTGCTAAGATACGTATATTTCATTTATGGTTTGGTGAAAATATTTGTTGGTTATAATCATCACGAAAATAATTTTTTGTATATAAAAATTTTGATGCTGACAGACATCAACCAAATTATACTGTTAACTCCTCCCCCGTTTTCGGACTTATCAGGAGACCTTTCTGCAAGATCTCCGCCGCACTAGCCTCTAACTCGGAAATTGCATCTTCATCCCCGTGAACAAATACACAAACCTCCGGAGACACCTCATTCAAATACTCAAGTATGTCCCTGTAGTCACTATGACCGCTGAATCCGGAAATTACCTCAACGCGGCACCTCACATGAATTAGCTCACCATCTATCATCACCCTGTCATACTTCTGTGACGCCAAATAACCTGGGGTCGATGGCGCCTGATAACTCACAAACATGACCGCATTCCTCGGATCTCCCGCAATTAACCTGAAAAACTCAAGAGCTGGGCCCAAAAGCATCCCGCTCGTCGATATGACAACCCCCGTTGCCCTCGCAATCGTTTCCCTCGAAAAAACCCTACCATGAAGGATCTCATCCCTTATCCATGGATCCTCCAAAGCCTCCCGACACTTCTGTGTCACCAAATCAAGATACTTATAATACACCCTCGTGCAGTCCCTCACCATACCATCCACAAACAACGGCACCTCTCCAACCCGTTCCTTGACCATGTGAAGTGCCGTGAGTATCTCCTGCCCCCTCCCCACCGCAAACACAGGCACCAGCACAACCCCTCCCACATCTACCACCCTCTTTATCACATCCCCAAACCTCGCTACCGCCTCCTCAAGAGACTCGTGAACCCTGTTGCCATACGTAGACTCCACTATCACAACATCCGCGCCCACCCTCTCCGCCGGGTCCAAAGATAAGGATCCACGAAAGTTCACATCTCCCGTATAAACTATCCTCTTCCCATCAGCTTCTATCAGAACCTGCGCCGAACCCAATAAGTGTCCCGCAGGAATCAAGGTCACCCTCACACTTTTAATTCTTACACTCTCAAAATAATTAACTGGTCTCACACGCCTGAGTGCCCTGATGACATCACTACTGCTATACACCCGAAAACGTGTATGCCTCAAGTAATCGTTACACATTATTGGTACGAGATCCCTGGTAGGAGCGGTGCAGAGAACAGGTACCCTTCTCCTCCCTAACATCCTCACAAGATAGGGAAGTGCTCCCACGTGGTCCAGATGAGCATGTGTAACCACCACAGCATCCAATAACTCCAATTCACTCCTATAGTCCTCTAATAACGGCAAATGCTCCTCCGCATCCTTAGCATTGACTTTCACACCAACATCCAACAACAACCTAGTATCCCCTACCTTTAATAACAAGCAGCTCCTGCCAACCTCCTTGCCGCCCCCGAGCACAACAACCTCGCAGCTCACAACCCACACCTCTTCCTCCTCATAGCATCTCTGCTCTAGAAAAGCTTTCGGTTATTACAACCTAGTATCATGCAATTACACCGACAATCGTCACATTCGTAGCCATCACGTACATATCACTAAAGTAAATCACTTGGAAAACAACCACGCCACCGTTTTTTATCACAACATGTACCACTAAGGTCCGTCCCGAGAAAATATACCAATAAGGAAAATTCGTCGTCACATGCCCCTCGATCAAAACAAAACTCATAACCATATAGATTTCATGACCAGAGACACGGACGATAATCAACTCGATGATTGTCCGTTCTCCCACGACTAATAACCACATGGACATAAATCCGAACAGAACCTCCAATAAAATTTCACACCACAACGCCATACTCCGAAATTTAGGCGTTATTCTGGTTGCCGTAACTCCCCAAAAAGCCGAAATTCACCTGACGAAAATTTAATAATGTTACTCAATACAAAAATAATATCAGACATCTGTACACGTGTACGTCAAAAAGTTGAACCTGCTTTTGCAACTATAATACCAATATTGAAGACCCAACGTCGCCAAAAAGAACTCCTAAAAGGTGTTGTATATGAGTAATAGAACTAGCACTGTGTTACTTAATGAAAACGTCCGCAGACTCCTAAAAATACTCCTAAAGGACGAAATATCGGTAAGAATTGCTGAACTGTTGCTCAGAGTCGACGACTTCGAAACTCTCCTCGAAGAATACAAACTCCTAAAGAGGGAGCAACATGATAGAGGTAAAGGGTAAAGTCAGATGGGCAGACCCCCTCTCCAAATCCCTCTTCAGAACCCTTAAAGTGGAGGCAAAAGGTTCCGGAATCTTCGTACTCAGGGGACCAAACGCCGTCGGGAAAACCACTCTCCTCATGGCAATAGCCTACGCCCTCGGCGACGATACGCACAAGGACTCTCTGGAACGAAGAGGCTGCAGCATCGACCTCCATATAGGAATAAATGGAACATCCATCGACATTTCTAGAGATGCATCCAAGTACATTCTTAAAATGAACGGAAAAGAAATAAGCGACCCCGAGGACGTAAAGAGCATAGTCCAAGAATTCTTCGACGTCGCATACGTACCCGTCGAGAGAATTGTCGGAATAAGGGCAATAACCAGAATAATGCGAGAGTTCCGTGACGCCTCCAGAAAAATACGTGAAAAGAGTGGAATCTTCCTCTCCGAGGCAGAAACCACACTTAAGGAAATAAAGTTCTATAAGAGGTTGGTATCCAAAATCGATATGCTGAGAAAGGAGTTGGAGATGCTGAATCGAAAACTGGAGGCATCCAAGGAAAAAATCGAAAAGAAGCGCGAGGAACTGAACGACCTCAAAAGAATAAAGCCCCTCCTCGAAGACCTCGCAAGGACGGAAAAACTCCCCGAACTCGAAACCAGGCTTAAAATGATCACCAAGGAACTCGAACACAAGAACCGAGAGAAGAGAATCCTGGTAAGCATGTACGAGGAAAAGGCAAGAGAACTGGAATCAAGAACTACCGAACTAAAAACGAAGCTGGAAATAGTAACAAAGGAAATAAAGAGGCTGAGAGAGGAGTTGGAGTTCGTGGAGCGAGACCTAGAAAGACTGGTAAACCGGTACGAGGCCTCCGACATCCCCGACCTCAAAAAACTCGCAACCGCAATCCGGAAAGATAATATCGAAGACGTGGAGAGAATGTACAGAAAGTCCCTCCGCATTCTGAGCACACTTGAACTCAGCAAACTCGAAGCCGAAAAAACACTCCTGGAAAGATTACTGGAGGTGTGCCGATCCTCCCCTGACCCCTCCATCTTCATCCACGGACTCGAAATGAGAGTCGAGAACCTGATCGCCAAACTGAGGCAAGGACTCATCACCGTCAGCGAAATGTTGTCCGAGGAGAGGAAAAAGGAAGAGACATGGCTGAAACTCAAAGATGCATGCAAAGACGCACTGGAACTCCTAAAAAGACGCAGAAGAGTAAAGGAGAAGATGAAATCCTTGGAAGATGAACTTAAAAAACTGGAGGTCGAGTACCGATCCTTCAAGATCAGAGCAGTACAGAGAGTGCTCCCGCCAGCGGATGAAGTGCGCCTCGAAAAACTGGAAAGAGAAATAGAGATGCTCGAGCGCGAAAAACACGAACTCCTCTCCGAGATAGAAAAACTCAGAGAAATACTCCAAAACCGCGACAAGATAATGACGGAAATAGGAAAAGTGGCCAAAAAGATAGGCATAAAGGCCGATGAGGTGATGATGGAGGATCTCTCCATAAGGATGTCAAAACTCGAGGACGAAATCGAAACCATGGAGAGGGAAATGGAGCAGCTGAAGGAGAGAATAGACGAGGTGAAGGGCAAAATCGTTAGCAACGAGGAAATGCTCAAAGAACGAGAAAAATACGTGAAACACCTCCTCAACGAGGAAAAGCACATAGAGGAACTCATCAGAATCCTGCAAACAATAACCGACACCCTACTCGACGTCGAAAAACTCTCCGCTGAGGATATAGAGGACATCAAGAAGTATATGGAAATCCTGAAAAGGGAAAAGGAAAGAAAGAGCATGTACCAAGCCCTCTACGAAGTGATTATAGAAATGGGCAAGATGATCGCGGAACTCATCGGAAACATCTGGGACCACGAACACGGCTGGCTTAAGGTCCAAAACATCGACTTCGAAAGAGGCGTCGTCATACTTGCAACCAAGGACGGTAGAACGGTAGAACGAGGTTTAACGGAGTTCTCCAGGGGACAACTCGGACTCGCCAGCATCCTCCCCATGATAAACAAAGATACCGAGGCGAGGTTCGGTAAGGTTATCCTCGTGGACGAAATCGGCGACCTAGACCCTGACCGCAGAATGGAGATAATAAATCATATCAGAAATAGAAGAGAGAATTACGGAGACATATGCTTCGCAATCCTCGTCCTTCCAGACGTAGAAGTTAAAATGCTCGACGCTGAGCAAAACCCCGATGCCATCCGGTGACCACCAATGTCCCTCATCTCAAAACCCACACAAACCGACAGCGAAATGGCTCGGCTCCTCGACAGATCCTCAAAACTCGATAAGAAGACAATATACATATACAACCCCGACGAAAGGCTCCTCCGCTGGCTTGACGAAAAAGGCGTCGCCGTGAACCTCACCAGAACCGAAAGACTCGCCTCCATAAACGACGACTTCTCCCTGTTCATCCTGTCAAAACTCGGCTCCATAAAGGCACGCCTCGCACTCGAAGAACGAAAAGAGATGTCGCCTCTCCTCAGAATAAGATCTGTCCTCAAAAAACATAAACGCCCTTTCTCCGCCGAAGAACTCGCCAAGATCCTCGGAATGAATAAGGTGGACATCTCAAAATACTGCAGAACCCTACTAGAACGAAAGGAAATATTCAAAGAGGTCATCGACAACACTGAACTCTATTATTACAACTTCGGATACCTCAAGAAAAAGGAGGAGGAAAGAAAACGACGCCTCCGCGGAACCGCAAAGAAAATCGCAGAAATCCTCCTAAAAACACTGCGCTGGGGTACCCCTGAAGAAATATGCTACGTCCTGAAGCATAAAACCGGAAAGGACGTAAACCAAACATTCGTCTCCGCAAAACTCCAATCCCTCACAGAACTCGGAACAATAGAACTCGAAAACCGAAAGTACTACGTGATCGTCGGAACTCAGAAAAATGGCCGAACCTACAAACGCTACTCGGTTACCGACTCCGAATTCCTCCACGAAATCTTCCAAAGCGGCGCCTCCATTCTCCTAAAACCCAAAATAAAATACAACCCCCAAACCCAAACCGTCTCCGCCGGAACCACCGAAATCCCCATCGAATCCCTCAAAAAAGATGTCAAAACCTTTAAATCCTACGAGGATGTCGTCGTGATCCGCGAGGAGAAAATCCTCAAGGACCACTACTACTTCATCGACCCCAGACTCCCCTCAATCAAGGGCGTCCTCGAAATCCGCAAGGGCGGCGAGATCATCACAAGAATAAACACACCCCACGAGTACAAAACCATCACCGAAACCGCAAAAGAAAACAATATAGTACCCGAGGACGAATTCCTATCCGTTGAGTGCGAATACGAAATATGGGAGGGGGAATAAATGACAAACCTCCTCTCGGCAATACTCCAAAAGGTCAAACAAAACGATACCCATTTCCTCACATCCCTAAAAGAAGCACTCGAACTCCTCATAAGAAAAACCCTCGACGCCTTCGACATCCCCCACAAAAAGGACCCCCTCAAAACACTCCCCAAACTCCTAAAAGCATACACAACCACTTCCCTCAACAGACTGCTCCCCAAACTGACCAGACTCCCAACAAGAAACCAACTCGAAAAATCATTCCACCCCGACATAATACAATTCCTCTCCGACACCCTCTGCATCAAATTCATAGAAATCGCGGGCTCCCAAATACCCATAGTAACCCCCCTCGCCTTCCTCCTACTCAACGCCATCCCCAAAATCCTAGCCTCTCGCGACCCCTCAAAAACCCCCCTCATACTAACCGAGGAAAACCACCGCTGCTGGGAAAAAACAATCAACGAACTCCTTCAAAAAATACTGAGCATCGAAAAACTCCCGGAGGAAAAACTCGACCCCTGGGAGGTCTTCACAATACTATTCTTACTGATGTGCGGCGCCACCAGCCAAAAACACGCCCTCAACTACCGCGCAGGCACCGAGTACGCCCTCGAGGCCACCAACAAAATCGGCAAAACCTTCGTGGATGCCCTCTCAAAAGCCTCCAACCAGAAAATCAAAATCTCAATGCCCAAAGAAAACGACATCGTCCTCGGCGTGTTCAGAAAAAAACTATGGCGCCTCGCACCCAAAATCCGCGGCCTCTTCAAATACAAAACAACAAAATCCGGCGGCTACACATATTACCTCGACATTGAAAACCCCGACGGCTCCATCGACCAATCAAAACTTGAATACCTCATCAAAAGAATGAAAAACAGCACCGTCGCACCATACCTCAAAGAAATATTCAAAGCACTCCGTGAAGTCTACGAAAAGGAAAGAAGATGGCTCAAAGACGCAGGCGGAAAACACGACCCCTCACTCCTCGTAAACCTCGAACTCCTAATCGAAGAAATCACTAACCCCCACTCACAATAAAATGGCATGGAAATACTTAACATGGTTTTTTCGTCCCCTAACCCTCCAACACTAAACATTTTCGTCGCAACTTCGCTAACTTTTAGTACACCGACACTAACCCCCTCTCACCATTAAACAAACACCACTATGATGCACAGTTCCCAAATCGTGAGACACTTATACTATATGACTCACGATAACCCGCAAGACTGTCGGTGATGAACTATGAACACAACTCTCAGAGAGAACGAGCACGAAAGAACAGATGAACACCGCCTCAATGAAAGGAAAACGACCTTAAAACCCTCCAAAGATCCCTTAGAAGAACTGTCAAAACTCATCAAAAAAGTGAAAATAAAAGCCTCTCTCCAACCGGAACTCATAAGCAAAACCGCAGAGGAACAACTCACTAGGGAACATTAACATCCCGAACGGCATAATAGAAGCCATACCGACTGACATGATATGTGATAAAGCCTAACACGAAAATTTGTAAGATGACATTCTCCTACTTACAAGTGGATCATCATTCTAGCTGAGACGAAAAAGATATAATAACGGTATGACCTTGTAAACTACCCATCCTTGCACCTCTGAACCAGTCCTGAGACGTCAAACCTCCTGAGAGACTTTTCTCCTTCGTCTTCTCCGTATGTAACGCACAAATAGCGCCACCGGAATGACTATCAGTATCACCGTCAAAACCACCATCGGACTCAGTATTATTACCTCCGTCGTGGAAAAATGTATCAGCGCAGTCACGTTCCATACTTCCCTGCCAACACAGTCAACACCCTCCGTACAGTTGAAGTTAACCATAACTGGTGTCCCGTTAACCATCTGCCACATCGCAACCGGCCTTGGATGACTCTTACTAATATGCGCGTAGAAGAGACCGTAACCATGCACCTTAAAACCTGCCTTCGCTCCTGCGTACTCATGCCATGATATTGTCTCATTTCCATGCGTATAATTGTACCAAACAACATAGTATAGAGTGACGTAAATTCCGTCAAGTTTCACATGAAACGTTGCGGTACTGGGGTCATACCAATACTCCAAAACCCGAACACCAGCTGTTATGTAAACATCTGCGGTCATGTTCTTACCCTGATACTCAATTACCTCTTCTCCTATCTTCTGACACACTGGTATTTCTGTACCATTTGCAAAATACAACTTCAAGCAACCCGTACCTAGTATGTTCTCAAAAATCGCACTTGCAGTACTTACCTCAAGTATTACCTCTACTGGTATCACTAGGAGTGCAATGAATATTATCACTATTAAAGCTCTTAGCCTCATACTTCCTCAACTCCGCCTTCTAATTTAATCTCAAAATCTTAAATCGATTTTTAACCATATTGATTAGCAGTTCTAACCTGTGCACATTTAGTTCTTTGATGTCATAAGACCATTTAATATTATCACCAACAACAAGAGTGGAGGTGCATTTAGTGATTGAAGAAAATCGCACCTCCGTTGCTCCATCTAAGCTATTCAATTTGTATTTAGTAGGATTTCACGAATATTGAGAACCTGAAAATCCTAAAGGAGCGTTAAAGAAGATTTTTTTAGAAAATATACGAGGAAAACATCCTCCGTATGAATTATAGGTTAAAAGGAAGAACAATAAAGAAGAAGGTTATTGAAAGACGGAACGTTCACATGTACTTAAGATGTTCTGAACCACTATATCCCTTAATATGCTTTAGTTTGCTGAATCCGATATTTTGGGGACTACCACACTCTAACGTTGGAGGTGAAGTATCCGGAGATTTTGAAGGAGTACTTGAATAGGCATAATTAGGGTATTTGCTATGGTGTTGATTTTACTGGCTTCTTTAACTCTTCCAATATTTCTGTCAGGATTTCCCCTCTTCGTACATTTCCTCTATTCTTTTCCTCCCACTATCGGACAACTCTCTTTTAAGGATTCTCTCTATTACGTCTACGACTCTTATCTTCGCATACGTCTCGAAGTCCAAGACTAGGCGGTAAAGTATGCCCCTTATCCAATAGAGCTGACAGAGGAGGCAAGTTTCGAAGTCGACTTCGTCTCTATGGCATTTTGTTCTTCCGAATGGGTCGAGTCTGCAGATTTTCTCCAAACAAACGACCTCCGTCCAAGTCATGTAGATATTCTTTCGATTTCCTCGCCAGCGACTTAAGCCTTTCGGAGATCTCCTTTGCCTCTCTGGCGATTCTCTGGAGTTCGGGAGGTGCGATTCCGACGAAGAGTTCCCTTAAGGTGCGAGTACACTATGTTATATATTTCTTCGGGGTTCTCCATGGAGGCCTTTTCGCCCAGTTCTATTACGATGAAGCCGTCCGCCAATGCCGTTGATTTTGCCGGTTCTGTCAGTCTTTTTGCTATGAATATTTTAAGGTGAAGGATATCGATCAACTGGAGTGTTCTACCGAATTCCTCGTCGATTATTCGTCTATCCACATCTTTGTTCCAGTATTTACAGGAGGCGTAGACATAGAACTTTGTTCCACTGATTCTCTTGTCGGCCCATACGTCGACCTCTATTTCGCCTCTTCCTCTTGATCTTAGTCTCTCGTTGGTTCTTGCACTGAACCCGAGATCTATGAGTACATCTCTCACTATTTCCTCCAATTTCTTCCATTCGGGCTTTTCCACTTCGGTCACCACTTTTCTTTTCACCTCTGCTGGTGCACCTTCAACTTTCATTTCCTCAGGTGGAGTTAACATCTCTACGAACTCGTCTTCCAGAAATGGAGCAGGGACTATGTAGCTACTGAAAGCGTAGCCAGTTCCAACAGAGTATCTAACGTAGTTAATAACCAGTCCTGACTCTTTCAAAGTTCTTTTGATGGTATCGACATTTGCACCAAATCTTCCTGCGTATTCGCGAATAAATCCATCAAAAGAGTGGGCATTTAAACAAACACTGCCAACAGAACTTTCTTCTTCTCTTATAATTGCTCCTCCTCTTACATCTGCCAAAAAGAGCCTAACAATATCTTTCATTTCATCGGTAATTATTTCATTTCTGAAATACTTGTAGCATGCTTTTTTAATCTCTGATAGTATTTTTCCTCAATATTATCCAGAGTTGCTTTATTCGTCGCTAGGTTCTCTGCCTCATGTTCATGTAGCAATGTTTATAAATCGATAGAATACCTCAAGGGTCTCGAACACGTCTTTCTTAGTTCCAATAATTGAGAATAATGTAGTTTCTTATTTTCTCATCCCTTATGATTGGAGGTTCTGAATCTTTATCCCCATCCGGATGTAAACCTTGATGCGAGTAAAGCTAGGTAGACTCCAAAGGCTTTGGCATCGGTATTTATCAAATCCTCTGAGAACCAATGTGGTATGGGCATAGTTGTCAATACAGGTAGCAGATATTTAAGCATTTTCCCGAGGGGGATTTTTAACCCCGCCAGCTATATAAATGAAATTTTTATCGCCAAGATGAATTGATTCAAATTTTCAGATTGGATCGGTCTTTCTAGTTTCTTTAGGGGTTGGTGGCGAGGAGCGAGTTCCGAAGATATTATTTTCTTTATTCGATTTTCAAAAATTTATCAAGAGTGTTTTCGGGGGATGCGAGTTCCATTTCTGTAAAGATTATTCCATGTGAGGATATATTGGAGAAATCAACAAACAGAACTCTGATTTTAAATCCGAAGTTCAGAGCCTGTGATATTTCGGATTGATGCTCTTTTACCCACTTTTCGGCGAAGTATTTAATTTCGTTTTTATCGATGCTTCTCCAGCAACTTCTGACATTAATAAGTATCCTAGTTAATTTGCTGAGTTCCTCTCTCTTTCCATATTCTCTCTTCGCAAGGATTTGATAATACATTTGATGTCTTTTGAGCGTCTCCTGAGCGTCTGATAGCAGTTTGTTTATATATTCCGAGTAGTGTTGGGGCGCATTGGATGATTCCAAAAATTTTCTTATTCCTTTAAGTATCTCAATCCGTTCTTTAAGTTCATTTACTCTTTCTTCATGTGTGAAGATATGGTGTGCTTTGGGGAAGACTCGCAGGCTTTTCTTTAAAGAGTCCCATTCTTCTTTTGGTACTATTAGCAGGTCAAAGAGAGGCTTCTTTCGCTTTCCTCCTCTTAGCAAAGAGCACTCTTCACTTGTCAATACATCTCCTATATTAGCGTATTTGTATCCTGTACCCGAGTATCCGAAATGAGGTTCTTCAAGCATCCAGACGAGGTATCCGTGCTTCATGTAATAGTTACGGGCGATCCATTCGCCCGCTTTTCCTCTTGGTCTCAGGTCTAATTTTTCGGGAGGTACTACTTCTCGTTTTACGCGTAAAGTCATTTCTCTCAAGTTTCACGACCCCCACCTAGTAAAAGACGAATTTTATGTATAATTTTTGCGTTTTAGATACAGATATTCCGAATTTGAATGTGTATTCCGACGTCGATCAAGCTTTGAGAGCTACAACCATATATGTGATGTATGGGAGAACCGTAGAAAATAGGTCACGCACTTATGTAGTAGGAATATTCGTCCTCCTCCACCTCGAATCCCTTCTCTTTTGCTCGTTTGACCAAATTTAATCCCACGTTTGGGTTTTCGTAAAGGACGATTATCCAGTTTTTCTTGACTTTCCTGCTGACAGCGTTTTCAAGGAATTCCTTAGTTAGTTCATATGGTGCTCTTCCGTCGATCTCGGCCATCATCGGGTTACTCTTGTAGATGAGTGCCAGCAGTCCCCATTTCTTTCTTTTCTCGTTCATAGCTTTTCCCCATAATTTAAAGCGTATTGTGAGAAAAGTTTTTCGCGTTTGCTTAGCTTTATGGAAGATGGAGATACAGATAGGATTGGCGATAAATCTTATTGTAAATGGGAAGGGTGTGAAAAATTAAAGTTTTGGGGATTTATAACCAAAGGAACTCTCTTAATTGGAGTTATGCCGTATCGCGGTGTCCCGGTTTGTCTTAAAGAACGATTAAAATAAAAGTGTGGAAGTTGGAAAACACTTGGAGTGTGATCAAGGGTGCACAAAGATCTTCATATTAGGATTGCCAAGGCTTTGTTTAGGAGGTTGAATCTTCCGCAGGAGTACGAGAAGCATTTCATTGTGGGGATAGTAAAGCCGGACGAGTTGATGTGGAGGGGTTCTAGGCGTTATCGTGTCAGGCATCACAGCGTTGGGGGTATAGTTTTTGACCGGATAAAGAGGGCGAGATACTACTATCTCAAGGGAGATTTGCCCTCATGTTTGTACAATCTGGGTTTTGCGCTGCACTTCATTCAGGACGCCCATATACCTTCTCCGAGGACGAGGTACTGGCGG
>Ga0180301_10001553_pt1 | contig 18069 bp, 26 predicted proteins | sample GuaBasSediGuay16_FD_121797 | JGI IMG/M metagenome (GOLD analysis project Ga0180301, IMG submission 121797) | Subseafloor sediment microbial communities from Guaymas Basin, Gulf of California, Mexico - Guay16, Core 4569-2, 12-15 cm | ecosystem: Environmental > Aquatic > Marine > Hydrothermal... | reverse complement strand
CTCTAGTAGAGCATCAACTGTTGCTTTATCACATATATAGCATAATTCATTATTCATCATTCCTATCTCGCATCCAGCGAAAAGGTATTGCCTCAGATAATCAAGCTTTGATGGTGTGGCCCCCAATATCTTAGCTGTCTCCTCTATTATCCTTGACACCTTGGAGACTGGTAGAATATACTTATCATGTTTAATCGTGGCCTCACTCTTAACAATTGACAAGCTCTGAATGAACGCCGTGGTCTCTGGAGTAACAAAATTTGCTTGACTAAAGCTATACTTAGCATACTCTAGTACCCAATCCCACTCTTTACCCAAGGCTTCTAATATTGTAGCTATCGGTATTGTCAAGTCCTTAATACGTTCATCAATATTCTTAAACGATAATTGATAATAAACACGGCTAAGAGTTTCAAATATCTTATTCCAGTTACATAACACAGATTTAGCTAAAGCGTATTTTCGATAATCAAGGTCTGGGATAAGGTCAAAGTCCTTTATCTTTGGAGACCCCTTACACATCCTTATAATATACCCTCTTTGAAGAAAAGCCGTGTCACTTGGAGGATGAGTAGCCGATAATACTAATGGAGCATCCACACGTAAATCTATTGGAGTAAGTCCTACAACTGGTAAGCCTATTAATCGGGTCTCGAAAACTCCACTTTCATGGTATTTCCTAAGCTTTGAGGCTTGTATTTTACTAATGTATTCGGCTTCATCAATAGCTATAACACCAAGAGTATGGGAGATGTTCCACTTATATGACTTTTCCGCTGTGGGGTCATAGTCTATGACGTATCTTGCGAAATGCTTACAATACCTTAGAGCTTGGCTTTTACCCGTTGCAGGGAATCCGATGAAGTAAAGGTTTATGTTCTTTGGGAATAATCCACGTAACCATGAATACATACACCATGCTACAACTAAATCATAGAGCCTCTTATCCCTAAACACTACAGTATCTTCCAAGACTTCCTTAGCTAAGTTATATGCTTCATCAAGCTTCAACAATGGTGTATCAATAAATGCATTAAAATCCCAAAGGTTTCTTGATGGAGGCATTCCCTCCATTTCCGCCTTAATCATATACTTATTCTTCCACAATGTGCCTTCAAAGACTGGCTCTATCTCTCCCTTATCGTTAATGAACAAGAAGACCCTCTGGTTCTTAATAAATGGATTCTTAGCTACGTCAACATAGTACATTCCAAACTCAGTTTGTATTATCCTCCCAATACTCCTAGAGCCTATTGATGCCTGTTGCCTCTCCACTCTAGCTTGTAGTAGACTAGTCTCCATAAGCAAACCCTATAATAAGATAAGTAGGAAAGGTTAAAAAAGTATGGTTAAGCTTTATAACCTAAATCACTCCATCTATTGCATCTCTTACAGTAAAAGTAGACGTGGATACTACCATAGACTATTTCTCCATATCGGCTATTACAATGATGACAATATGCCTCTACTTCTACAATCTTACCTTTTCTCCAAACCTTAACCTTCCTTAAAGCCCTCACTTCAACCATGGATTTTCTTCCTCTCTAAAGTAGTTACAGAACAATGTTTCATGATAATATAGGAAACCATGTATCAAACAGTAAACCCAATTCTTGCCTATGAGACCACAGTAGAAACATCTCCTACACTTAAACTCCATCATCATACCATCACCTTCCAATCGTGGAGACCTTCCAAGCTAACTCGAAAACAAAATGTCTTAATAAGGCAAAAAAGTTACCTAGTACCTTATGGTTCTCCAGTATAAAGTACCATTGTAGGAGTCTTAGGATATTCTCTATCCTCCATAGTATCCTCTCTAAGAGGCTAAAGAACTTTACAGGTTTGTAGAGGAATGGTATAGCATTAGCCGTTCCAAAGGTGAAATCGGCTAAATTCATAGTACCAAGCCTTAGCCTATCCACATCAACACTTGTGAGTCTAGGCATGAGAAAGACATAACCACTATCATCAACAATCCACTCAAAACCCCTACTCATTCCTTACACCCAAGAAAGTATTGTTTCTTTCACGCATTGACAATAGTAAGGACATTTCAAGCATCCTCTAATCTTACTTAAATGGGGGTTGAAATTCCTAAAACACCTAGGAATATTTGACTCATTACTCATGGGTCTAACCTCCTACGTATTATTTCCTCTTGTATCATATCTACAAGAATCCAAGAACCGAAAACAACCATGACTATAAAGACGATTATAACACCTATGATAGTTGGGTATAGAGGCTCCCTATATCCCACGTCTAATGGTAAATCTTTACTCACAACAGTACCATCATCAAACACCACCACAAGCTTTGTTGTATCATTACCGTGAACAACCTCATAGTATTTAACGTGGGGGTCTCTCAAAGTGATATTATAGTATATTCTTACCCTCTTATCAAACACCACATAAGATACACATGACACTAGAGAATAAATGAGGAACGATAGGAAAAGAGAGCATATAATAATACGTTTTACGAGACTCTTATTCATAGTCATCTACCCCCTCAAACGTAACTTTATCTATTTTCTCTCCACACATACCACATTTAACTGAGAAAGTATTTAAGTCCCACCCAAACCCATCATGACATAGTGTTTCCTCTATGATTTTCCTCTCTAAGTCATCCCTAGACTCATATTCGATAATCTTCTCAACAACCACCTTATCAGAACCACACCTAGGACACTTCAAGACAACCCTCATCCTTTTCATCTATTCTCAACCCCCACTTCTACTTTGGTTAAAACATATCGTCTTATTTTTTGTGAAAGAGAACATCTTTATCCATCTCATGCTTCTCATGGTTTCCTTTATGAAGTCGTAGACTATGCTTAAATCCTCTACTTCATGGTAACGTCTTAACTTATCCTTATTCCTGTAGGGACATACAGTACAGTTAAGAGAGTCTCCGAAGGTGTCATAGAGTTTTACTATTGGCTTGAACTCTGGATACTTTCTTAGTTCTTCGAGGGGGTTACCTTTGAAGTTGAATAGAGGATGCCAAGCCCAAAACCTAAACCCATAACTCTTTTCTACAAGTTGGAACTCACTCTTAATCAGCTCAGCCCTATGCTTACTATCACTAGGCTTCATACCATCAATCTCTACAACTGGTTTCTGTATTCTTTTCTCGAATTCCCTTATAACATCAACCTTGAATATAAGATAACACCATCTTCGAGAACCAATTTCCAACCCATACCTTGCCATGTATTCTTGGAATACCTTGTTTCTAGCAAGGAATACTGGTTCAAAGCCATAGTGTTTCTTATGCCAGTACATTACCTTACCAGAAGCATAAACATTCAATGGATGAGTATTCCCAGTAACCGTGATATGAACAATATACACTTTACATTTGGTAGCTTCCGCATAGGTCTTCACAACATCCCTAGTCAATGCTAACGCTAAAGCAGAGTCCTTACCACCACTAAAGAGATACACTATACTTTTAGGCTTAATACTAAAAAGAGGATGAGAGTATATCATGATATATCACCTTTTAACATTTTTACTCCTACTTTTACTTTGTAAGCAATGTACGCCACCGTAGAATAGTATATCACTATCTCTTTCAAGCCCTAGGAACGTTAATACTAACCCCATAACAACTAAAACAAAACATAACATTATAAGAGTTAAAATTAAAGGAAACATTGTTTTTCTTATCCTCCTCCTCTTAATTGTAGGATTCGTTTTATTTCTTCTAGTGCTACGTCTATGTTTTTGACAACCCATATATCAAACTCTGCTACAGCTATAGCTTTATCCTTAGGACTCCAATCATGGAAGGTAATGAGATGCTCGTAAACCAAGAATCTATAATACTTCATTAATTCATCATATCCTAGCTCCTTACCTCTAAGTTCTCTAGGAACTTCTAGAACCACTTGAATATAATATGGTATAGCTGATGTAATGATATACGTTAATGGAAGATTGCCGACAACAATATCATAGTTTTCAAGGTCTCTAACATCCACGTGGTCTTTAACATCAAATGGGATACCATGTTTCCCTAGTAGTTTTGAAAGAAGCTCTATGGTTGATTTATGTCTTGACACGATAAGAGCTTTCATGGTTTCACCCCTCATTATCTCCTATTACATCACAGAGTGTTTTCTTTGCTTTTTCTATTTCACCTTTCATTAGATACTCCAATGCTTCAGCTATTGCTTCCTCTAATTCATTAACCCTCATTTGTAATGAATCGTTTTCCCAATATGCTTCCTCAAGCTCCCTCTGAAGCCTTTGTTTCTCATGTTCAAGTTCTTCAATCTCATTCTCTAACTCACTAATCCTCCACTCAAGCCTTTGAATTTCACTCTCCTTTTCTTCAAGCTCCCTCTGAAGATGATAAACCTCATATTCTGATAACATCTTAAATCACCTTTATCTGATAAGTTTCTTCATTGACTTTAAGAGTGAATCAACTTCTTCATGGTGACCTCCACAAATCATTGAATGCAATAGTTTGATAGCAGTCTCGATAATGAAGGTCTTAGAGTACCTCATACCCATCCTCTTAAACTCCCTTTGCAAATCCTCCACTAACTTGAAGGTATCTTGGTAAATGGTTAAAGTTTTCCTCATGGTTTAATCACCTATGATGATTACAATTTTATCATTAACTCTTTTAAATGTGGCTTTTAACTCTACCTCGTTTATTTTTTCTTCATCGCCTTCCTTGTATCTTGTTCCCATGTACATTATTACTAATCCTTTCCAGAGACTCATTATATCTAGATAGTCTGCTCTTATAGTCATAGTTATTTCGGGTATTTGCGCCCCATAACCTACCGTTATCTCTCCCTTCATTCTATCACCTCTTTAACCTTTGGTATTGCTACTACAATGCATGAATCATTTTCTAATCCTTTGTTGTGGTAGAAGTCTGTAGTTATTTCTCCAAGGTCTGCTATCTTTGACTCGTATAACAGATGTCTTATGAATGGAGTGTTTATGAATTCCACATCTTTTAGTTTGAACTCAAAAAATAGAAAAATAAACTCTTTTCCTTCATCAACTTTTATTTTGCATGGGAATGGGATTTGAACTTTTTGTATTTGTGGTGGCATGTTTTTACACCATGTTCAATATTGAACTCTCTAGTATTTAAAGTTTTTCTCTTTTCCCTCAATTTTGAACTATTATCGTTGTAGCATTTCCATCTCCACTCACAATAGTTACATAAGCCACTCTTTTCAATACTTGGAGGAACATTATACTTCAACGCCTCATAGAACTTAATGGCTCTTTCAACGAATTTAACATGAATATCATTATCGAAAAGATGCTCGAATACTCTTACCTTGCCATTAGTTTTATCAATGTATATGATGTAACCCATTTTCACCTTAAGCATCCATAAGTATGTATTTAATTGCATCAAGTGATGTGGTAATGGTTTATCGGGTAGTTTCTTGGTGGTCTTTATTTCTACAACATGTTTTCCATCAAATGCGTCTGGAGTACCCGCCACACGTATCTTATAATCCTTTGTTACAATGTATTCTACTAGTGGTGTTTCAGTTTTGAACCCCATTTCATGTAGTATTTCCTCTAGTACGAAATGTGTACTAAGACCAAGTCCTAGGATAACGTATTTTGTTTTCTCCAAGTGTCTTAGTGAGAGGTCTCCATAACGTCTAGTGTAAAAGCTCTTTCTAAGACAACTACATACTTCACCTACATGTATTGTTTCTTCATCTGCTATTCTCAATTGTTTTACAAGAATACGACGGAATGCCTCATAAACCATTTCAGCATTGATTCTAGTCAAAATTGAACACCCAAGTGTATATTATATATATATAATGTATATATATGTTACTACTTAGGTATTTAAAATTGGGTGGAAGGATGTCTAAACCTCATGTTCTAGACCAAAAAGAGCTAATAGAAAAGCGTAATTGGGATGTTCTCATAATACTTGATGCATGTAGATATGACATCTTTAACATGCTCTATGGTAGCAAATTCAATGTTATACCTGTAAAGTCTAGAGGGTCATGTACTGTGGAATGGTTTTACTATACTTTTACAAAGAAGTATAAGGATGTAGTCTACATTAGTGGTAATCCTTACATATCGTCATATGTTACACGTGTAGGAAAAATAAGGTTTAGAGCTTCCGATATTTTTGCTAGAGTAATCAATGTTTGGAATGTTGGATGGACGAAAATAAATGAGGTCTACACGGTTAATCCTAGCACAATCTATCATACCTCAATTGTTTCATCCAAGTTCCATAAAGATAAGAAGTTTATTATTCACTTTCTACAACCACACGCTCCATACCCTATGTGTGATAAGCTTAGAAAGTATTTTACAAGTTATGTGTTCTCTCCAGACTTTAACCTATGGAAAGCATTAGAGAAAGGCGAAATAAAACCAGACATTGTAAAAGAATGTTACATTAAAAACCTTGAATGGGTTATGAATTTTGTGTTTAGGCTTTTACAATTCTTTGAAGGTAGAAGGATTGTGATAACTGGAGACCATGGAGAATGTTTTGGAGAAAAAGGCTATGTTGACCATCCATGTGGTGTAGACATTCTAGAGTTACGTATTGTACCATGGGTTTACTTGTATCCTACAACATAAAAGTTACCATCCTCCCTAGACTCCACAACTTCAAAGCCCAAGTGTTCTAGGAGTCTACTTAACGTTCTAGGATGTAATACATGGTAATGGGTTTCATCATGTAAAGCATTCTTATCAGTACAGATGACACTCTGGATAAACAATACTCCATTGGGCTTTAGAACTCTATAAGCCTCTCTCAATGCTAATGTGTAATCGAATATGTGTTCTAAGACCTCAATCATTGTTACAACATGGAAACTATCACTTGGAAACATCAAGTATGTTGGACTCATTATATAGAACTTTACATCTTGAACCCTATTGGGAGGCTCCAAGACATCAATGCCTATGTACTCAATTCTATGATAGTCCTTTGGAAATGCCTCTTTAATCCAGTTCCATAGTAGACAATTCCATGAACCAATGTCAAGAAGTCTTACAACGTCGAATCTTGATAAAGCATAGGCTATGTGTCTTTTCAGTACATCCCTATGGATTAGGATAAGACCCCATCCATACTTCTTAGCTTCATGAAGAATCTTATTGAGGTAACTCAATCTTAGCCCTAGCCTAGAAGTCGAAAGCAAAAAATAAAAAAATTATGTTTGATTTTATTTTATGTTATTTATGTTTAAGCTGATTCTACTCTGCTATGTACCTTTATCTGGTTAGCTGTAGCATCATACTCTAGTCTAGCAAAGACAACTGTGTACTCTGCTTTCTTAAGGCCAGTACATATTGCGTCAGTCTTAGCGTTTATTAGGCTTATTACTTGGTCTCTTAGGGATGCTAAGCCTTTCTCATGGGCGTATAGTGATAAAACAGCTCCTTGTGTTAGCATTGCTATTAATGTAGGTCTAACAAACTTGACTATGTCTTCTGGGAAGGCGTTAACAGGCTCTCCAGTTACAGTTTCACCACTCTCAATGTACCTCTTTACTCTAAGGTCTCCAGTAATGAAGCCCACGGCTTTATAGCCTGGCCCCCAACCAAGATATCTTATACCTGTGTTTCCTAATGTGTACTTTAGGAGGTCTAATCTGTCTTTCTTTAATGTTACTCCACTCTCGAATCTTCCACCAGGCTTGAATGCGTCAACTACTCCCTCAAACCACTTTGGATAAGCTATTGATAGTTTAATGTTCTGCTTTAAGGTTACTAGGTAGTAGTCAACCCATGTTGGATTGACAAACTCTTTCCATACCTCATGGCTTGCGTTTGCTATTTTGTCGATGAAGCTGTCTTCGTTCGGAATCTTTGTTAATAGCCTTGAATATATTAGGTCTCTACGATTTAATAGTGTGGCCTCCCACTTATCCTTGATTCCTGAGGGTACATCTTGTGGAGTTACGGGGCCTATGAACTCACAAACTATACCCATACTATCACCCAAGACATATATACATTAGTATATATTTATATATTTGTGTATTACAGAAACTATATTGGTGTATGTCTTATGGGTAGGCCGAAAAAGAGTAAATCAAAATCATGTATTATCACATTTCGAGTGACCAAGGAGCAAAAGGAGATATTGGAGATGATAGCAGAGTATGGGGGGTTATCTTTAAGTGATTTACTGAGGCTCTTATGTCTAAATTTGATTTACCGTTTTAAGATGGGTTTACCGATAGTATTTCACACGATGGTGGTGAAGGATGAGAAGGATAACGTACATGTATCCAAGGAGGAAAAGGGTTAGCTTCACCATTGTAGCTAAAAAGCACATCAAGGAATTGAGAAAGAGAGGTCTAGAAATACATGAAGCTGATATACATGCCTTCATCAAGGATGATGTTGGAGAATTGTCACTAGTACATCCAGTATTCTATCCGTTAATTGACTCTCCGATAAACTACAAGACGATTATAAGGTACTCTAAGAAAATGATAGGCTTTGACGTGTGTGACACGGATAGGATAACACCATTAGCATCCTATGTAGCCAACTTGTTTGACTTAATCATTGTGCCAAGTAGTTTCTGTAAAGAAGTTTATAAGCGTAGCGGAGTCTTCACCGATATTGAGGTTCTACCACATGGTGTAGGTGATGTCTTCCTTAGACCACCTAGAGAGCCAAAAGACAAAGACATAAGGAAAATAACTGAATTGAGAGGACGAAAGATATTGTTCTTCCTTTTTCATAGTGGGTTTAGGAAAGGGGCGGACGTCGTAGCTGATGCTTTTAGCCGACTGGTCAAAGAGTTTGACAATGTCTATTTGATTGTTAAGTTAGCGGGTATACTAGACCCATTCATAGAGTTCCTTTATCACATTCCTAACGTGATACTCTTTAATAAATGGCTTGATGAGGAAAGCCTAGTCGACCTCTATGATGCTTGTGATATTGTAGTGGTTCCATCAAGAGGGGGTGGTTTTGAATTAAACGCATTGGAGGGTTTAGCTAGAGGAAAAATAGTCATAGTATCACAATGGGGTTCATTCAATGACTATTGTAAAGAATGCTTACGTGTTAGCTCCAAAAAGACTATTGACTTATTCTTAGGGGATGTAGTAGCCAAGACAATTCATTGTGGTCGTGGAGTAGAACCAGACCCCCAAGACCTCTACCAAAAATTGAAATACGCATTAACAATGTATGATGTTGTAAAGAAAAAGTATGAGACACTTCAAAGAATTGTAAGAACACAATACACATGGGATAAGGTTGGCGATAGACTATATAATATTATAATAAGGTATATATAATAAATACTTAAATAAAAGCTCTTACTATTTTTTATTGGTGGTAATGGTGGTTAATGGTGACCCTTGGGATATAATAGCTAGATTAAATGATGAAGTAAAAGAGTTACGAAATGAGATTACCAAGATGTATGATGAAATTAGGGAACTCCGTAATGAGAATGTAAAGCTTCAAAAGAAAGTTGCATCACTTGAAGCAAAGATAGACACAACATTGAAGAATTACAACTTTACCATGTTCTTCATCAAATGGGTGGTTACACCTTTAATCGTAATTCTAGGAGCATTAGCAGGAGTCAAAATGGTTATACCTAACCCATAGGCTTCTATTCTTTATTTGGAGTAAGGTTTAAATATAGCTAATTCTATATATGTTAAATGGTGAACACAAAAATGAACACAACTAATCAGAAACTCATAAAAATCATCCACGAATTAGTTAGGCGCTCATACTACTGTCTATTTGCTACAAATGAACCACGTGTAATTAGTGAGGGAGGTTTAATAACAGCATCAAAGACTTACATCAAGTCAGCTATTATCGTAGCAGATGAACTAGAGCCTCTAAACGATAAGGAGAGGGAAATGCTAAAGGAGACCATGAAGATGCTAGAGGAAATAGTAAACATAACTAATAAGAAGTCTAATAAGTTTGACCTCTCAAAAGACCATGTTAGAAAGAAGATAAACAAGGTAAAGTATACGGCTAACTGGCTTTTAAACAAACTCAAAAAGAAAATGATTGAATAAGAAAAAATCTTTCATTTTTGTTTTTTATTAAACTTTTTGTTAAGTTCATCCAATGTTAATAGTAGTTCCTCAAGCAACGCCTCTAAACTATATATCTCACTTATTATTGTGAAAAAGATAATGTTGACATTTCTACCCGCTTTACTTATTCTTTCTAGTGTTCTTTGCCTTGCCTCCTTTCTAATTCTTTCAAGAAGCTTTTGTATTTCACTCATATTCTTAACCCCGTTCTATAGAGAATCTCCTTTATCCTATGTCGTGGTCTAGTACCATATAGTCTTCTATTCTTAGCCGTATATAACTTTAGTGTTTTACTTGGTCTCTCCAAGATACCATAGACAGAACAATGACCCACGTTATAGTACATTTCTGGTTTACCTGTCATTTTAGCGAAATAGTATTTAACCCAATGAGGTTGTAGGACGGCTCTACGTAATGGTATTTGAAACTCTGATTCCCTAAGGTCATTTCTTATGACTGTTATCTTATCGTTCCAGTCTCCAGTACCTTCATCACCTACTAGTAGTGAGTTCAATAAGTCATCATCATACTTGTATCTGAAGAATGTCACATAGAAGTCTACGCTCCTTGACCGTGCAATGTATGGGTCTGCCTTGATATCCTTGGCTTTAGACCATCTGAGATAATAGTATGTTATCCTCATTCCACCATAAAAGTATATTGTCACAGGTGTCAACTTAACGGCATAGGCAAAGTGTTTACATGGGTACTTGGAGTAGTAGGCTATGAAGATGCGTAGAAAATACCTTAACCAAGGATATTTTTCTAGAACCCTAGGGTCAAGCCCTCTAGCTCTAGAGACACTTTGAATAATACTAATTACTAGGTTCCTTTGGTCTTCGGGTAGACTCATTAAGAGCTTATCGTAGGTGTAGTAGACACGCTTATTCTTGAAGAAATAAACATGCTCTACTTTGAAGACTACTTTAGCTCTACCCATAACAATGTCTCTTAATAGTGAAAGAGCTTCCCTAGTCCTTTCCCAATCTTCAATATATCGTTTAATTGAGTTTCTAAATGCTTTACGTAGTTCCCTTAGGAATGCTTTTTTAAATTCCTCTATAAACCTCTTTCTAATATGCCTACGCCTTTCTTGATGTCTTTCCCTTGCCTCATTTCTAGCCCTACGAGGCATTATTAGAACACCTAAAAATAAATTGAAATAAGTATAAAAAATAATTGAACTCTAATACCTAGTCGTAATATAGTATATCCACTTTAATGAACCGCCCGGCTCTACACTTATAGTTTCTGAAAGAACATCCCTAGCAATCAAGAAGTAGTATTCTGCTCCTCCAATCGTTATACCTAGTATCAAACCTACTTCCCTTATATCTATTACAACTGAACCATTGTTAACAACGGTTCTTGAAATTGGTAGTCTTACTTTACCTTTTACACTAAGGTCTACGTTTCCAACCATAGTATCATAGTAATGTAGAAGGTTATCTCCATCCCCATGATGTATTTTGTTAGATAGTATAGCATCTGTAACATCAAACGCTATGGAGCCTGTTCCGAAGACTATACCTTTACTATCGTCACCCTCTACTCCTAAGCAATTAGCATTACCTAAATCCGTATCTGATACTGAAATACTATTAAGCTCTGTATCGGTTAAAGTTTCTGTTGCCCCAGACATCATGAGTAGCCTTATTACCTTCATAAAGTTCAATGTGTAGCTATCAGCTTTGCTTCTACCTCTCTTTACTATTTCACCACGCTTATTATATAGTATGAACTCATATTCAAGGTCTGCTAATCCACAAGGTTTAATGTTTCTTCCATGAAGTCTTGGATTACTATTTTCACGATTGACTTTTATCATTTCATATTCACCCATATATGATATAATAAAAAAGGTATTTATATTTATATTAGATAGTTGAACATGTTCCACTCTCTCATACTTATATCGCTTATGTCTATCTCTACTAGTGCACCCCTTTTGTTCCCTGCGACCATCCACCTACTTGTCATGTAAACCTTTCTCTTCTCCCTATCCACGATTGCTAGTGATAGCTTGTCACTATACTGTCTTGACTGGTTAAAGTAGAATGGTCTATTATTCGAGTCGTTGCTCACGTAGAGAACCGTGTTTGTCACAATATTCCATGTACTAGGGTCTATCTCCAAGTACCTTATACTCCACTCTGTTGCGTAGTTTGTATGGTTGTTTGTTAACTGGGCTATCATTGCAATAGTATCACCACCTGTTATTCCTAATAGTGTTCCACCATGAGTTTTACAGCTACTGTAGATTACACTAGTATCAGTCTTACCTAGTAGGTTAAAGTCCTCGTCAAACCACACTATTTTGGCTAACTGGTCTACTACGTGACATGATGAGCTAGGGAACAATAGCTTACTACGTGTATAAAGCGGGTTAAGTATTAGAGGGTCTGGTGAGTCGGTACCTACATCAGAGTTTGTTATTTCCGTAACAGATTTACCGTAAACGTCCAACACATAGTGATTACCTCCAGCTAGGTGAAGCCCAATTAACACTTTTAACCCGTCACCTCTAGCAATAGCCTTACCGCTCACACGCGGGTTAAATTCGCCGAATCCTGTGTTCCATTTGTCTATTAATGTTCCATTTCTAGCATCAATGTACCACAAGTATGGTTTGTTCGGTATTGCTAATAATAGGAACTTTCTTGAAAGTACTTGACCCTTGCTAAGGTCTGGTGGAATATAGAAGTCCGCATCCTCATACTCCCATAGTGTCGTCCTAGTTCCAGTCATTGTTTCTAGGTCTATCTCTATCTCACTACACCTTATCTTCGCTACACCACTAAGACCATATACTACCCTGAATATTACCTTAGTCTCTTTCAGAGTATACTCTATTAGTCGACATCTTGGGCCACTTGCGTCTGGGTCTCCTACATCAATATAGTTAGCTGTCTTATTCTTAACATCTATTACTACACATGAGTTACCATCTACAGGGCTTGTAGGTTGATAGCCTATGTAGTATATTTTTCCCTTGTACTTTACTGGAAACCATACGTCTTGTTGTATATCTCTATCAAGATAAGTAATATTAATTGAGGGCATGTTACCACCACTTTTACATCATGTATGTGTTCCCAGTAGATAGTAGTGGGTTCAAAGGTTCATAAACTTTTACTGACACGTATTCGTATGAGTACTCTAGGTCAACGCCTAACTCCATAGATTTCGAAGTTGGTAACTGATATTCGTATTCTAATGCTATTTCGTCTTCACTTCTTTTTGGTGCCACCAATGTGGTATCTTTTGTTATAGCTTCAATAGGTGACTCAATCTTGGTTGATGTGTCTACTGCGTTCCTATATGCTATGACCTTTTGTAATGCGTTACGTATCTTTTCTAGCTCTGTGGAGAATGATACGCCTCCAGTCTCAATAATCTTGTTAAGATGCTCCACGTACATAGCTATTATACTATTTATCTTTGATACAATTGTTTCAATCTGAACATCGACATTGGCTAGAGTGTTTTCTATGGTTGATTTAATACTCTGATAAGTATTAAATGTGGCGTCTGCTTCTTCCTCATTCTCAATAGCTACATAGGTTAATTCCGTATCTGTTATTAATGGTGTCTCTGGATAAGCTTGTGAATATTCATACCACGCTTTAGCTGTTTCACATTCCACCTTTAACTCTTGGAGTCTACTTAATGCTCTTTCTCCCACTTCATCAAGTAAGTTGATACCCTTACTATATGCTTCTTTTATTACGGCTAACGATTCTTCAAGTTCATTGATTGCTAAGTGTCTTGAAATCTCATATAACCATGTGATAACTTGGTTTAATTTATTAAGAACGTCTATTAATTGTTCCCTTACTAATCGTATTTCTTCATCAACATACATGTCAAAGCCTCTTGTTACCCTATAGAATGTCGTGGGTATGTTGCTTCCACTCATTGCTATTAGTAATGCTAATGTGTCTTCATCAATATCCGCTACCTTACCAATCAATGTATCAAGTTCATCTGGGTTTGGAGGCATTCCTCCACGCCATACGTTCAACATGGTCTGTAATGAACCACCCATAGCCGTTTGAATAGCGTTACTGAAGCCCTCTTGTATCATCTCCATGAACAATTCTTCAGCTACTTCAGTACCAATGGCTAATCCTACTTGTGCAGTAACCCTAATCATCCTCTCTAAGACGTCAAGCATTCCACTAGGAGCCATACCTATCGTGGCGTTTGGTTCACCCTCCACTAAACCGTCGAATGCTTCAGCAGTCCAATTATAGATGAACTTAAGGTCGATTGCTACTTCAGTCCTTATTAAATCGCCTGTGGCGTCAATGAAGTCTCCTAGTAGCTCCGATAATAACTTAATGACTGCTCCACCTGCGTATCCCCCAACTTTAGCTATTGTACTGACTAGACTCATTCCTATCACCAATATAGAAATATATTACATGTATATTTATATATTATAGGTGAAATAATGCTTGTGCGGACATTTGAAACATTAGTCATGGAGGTTAGGAAGCGATTACCCAATGTGGCTCTTAATATCGTGGGTGAAAAGAGAGGATTCGATAGGTTGAAAGACTACATTGTTCAAATGGAAAGTTTATATCATAGTTACCAAGTTATTAAACGTAGAGGTGTGAATCTATGGGTACGATAGATGATACAATAGCTAAGATAGATAATTATATTCAAACGATAATCCAAGATATGATTAACTTTAGAACCAAGAGATTGGAGGCCTCAAGTAAGGTACTTGACAAGTTGAAGGCTCTTATGGAGGCATCGACGTATCTATACCGTCTAGGAGACATATATGATAAGGCTATTAAGATTGAAACACCATCAATGATACAATATGACTTGAAGAAGCCAAGGATAGAGTTGAAATATAAGGGGTCTTATACGCCATTAGTTTATAATAGTAATGTTATTAGGGTTCCGTCCGTTCCAGTCTTCAAGTATGAACCATACAAGCCAGAACGGTTAAGTGCAGAAATGGGTATAGAAGCGATAAGGCGTAGTCTAGCGATAAAGTTTCCATTAGACACTAATGTGGGTGAACCTCCTGACCTTGAAAACGCTTATGGTAAGTATTATTTCTTTGACTATGTGGGGTTCTGGCATCTATATGAGACATGGATTGATTTTACTGGTAAAAAGATTACAATGATGGGCATGATAATGGAGATTAACACTATACTAACGTATCTCTACTACACGTACCATAGGCATCTACCAATAAATGGAGTTTACTATGATTTCTGGGTTGACGTCTACTTTGGAAAGGTCATTGGCTCAACAACTACTGTAACTGGAGCTGAGGTTACGGATGTCGAATACCCATGTACATTCTTCGAAGTAAGAAGTAACTATAATGGTGATTATTCATTTATAGTCTTTGGTAACGAGTATACGAAAGGTAATAAGGTTGACTCATGGTTTAAGAGACATCTACTAATGGTCTACTTTGATGGAACGGCAGTAGTATTTCAATTAGACTAACTTAAACTCAAACACTCTTTTTTGAGTTTTGATATAGCTGATTATAAAAGGCTTTATATACTCTGTATTACACATGTATTACGTAGGTGTTACAAACAATGAAGGTCATATCTTTCCGTATTGAAGATGAAATCCTTGATAGAATTGAGAGAATTGTAGAAAAGGGTTTGTTCAAGGATAAATCTGAGTTCATAAGGTATGCTATTAAGAGGATTCTTGAAGTCTATGAGAAATAAATAGATAAACATTAACCAAGGTGAATGAATAATGAGTCTAACAGAATACTATTATAGGGAGGTTGAAGTCTCAAAAAAGAAGCTTGATGAAGGCATTGAAATTATTATATCGTATAAGCCTCTTGAAGGCTATAGACTTCTAGCAAAACATGATGGCAAAGAGGTTTCTACTGACTATTTTGATAACCCCATTGACATAAGAAAGTATTTTGAGGTCTCCACGAATCTTCTAAGGTTCATATCAAGCATTTATAAAGAGTTTGAAATAAAGGAGATTAAAAGCGATAACCTAGTGAACGTCATATTTGGGTTATCGGATGATGTTTATAGGAAACACTATTTAGCTAGAATGGAGCGAAAGAGAATATTACCAAAGCCCAATGTTCTGATTCTAGGTAAGCCATTAACGATAATCAAGAAGACCATTATACCAATAGTTCAAGATGGTATTGTAAGATTCATTGAGGTAGACAATTATAGGGATGCTGTAAACCTTAAAGCTTACATTACTAATAGAGGGTTTTCATTGAATTTGGAGATAACGGATAACTTCAAGGAGCTTCTTAAACGTTATGGTGTTGACGTTGATAAGCCTTACAATGTTCTACATCCCTATGATGAACCATTAGCTTTTGTCTACATTGATGATAAAGGTGAAATAGTATTCGCAGATGAATATATACGCCAAGGCTACAATGAGGTCTTTGAGGAATACCTTACCCATGATGAAATAGCTAAGTTCCTTGATATGATAGACCTTCATGGTCGTAGAATGCTAATCAAGTATGCTAAGCAATTTTATAAGAATGTTACGGTCGAAAACCTTTCAGACTTTCTTGGTGTAAATAGAATACCTGTAAAGAGAGTCTCATTAGCCCCTCCAAAGCAATATGTCGAAATGATACTTAAAGATTGGAATGATGTTCTTAGCATCCTCTTTAATAAAGATATCTTTGATGAAAAGATGATTGAAGTCTATAGTGGTTATGCACTAGAAAATTATTGGATTGAATATGCGACACATGGTTTCATCATTACACCAAGTGGAACAGGTAAGACAGTCTATGCTGACGCCTTTGGAATAAGAATTGATGATGTGACTGCTCCGGGTCTCTTTGGAACAGCTACGGCTAATGAGAAAGGTAATAGTCAAATCCTTAAAGGCAAGATACAAGGACAAAGGTGTCTAATACAAATAGAGCAAATGGAATATAAGAAGTATAGTAATCCACTTCAAGGTCTCCTTAATGCTATGAGAACAGGTAAGGTTGTAAGAGAATTAGCTTATGGAGAGGTCGTGGCTAAGACCACAAGTTCAATCGTATTTACCAATAATCCAGTTCCAGATAGAATTGCTTTAATGATTGGTGACCTAGGCAAACTTGCGGGTAATGAACAAGCTCTTGGAGGTAGAATACAATTATTCCTGTTTAGTACTAGTATGAGACCTGCTAATAAGTTCATCAAGGATGATAATTGGGAATGGGCTGTAACATCATTGCGATACATTAGGACTTCAAGAGACTTCATTAGGAGATGGAGAAGAATAATCAATGATACAACCACGGCTAAGTTCCTTCAAGACATGACATTGGATAATGAGATAAGAATGTTAGCCTCCAAGTTCTATAATCCTCCATCAACTGATTTAGAGGGAATCTATGAGTTTATGAAAACCTATTGTCTAGTTAAGAAGTGGGGCCTCCATTACCATAGTCTAGTTAAAGCAATACTACCTCATATTAAAGAATTGATACATGGAAACATTAAGCCTATTGAATTGGTCAAAGAGGCATACCAATACCATGAAAGAATAGTAAAAATCATTATTGAGAGCATCCATGAGTTCATTAACAGTATCAAGGCTATAAACTTCATAGACTATCTAAGGAGTAGTACAAAGTTGACGATAGCAATTGTAACAGCTATCCTACTATGGTTAAATGACAAAGGTCTATGGGGTCAATATGGAATCTATCGTAAACCATTAAAAGAATTGAAAGAATATGTTAAAGACACAACATATATGAAGAAGACGTATAAGGACTTTGAAAGAAAGGTTAAGATAGCCTTCATTGAAGGTGGTGTTCCACGACCACTTTTAAACGCTGGCGTAAACTTCATAGAGGACTCCAATGGTGAGGTCTACGTGGAAGTTGATTTAGAAAAGTTCAGAACCACTATAAGTGAGGAAGAACTTAAGAGGCTCCAAGAATGAAGGGTAAATTACCAATAGATTATAAACACAAACTTGTTGTAGTATCGTTT
>Ga0180301_10001552_pt1 | contig 18078 bp, 16 predicted proteins | sample GuaBasSediGuay16_FD_121797 | JGI IMG/M metagenome (GOLD analysis project Ga0180301, IMG submission 121797) | Subseafloor sediment microbial communities from Guaymas Basin, Gulf of California, Mexico - Guay16, Core 4569-2, 12-15 cm | ecosystem: Environmental > Aquatic > Marine > Hydrothermal... | reverse complement strand
TAAGAAGTGGCTATAGAAAACCCAGTCTAGAACTATGCAACAAACTCCTCAAATTAATTAGTAAGAAACACAGAATAGTGGCGGCCCGATCCCAGCTTGGGGCGGCTGCGAGGCCTCTCGGACCTCACGGCCAACCCCAACGTGGCCGGCTTAACTTCCGGGTTCGATATGAGCCCGGGTGTTGCCCGGCCACTATGGCCGGGTCGGGCCGCCGGTTATTATTGGGTGTATAGGTGTTTTTAAGTTTTTCTTATTTCTCGGGGATTTCTACATCATATATTGCTGTTACTTTAAGTGGTGAGTTACATTTTTTACATTGACCCTTTATTAAGCCTATGAAGTCTCCTGGTTCATAATTTGTCTCTATGGTTTCTCCACATGCTGTACATTTTAGTAGTGTTCGTGTTATTGTTTTGGGTTCTCTAGGCCTTCTTCTAGTTTCTAATAGTAGTTGTATAAAGAGTATTACTACAGTGAGTAGTACTATAATTACTATGAGGTTGTAGTCTACACCATTCATTGTGCAACACCTATCGAGTTACCTATTCCTGCAACTATGACTGTCGAGTTTTCACTCGTATGTTCTTCTATTAGCTTCTCTACATATTCTACAGCTCTCTCAACAGCATTAAAGATCTCCTTCCTCATAGTATGTAATGCCTCTTTTAAACCCATCTTTATAGCTATCGCTCTCAAAGGTATGTTATATTTCGAGGCTGCTCTCTCAATAGCAATTTTTTCAGGACCAGGATCGCCTATAGCCGCACCAACTCCTTCTGCAATTTCACCGTTTTCTTCGCCTTCAAGCTTTAATGCTGCGTCAACAGTTATTATTAAATCAATATTTCCATTAAGCTCCTCAACGAGTCTGGCAAGTACTTTACCAGGTTTACCGACATTAGAGCCTGGTCCTTCGGCTTTAATTACGTATATTCTCCTATTCATATGCCTAACTTCAGCAACAATCGTATCATCTATAAGTCTTTTCGAAACAACCATGCCCTTCTCCATAATCCGGTAAGCAACAAGTGCGCCAGCAGCATCACCAATGGGCCTGCCAGTCATAAAGGAATCCAATGCCTTATAATATGTTTCAACCATTCTCATGATCTCGGGCATCATGAATTCAAGTTGCATGATGAGTATCCAATTATTATGTTTCTCTCCAAGCAAAAGATAGTGCCTAATGGCTTTGTATACAAAGTTTAAAGCGCTAATAATTTCTAGTGATGATTCTAAAAGACTTCTCTCATACTTACCAGTATTAGGTAGGACACGGGCTAATGCATCCTTATAGACTTTTTCACGAGTAGTGAGTAAATGATCTAGTCTACGTATAATATCAGTGGGCTCAATATCAACGGGACTTATGATGAAGAAATCCATATATCTCATTATTACAGGATCGGGTTCACGTATGCCTAGTTTCCTCATAGCCGTTGCAACACGTTTTCTCCCATCATCAACGTAGGACTTTATTATATTAAGCTTGTTCCTTATATCATAAGCCCATAATTTCATTTGCACACGTTGATTAACACCAGTAAATATGAGTATAAAGAATATAATGAATATTAGTTGTCCAATGTAATCTGTCCAATCAGCCATTACGTCTCAACTCTTTCCATATACTTCGCTTCATACTTCGCTAGAAAATACCTACTTAGAGGCTAAAATATTGTACTGTAACAATATAATAAATGGTCTGAATAGAGCGTAATTTGTACTATATTTTTACTATAGAGTTGTTACAATAACTTCTTTACCAGTAATTAGTACAGTATGTTCAAACTGGCTAACAAGACCATTCGCTCTTTCAACAAGAATGGGGTATACATGTAGAATTTTCTTTTTAGCCAAGCTCTTCAGTATGTTTCTCACGCCTTCAATAGATCTAGAGTATTTAGTAAGCCACCGCTCACAGAATGGTAGCATTCTCCTACTTTTCCAAATATCGTCAATAATTCTCTTCTCAATATCGGATAGCCTTCCTCGAACTTTTTTAAGAGAGAATATGGTGGCAATATTCCCTTCTTTAACAATTCCTACGCCTGTTGTTGCAAAGGGTTCTATTGCATAAGCACCTTCTTGAAATTTCCACCTAACAAGTCTATCATGGTAATTAGGTATTATATAACCGGAATGTATTACATATTGATCCAAGCTATGTCCCGTCAAGTTCTTTATCGGCCTATAGCCGAAGGATTTTATTGTTTCTTCAATAACTTTACCAACCTCATTACCTCTTATACCAGGCTTAATGATCTCAAGTGCTTTCTCTAATGCAGTCCTACTAGCCTCAAGAAGAGGCTCATAAGCCGGGTTAAATGATTTTGTTGCAGCTGTATCGGCGATATAACCATTTACATGTACACCTATGTCTATTTTAAGCACATCATTATCAGACAATATTTGTTTATCATCAAGTACGGGAGTATAATGAGCCGCTATATGATTAACCGATAAGTTCACTGGAAAGGCAGGTTCGCCGCCAAGTTCTCTAATCCTATTCTCAATAAAAATCGCTAGATCAAGTAACTTCATACCAGGTTTTGCTTTAGATAAAGCCTCTTCTCTAACTCGTTTAGCTATTTCCCCGGCTTTTAAATACATTCTAACAATGCTTTCATCAATCATTGCCTAGACCCTCCAAAAATTGCCTATTGGAAAGTTTACCAACTATTGATTAAATATTATAAGCCTATACCTTTATAATAACTTCTAGTAAGAGTTATGGGGGTTTATAAATGACGGTTATAAAATACTTAGGACATGCAGCTTTTGAATTAAGGCTTAAAGGACTAGACGGCGCGATGAAGACTATATTAATCGATCCATGGCTTACAAATCCACTGTCACCAATAGATCCTGATAGCTATATTAAAGAAGTAGAAAAAGTAGACTATATTATCGTTACTCATGACCATGGAGATCATTTAGGAGAAACCGTATCCATCGCTAAGAAAACAGGAGCAACAGTCGTAGCGATATTTGATTTAGCTGTCGAATTAGAAAAGAAAGGACTGCGTGTTATCGGTGCTAATGTTGGAGGTAGAATTAAAGTTAATGACCTATTTATCGTATTAACCCCGGCCATACATAGTGCGGAACATGGTAATCCAGTTGGAGTAGTTATAGGAGGCCCCGATATAAAGGTATATCATGCAGGAGATACCGGTTTATTTGCAGAGATGCAATTTATACATGAACTATATAATCCAGATATTGCGCTATTACCCATAGGCGGTCATTTCACTATGGGAATAGAAGAAGCAGTAAAAGCTGTTGAGCTCTTAAAACCAAAAATAGCAGTACCGATGCATTACAATACATTTCCACCAATAAAAGCCGATCCGGCACGTTTCAAAGAACTTGTAGAGAAGAAGACAACTACAAAAGTAGTAATACTAAAACCGGGTGAAAAACTAGAGTATCCATAGAGAGCCCCCCGGGGAGACAGCCCCGCTCCCACTAAATAGAGCCCGTGGTAGGCGAGCCGATCGAGAAGGGCCTCAATGACCACGGGTGTTAGTAGTGGGGGACAAGCCCTAGAGGGGGGTTAGTAAAAACATTTGTTTTTTAAACATACCTATGGAAACCCTTAAATGTGATCATTCTTGTTCTCTAGATACTAGTTGATACATGGATGGTGCACAATATTGGATATTGAGGAAAGACTTAAACTAATAACTAAAAATACTGCCGAAGTAATTACTGTAGAGGAGCTCAAGCAACTTTTAGAGACAAAGGAGCATCCTAGGGCATACCTAGGTTTTGAACCTAGCGGTTTAGTTCACATTGGGTGGCTTATATGGATTAATAAGGTTAGGGATTTCCTTGATGCTGGTATTGAAATGTATATTCTTGAGGCTACTTGGCACGCATATATTAATGATAAGCTAGGAGGAGACCTAGAACTTATAAGATATTCTGCAAGGCTTGTTAGAAAGGTTATGGAGGGATATGGAATAGATATTAATAGGATAAGATTTGTTGATGCAGAAGTGCTAGCAAGCGATAAGAAGTATTGGGAAATACTTATTCGGGCTAGTAAGAATGTTACATTAGCTCGTGTTAAGAGAGCATTAACTATAATGGGTAGAAGAGAGAATGAAGCAGAAGCTGATTTCTCAAAACTTATTTATCCATTGATGCAGGTATCCGATATATTCTATTTAGATTTAGATATTGCCCTTGGAGGTACTGATCAAAGGAAAGCACATATGTTGCAAAGAGATATTGCCGAAAAACAAGGTTGGAAAAAAGTAGTGGCTATACATACACCATTACTTGTAGGACTTAAAGGCCCGAGTAAGAGAATGGATGTAACTAGTATAGAAGATGATTTACTAGCCGATATTAAAATGAGTAAGAGTAAGCCTGAAACAGCTATATTCGTACATGATTCTCCTGAAGAAATTAGATCAAAGATAAGGAAAGCCTATTGCCCACCTAAAGTGATAGATATCAATCCAATTATACAGATTAATAAACTTCTATTATTTACCAGGAAAAGATTTACATTGCACATTGACAGACCAGCTAAATATGGCGGGCCTATTGACGTATATAGTTTTAATGAATTAGCTAAACTATATAGTGAAGGTAAGATACATCCTCTAGATCTAAAGAATGCCACAGCAGAAGCATTAATAGAATTTCTAAAGCCTATTAGGAGGAAAATATTTAGCGACAAGGAAGCAAGAGAGATTTTAGATATATTATTAAAGACAAAGATCACTAGATAATCCCCTCAAAAACAATTTATCTATCCTATCGTAGAATATGTATAAAAAGTAGAACAAAGTATAGTAGTTTCTATTAGATAGGAGCTTTACCTCAAATATATGGAGGAAATAGTAGGAATAACTATGGATAATACCATCGTAATACCCATTACGATCTAATAATTAATTACATAGGTGACTAAGATATGCCAAAATATTTGATTAAAGCAAGAATCTATGTTGACGGTATAGTCGAAAAACCAGATGTTATAGGAGCAATATTTGGACAAACAGAGGGTTTACTAGGAGATCAATTTGATCTTAGAAAACTTCAAGATAAGGGAAGAATAGGGCGTATTCATGTAGACCTAAAAGTTCATGGTAATAAATCTGTTGGAGAAGTAATAATACCGAGCAACCTTGATCGTGTTGAAACAGCACTTGTTGCTGCAATGATTGAAGTCGTTGATAAGGTTGGACCATATAATGCTAAGCTTGAGGTCATTGATATCATTGACGTTAGACTTGAAAAAATAAAAAAGATTGTTGAGAGAGCAAAGGAAATATTGTCTATATGGAGTAGGCAGAAAAGCCCTGATATAAAGGAGATCATACAAGAGATCGAAAGTGTTCTTAAGCCCGCTGAAGTAATAAAATATGGTCCAGAACAATTACCGGCAGGACCAGATGTAGATACTAGCGATGAATTAATTATTGTTGAAGGAAGAGCCGATGTCATTAACCTTCTTAGATACGGGTACCGTAATGTTATAGCAATAGGAGGGGCAAAGCCCGAGGTTCCAAAAACAGTTAGAGAATTGACAAAGAAAAAGAAAAAAGTAATAGTGTTTCTAGACGGAGATCATGCAGGGAATCTTATACTTAAAGAACTCCTTAAGAGCGATCTAAAAATAGATTATATAGCTAGAGCTCCACCGGATAAAGAAGTTGAAGAATTAACTGGTCGAGAGATCGAGGAGGCATTAAGTAAAGCCGTACCCGTACATGAATATATTGGTAGGAAGAAACATTTAGCTAAGCACGTTGAGGCTCAGAAGCCCAGAGAAAAGATAATTACTTTACAAAAGCCGCCTGCAGAGAAACCTAAGGAAGTCGAAGAAATACTTTCAATTCCTTCAAACATAGTTAATGATGCTAAAGCATTATATGGTACCCTGGAAGCTATTTTGTATGATAAAGAATGGAATAAAATAGATCGGTTGCCAGTGAGAAACCTTGTTGAAAGTATTGAAAAAGTTGATGAGGGAGCCGTTCATGCTATAGTATTTGATGGAATTATTACACAGAGGCTTCTCGATAAATCCAAAGATAAGAAGATAAGGGTTATAATAGGTACTAAACTAGGTAACATACAGTATAAACCTTCCGAAATCATCGTATTGACAATTAATGATATAACCTAAAACTATTTCTTTTTAATAAAGTAGTCAAAGAGGCTTCTTTGACCAGATGCAGCACTTTTTAATTGCTGCTCTGTTACACCAAAGTATTGAAGCACACGTAATGCTGCAGGTACAATTTGTCTGTCAATGTAATAGTTTGGATCAACTATACTTGGATCCTTTACAAGTATATAAGGTTCTACTCTCGATGATATCTTGCCAGAGCCTTTAATAACAACATAGCCAACTTTATCACCGACTTCAACCTTTATACCTTCTCGTAATAATTTCTTAGCAGCAACTACATGTGGAGCCTCAACACCATATTCTTCAATGCGTTTAGTAAGTGTCTTCCATATTACTAGTTTCTCTAAGGGTATTTTTCCAGCCCTAAGGTCCGATATTACTTTCCTAACATAATCAACAGCCTTCTCTGTACTCATTTCTTTAAGAAGTATTTCAACAACTTTCTCTTGAACCTCTTTAGCGATTTCAGCCCAGTCGCCACGTACCGCCTCGAAACCGACAATATCAATTCTTCCATCCGCCAGTAATCCTACATATCTTTTCTTGGCTTCTGTGAAGAATACCCTCTTATAGATCTTATCGATCTTTATATCAAAACCTAGTTCTTTTTCAACATACTCTATAAGCTTCTTAATCTTTGCCTCATCATATGATGCAAAGAGCGAATCTGTATCCCCGTATATTATATCAAGACCTAGCTGTCTAGCTTTCTCAACGGCTTTCATAATTGTCTGCCTACCCCATGCAGTAACTGCTTCAGCACATTGTTTACAATACCATCGCGCACCAACCCAGCCCATGTAACCATAGGACGCATTAGCTAGTATTTTCAAAGCCCTTTGTCTCTCGTATAATATTCTATATTCCGGACTATCTACAGGATACTTCTTCATCTCATTCCTAACAAGCTTTCTAAGCCTTATCAATGTAGCCAAAACTTTACGGAAGAAACCATCAGGAGCTTTACGGAAACAATGCTTAACTTCTGGAGCAATATTATGTGTTTCCGGACTACATTCTTGTGGATCGAATGTATCTGGACCAATGTTATATTTTATCATTATACTTGGATACATACTTGAGAAGTCCAGTACAGCTATATTTTCATGAATACCCTTCTTAGGCTTAAGTACAACAGCTCCTTTATAACTCTCATAGGGTCTTTCAACACGATTAGGTACAAGTTCACCGTATTTATAAGCTTCTCTAATTAAATACCATTCAAGCCTAAAGCCAACACTAGCAGCACCTACCTGATCAAGTGGTAAACCAGTTATACTTGAAAGCTGCATTGCAAATGGTAAAAACTTCTCTCCTAACCCATAAGTTGATATAGCATCTTGAGCGGCATATTCTAGGAATTTCTTTCTGAGCTGAGGATCATCCCAATACTTTGGCATTTCTAAATAATCGATAATTATTCTCTCATCTTTCTTCATAACACCTAAATAGTCAGCAACATTTTCAAGAGATTTTATCTTAACTTCAGGTAATTCTTCAGCAAAGTCATATAAATCAACATTTAATCTACCAGCTAATGATATGTGTCCATAAGTACTTGTAGCTGGTTCACTATCAAGTCTTCTGCCAACATCAAGTTTTATACCTAAATACTTTGATCTATCCCTTAAGTATGGCCAATCAAATTTATTACTATTATATCCAACGATAATGTCTGGATCATAGGATCTTATATATTCAATGAACCTCGTAATAACCTCACGGTCATCTTTATCCTTTGCTTGAAACTGTATGAGTTCACCCTTATCGTTAACTACAGATATTATAATAACAGGATCGCGCTGCGGTTTAGGAGTGCCCTTGGAATATACTTCAATATCGAATGCAATTGTCCTAAGGTTAGGTGGAGGGCTTGTATCTTCAAGAGGTTTAATCTCTCCAACAATTTCATATTCCTCATCAACACGATAAACCGGGTTCTTCTTTATCTTCTTAACCTCAGCCACATGCCATTGACAAGGATGTAGGTCATGATCTATAATATATCTCATAGAGAACCTGATGTCCGCTTCAATAACTTCCTTAACACCATTTAATCTACCAACTGCGTCCCTATATTCTCTAACATATTCAGGAATAACCGTAGTTATTTTTAATGCCTTAACAGGTTTGCCGAAATACCTTCTATCAACGATCTCAATACCAATTATCGGTGAACGTGGTTTTGACAAAGCTTTTACCTTGGGAATAATATTTTTAGGATCAACTTCATCACTTAATATTGCATAAAAGTAAGGCCTAAACCTGCGATCCCTTAGTACGGCTCGACTCCCATCACGTAATGCGGCCCATATAATAATATGTGGTTCATTGCCACGTACTTCATATGTAATATCTAATAGATAGAATTCAATCTTGTCAGCACTAGACAATATCGATACACCAAATATAATATATATTTAATATCTGTATAAGTCTTATGGACTATATGATCTTCTCCATGATATACGCATCACTGTCCCCATAGTATCCCCTGATCCTGGCTCTAATAGTATAACCAAGTTTACGGTACATGTTCAATGCAATGGTATTATCAACACTAACTTCAAGGTAAACATGTTTAACATTCCTAGCCTTGAATCTCTTCTCCAACTCGAACATCAGCTTCTTACCAATACCGTATCCTCGATACATTGGATGAACAGCAATAGATAGAACATGCCCTCTTAAACCCTTTCTTTTCTCGATAGAGCCCATAATATACCCTATAATGTGTCCCATGAATTCAGCAACAAGAAATAATTCTCTAAATAAAAAATAATATACAAGAAATATTTCAAATGGATAAGCATGCTTTTCAAATGATAGTTTCTCGATCTCATATACTCTAGGTAGGTCTCTAGGATTCACCTCCCTGATAAGTACATGAGTCCTAATCATATTCTTGTATTCCCTAAATACATGAATATATTAGGATACTAATATTATTGATTGATAGTTATATGAGGTGAATGAGGATCTAGATGAGAATAATTGAAAAGGATCTTAAAAAAGGCTATGTAAAGATAGTTCCGGAGACAACAGATGATCTGTGGTTACTCTATAACATAATCTCTGAAGGAGATATAGTTATTGCCAAAACAAGTCGTGAAATAAAATTTGACAAGGGTGGAGGAAGTAGAAGAATACCTATGACCTTAGCTATCAGAGTTACCCATTTAGAATTCCAACCATTTACCAATAGGCTTAGAATTAGAGGAATAGTCGTTGAAGGTCCTGAGAAGTTTGGTGTGAAAGGCCACTACCATACGCTTAACATAGATACTGGTACATTGATAACTATTTATAAAGACGAATGGCCTAGCTATGTGCTTAAAAAGATCGAAGAGGCTGGCAAGTCTAGGGCAAAAATATTACTTATAGCATTAGACTATGACGATGTAGCTATTGCTATTATGTCTCATCAAGGAATCAATATAGTATATGAAGGGAGTTCACGGCTCCCCCGGAAGGATAGTGAGAGTTTTGATACGGAACTAAGCCATTATTTAAAGAATATTGTAGACTATGTGACAAATCTTGTCTCCAGGGAAAAAATACAAGCCATAGTCATTGGTAGTCCAGGATACATAAAGCATAGGCTTGGAGAAATATTAAAGGAAACTATTCCAAGCGAAATACAGATCTATTATGATAATGTATCCATGGGAGGATGGCCTGGTGTACAAGAGCTTAGTAAGAGAGACATTATAAGAGATATACTTAGGGATCTTGAAGTTGTTAAAGCACAAAATATTATTGAGGAATTTATGAAATTATTATCAACAAATGATTCCTATGTAGCATATGGTATTAATGAAGTTGAAGAAGCCGTAAAAAATAATGCTGTATCAAAACTCGTTATTGCCGAGAGCATGTTCAGACAGTATGAGGATAGAAAAAGATTAGAGAAAATACTTGATGAAGCAGCTAGAAAAAAAGCAGAGATAATAATTGCACCCTACGATTCCCAGGTTGAAAAACAAGTTATAGGTCTTGGGGGTATTATAGCTATTCTAAGATTTCCATTGGAATATCTAAGAAATAAGAATCAATAAATTATTTCCCTAACATTTATTGGTTTATTTAATTGATCAGGATAATACTCCCTAATAATAACTCGTGAGCCAGAACCACGAAGTACATGGGCTTTTTCCGGTATAATGAATCTCCTATTATTAAGTTTTATTGTATACTGATGAGAGGTATGGCCTTCAATAACTTCTATTGATATTAAAGTCCCATCTCTAGTAGGGATCTCATGTAATCCCATTGTATTTACAGCCTTACGTAGCATGCGGAGCCTGAATTGAATACTATCCTTAAACTCAACAGTACAGTAATGAATAGCTATGTCTTTAGTATTCTCTGCACACCATTTTATGAATTCCAAAGCCTTTTTCTCTGCATCCTCAATAGTAATTCCTTTAGGCGTAAGTCCATGAAGAATTACATTCTCAATATTTGTCTCTGAAACTTCAAACTCATTTAGATTAAGAAACTTAACGCCGATATCATCAAGTATGTATAGGATATTTCTCAAATACTCGATATACTGCTTTAACGGTATAAATGGCAGTTCGACTCCTACATCTATATCATAGTCTAGAGCAAGCTTAATACTATCTATCAAGTCCATGGTATATGCATGGAATCTTATTTCATCGAGACCACTAGACTCCAATATCTCAAGTACTCCTCGATCTATAAATTTACCACTTGTATACAAATGTATATGGAACTTTTCCCCAAACTCTTTCTTAAGCATTGATATTACGTTATATGTCCTATCAAGTACTAGGATAGGATCTCCCCCAGTTATGCCTGCACCTAATCCGCCGATTCTATATATTTCATCAATTATTTCGCTGAGAGAGTAAACTCTTCTCTCATTAACAAACACAACATCCTTACCGAATTTCTCTCTAGATATAGGGCAGTACCAGCAGTAGTCAAGGCATTTCCCAGTTATAAATATCACAGCTTTAGCGCCAAGTAGACAATATCTGCAACCTAGGGGAAGCGACCCTATAACATAGCCAGTCCTTAACGTATAGTATGTATTTCTAGACTCCTCTCTCACGAAGAACCCTCCTAACCCAAGGATTATCTCTAGCAATAGACTGTAATGCATCCTCAAAAGACTCGTCAGGACCAAGTACGTATTTTACAAACACACCAGTCCTACCAACACGATCCCTCCGACTCAAAACCCTTATCCTTTCAAGAACTGTATCGATACTTATGCCTAGGAGCTCTGCCACACGATCTTCATATCCAATCACCGGTGACTCTCTGTGTCCCTTCTCAGTAGGCTCTATCAATACTAGACGCTTATCGACGCCAGGGACTCTCTTACCCTGAAGCAAGCCATTTAGATCTAGGAGTCCACCAAATTTATAGAACTCATATTCTCTGGTCTGTAACTTTGCTAAGGGAAAGCTCACAACTCGTTTCTCGAGATCATCTAATATTATGTACGCCTTAGGGGTGCTTGATGGTGTTGCTATTACTATAAATCTAGCCTTTATAGTGTAGCCTGATGATTCTAATATGTATTCAAGCCTATAACTTGGCGTATAATATGGTATAAATACATCAACATCACTACCTTCCCAAACATCCCCTCTGGCAACACTTCCATGAACATAGGCTGTAATACCTGCTTTAGCAATCACTTTGAGAATTCTTATAGCTTCTTCTCTAAGCTGGCTTAATATTTTCCATTGCCTCTCGCTATAAACTACTTCCTTGTATTCCGGTACTCTCTTAATCTTCTCCCTAACCATTTGTCACCAGCATCTATAGATTGTACTATACTATAGTTCTATATTTTAACCACTTTTAATGTAGAGTTATCCTATTATTAGAAAATGGAAGGTGTGTATGCAGATGAGTGATAACATATTATCGTTTGTGGCTATAGTACTCGGTTTCTGGACAGTTATTAATATACTGTACTTAATTAAAAAAGACCTATTTGAATCTAGAGGGTTTAAATTATATTACGGCATAGTTCTTGCCTATCGAAGAAAATATAGTCCTAAAGCTAGGAGTGTATATAGGAAACTAAGTTATTTAGGCATACCTTTATCATTATATGGTATTTATGTATTTTATGCTACGATGGGATATACCTTACTTGTTAAACTTGGATTTATTAATGTCGCGGGATTTAGAGGTCCAACTCTATTAATACCGGGCATAAATATTACTGGCATGAGTCTGCTATACTTCTCAATCGCCGTAGTTATTGCGGCAACAATACATGAACTTGCCCATGCACTTGTTGCTGCATCAAACGATATTCCCGTTAAAGGATTAGGTTTCGCAATTATATTTTTTCTACCAATAGCCTTTACTGAAATAGATGAGGAGGAGTTTCCAAAGGCAAGTTTAAAAGCGAAAACATTAACGTTAATGGCTGGACCGGCCGCTAATATATTATTATCATTAATTATGATAGGTGTTCTTGCAATTATCATAAGTCCCTATGGACTAATGGTAACAGATGTAGTTAATGGAAGTATAGCTGAAAAATATGGTATATTACCAAACTCTTTGATACTTGAAATAAATAATAAACCTGCTACTCTTGAGAACCTAAGTAATGTAACAAACATCAATAAAACAACTACATTCACAATAAAGATCCTACTGCCCAGCGGTGAAACTAAGGTATACAACATAACTAAACCTGCTGGCGAGAAATTAGGTATTTATATAACCCAAATGCCGAACATGGCTTTAATAAATCTTCTAGGTACACAGAACTCGCTAATAATTATGAACATAGTGATTTGGACACAGGTAGTCAATCTAAGTCTTGGGATAATAAATATTGTACCATTATTCATAACTGATGGTGGGAGAATAATCTACGAATTATCGAGAAAACCCATATTAGGGCATATTGCATCAATGATCACGCTAGCTATACTTGTTATAGCATTAGCACCTTAAATTCCTTATATGAGAAGCTCTATTGCTTTCTCAGTCTTTGCATCAAATAATACTATCTTCTCTTCAAGTGGACACACAACTACCTTTTCACCACTAATAAATACTTGATCCCTTGGCACAATAGCCTTAATTAATTTAGCATTTATTGATATAGTTACAATATATTCTCTACCTAAGGGCTCAACAGCATATACTTCTCCATAAAGACATATTCTACCATTAACACTATTTTCATTTCTCACTAGTATGGTATCCTCAGGCCTAAAGCCCATAATGATCTTGTCCGGCCTCAATTTATTAACGATCTCTGTATATTGTCTTGGCACATTAACTTTATTCTCACCAATAATCATATAAGCAGTATCACCACTATACTCGAGATTTGCTTCAACGAAGTTCATGGGAGGATTGCCTAAGAAGCTTCCTACAAATTTACAGCTAGGCTTGTTATAAACTGTTTCCGGATCGCCTGCTTGCAATATTTTTCCTTCATTTATAACAGCTATTCGATCAGCCATAGCAAGTGCTTCAGCTTGATCGTGTGTTACGTAGATCGTTGTTATACCTAGTCTCTTTTGAAGCTTCTTAAGTTCCGCTCTAACATAAATCCTTAAAAGTGCATCAAGGTTACTTAGTGGCTCATCAAGTAATAGTACTAGTGGTTCTTTAACAAGTGCACGGGCAATAGCTACACGTTGTTGCTGTCCTCCACTAAGCTGATAAGGATATCGATCAAGTAAATGATCTATATGGAGCATCTTGGCTACTTCAATAACCTTCTTCCTAATATAATTCTCTGGCATCTTCTTAAGTCTTAGTGGAAAAGCTATATTGTCATATACTTTCATATGTGGATACAATGCCCAATTCTGAAATACTAGGCCAACATTTCTCTCTTTAGGTGGAAGTTCTGTTACATCCTTATCACCAAAAAAGATCCTTCCAGATGTTGGTTTATAGATCCCTGCAATCAGATACAATATAGTGCTTTTACCACTTCCAGACGGTCCTAAAAGCGCCATAAATTCTTTATCAACTATTTCCAGAGATACCTCATTGACTGCGGTAACTTTCCCAAATCTCTTAGTAACCCGATCTAATTTTATTGAGACCATGTCTAATCACCTTTTTAGACCAGCCAAACTAACTCTTAAGAGGAGTTGTTGCGAAGTTACGAAAAATATTATTGTTGGAAGAAGATAAAGTGTTGCAGCTGCGGCTACAAGAGGCATTTCAGCGAATTCAAGAGTCCCCAGATTATATTCTATGAATGTCGCTAATGTTTTTTCGGCAAGAAACGTTCTAACATAAATTAGATCTTGCCATCCAGCTAAGAAGCCAAACAATAATATAGCAGCAACGCCGGGCTTTACTAGGGGAAGCATTACTTTCCGCCAAATAGTAAGTCGTGATGCACCGTCAATTAGTGCAGCCCATTCAACCTCCCATGGAATAAGATCGAAAAAGCCCTTCATAAGCCATATAGCCATAGGTATCTCTAAGGAAGCTCTAGCAATTATTACATAGAAGAATGAAAATGTCGTTATAGATCCCATAGCTATTGGGGACATTAGCCTATATATGAAATATACTCCAACTATAAGAACGGATCCGGGAAAGGCGTGTAGGAGCAAGATCAATAATAGGAATTGTTTTCTATACCTGAAATTCATTCTAGATATGGCATATCCCGACATTGTCCCTACTAGAGTAACAACTAGAGATACCCCTAAAGCAACTACTGCGGTATTTACAGTATATTTTAAAATATCTTCTCTAAGTCCTCCCACAGCAGCTGATCTACCCTGTAAAAGATTTATCCAATTTTCTAAAGTTGGATGAAAAGAAGAAGGATCAAAATTTGTAACCATAGATTTACTAAAACTTGAGAGTATTATTAGCGAGAATCCTATTATAATAGGTGATGTAGCTAATATAATTGCCAATGCTATTATTACTTCAGTTCTTCTAGCTCTGACTTCAACATCTTTTAAACTCACTATATATCACCCCTAGGCTTTGTAATCATTTTTTCAAAGCCTAGTATACGTAGAGTAATGTATCCAAGAATACCGCCTACGATAACAAGTATCACTCCAGCAGCAGCAGCCAATCCTTGATCAGTTCTACCAGTAAATGCGATCTGATAAATATAAAGCGACCATGTGGTACCATATTGTTTACTCACTAATCCCCATTGCACAAGTAAGAATATGTGCGCATACGTTGTAAGCAGGCTTAACAATTGCCATGTAGTTACATAAAGTATATGCCATTTCATTAATGGTATGAATATTCTAGTTGATATTTGCCAGTTAGATGCTCCATCAACACGTGCTGCGATTACAAGCTCCTTAGGTATATTACTTATTGCTGACGTAAATACTATCATTCCGAAACTAACTCCTACAAGACCATTAACAAATATGATTATACTCCATGGACCCCACGGTATTATATCATGGCCCCAAGATATAGGCTCCTTTATTAAACCAATATACATGAGGAACGAGTTTAATGTACCTATATTACTCCCATGAAAGAAGTAGTACCATACCAAACTATAGACAGCTATTGGAGCCATACGGGGCAATAACCACAATGTTCGAAATGCAGTAGAAAACTTTTCAGATACGAAGTAAGTCGCTAATGCTAATAATAGTCCTCCCAATACATTGATAGCAAGAGTTATTCCAATAAAAACTATTGTTGTCAAAAAAACATTTCTCGTAATAGGATCATGCTGTAGCATATAGAAGAACCTTTCATAATTTCTGGTTCCAATCACAGTGCCTAGATATTTATCTAAATTCCAGTTCTTGAGGGGAGTGAAACTTATATACACGGATAATGCTACGGGGAGAATATAGAACAGAATAATAAGTATTAAAGCTGGTAATATGAATATTAAAGATTCATATTTCTTCTTTTTAAAAAAATCTTTGAGTTTGTATTTCACTATATCACCCTTTCGCTATTGTCTATGGATAACTCCATCCACTAGGTATTTCACCAATAACCTCTACTTCAGCAGCTAGGTCTGGATCGGCATTAACTGTATCAATGATGTATTGAACAGCTGCGGCAGGATCTTTTTGATTTCTTAGAACCATATCAACTGCATCCTTGAGTATATCTGCTAGCTTCGGATATAATGGATGAATAGGGGCTATATGTGTATAATCTAGCATATAGCTAACGTTAGCTAGGAACTCTGTATTTATTGGATTAACAGTTGCAGCAACAATTTCACTAATCTGGTCCTTAACCTCATCAGACAAGTCTAACTCGAGGTTCTTTAACCTATTGACCCAGTCCTCGTCAGCCATTAATTGAGCCGAGGCTTTTCTAACTGGTAAGTGAGAACTAATTATTGAATGTATAGCATTTATATCGGGATCGCTAGCTTTGACGAGTATTAGGAATGCTAGCTCATGATATAGCTCCTTAAGCGTATCATATTTTGGATTCCTCTCACCAGCTCTAGAATTAATCACCCATACAAATGGCTGACTTAGAGTAACTGGATCCTTACCAGACTCTCCGGCTGGGAATAATGTATAATAGAAGAACTCTTTTACCTCTTCAGCCGTTAGTCCCCTAGGCTCACCTGTCGTTGGATCGGTATAGTATGATCTTGTCTGCCATTCCGTCCAGTGCCATGTACCGCCTATGAATATTAATGTCTTACCATGAACCGTTGTTGGATGTATCTGTGTGCCCCAATCCCATTCCATCATATTTTCTGGTATTAATCCGTCACGAGCCATTTTCCACTCCACATAGAGCCATTTATAGATAGCTTCCTTATCGATAACGAGCTTACCAGTATCTGGATTGTATAGTCTTCCTCCAAAAGCATATATGAACTGAATTAGGTCTGGATGAGCTGATCCTTTCCTGTGAATTACACCCCATTCAGCACATCCTGATTCCTTTGCCTGTTTAGCCCAGTTATAGACATCACTCCATGTAAACTCACCATTCCTGACTTTATCAGCTAAACCCGTTAGATCGAGCCCTGCACACGCTGCTACATCCTTTCTAAAGTATAATGGCCTTGCCTCTGTATCTTGAGGCAATGCATATATTCTACCCTTCCATTTAACTGCTTCAAATATTGTAGGATAGAAATCATTTACTAATTCACTATATTTACTTACATAATCTGTTATATCTAATATGTAGCCTTCCTCGGCAAGAGTTGATATATAAATATATGAGTTGGCAAGGAAATCACTGGCCTGGCCTGTTGGCTGCTTACTTAAGAACTCTTCAAATAATGGCATAAATTCTCTTTCAAACCTTGTTTCAATATTTATTTCCACGTTTACATTGTTATCACTCCATATCTTATTGATTCTATTAGCCGCTTCTACAATACCAAGTACTCTTATCACACTGTTTGGGTCACCAGCAGCCCAAACACTATAAGTTACCTCAGAGATTCCATTAGCTTCAAGAGCTTTACCAACTTCAACTACGTCTGTCTCAAAATTACCTGTAAGTTCTACCTTTGTAGGTGCAGGTGTAGGTGAAGCCGTGGGCTTTTCTTCTGTAGGCGGAGCCTGCATCAGAAATGCGGCTACAGCTGCAATGACTATTAGTATAGCTACTATTCCTATAACAACATATTTAGATAGGGCCTTTGATCTCCTCATTAATATACACCTCCCAAACAGGAAGTCAATGAAAACGAGTTACCTAGGAAGAGGAGCCCAGAATAATAGTTATGTAATTTACCATTTATAGGTTTTTCTTAAAAACTTGATAAAAAATAAAGAAATAGTATTAAGAATAAAGACAGAGATAGGGCCTAAAAACAATCCTTTTAAAAACCCGTAAAACAAAAAGAACAAGAGGGGCCGCGGGAAGGGCTCCTAAACCCTATGTGGGTTTAGGAGCCAGAAAACCCCACAACACCCCATACGCACCACCAACCCCCACACCCACCAATG
>Ga0180301_10001551_pt1 | contig 18082 bp, 13 predicted proteins | sample GuaBasSediGuay16_FD_121797 | JGI IMG/M metagenome (GOLD analysis project Ga0180301, IMG submission 121797) | Subseafloor sediment microbial communities from Guaymas Basin, Gulf of California, Mexico - Guay16, Core 4569-2, 12-15 cm | ecosystem: Environmental > Aquatic > Marine > Hydrothermal... | reverse complement strand
TTTGCATGGCTCGATCAAGAACCCTACATATTGAAGAAAAATACTTGGTATGAGATAGGCTTTAAAGCTTCCTTCAGAGCTGCGGGGAATTAATTTATCTAATCCACACATATTCAAAAAAAGAGGAGTAGTCATCGGTTTCCAGATGCAAGTTTGATCGTGATTATCTCATGAGCTGCAACAGGTACCTCTATTCTCCCATTTTTTATTTCTAAAACCTTCATATTTTCCTCGTTAAGATTTGTGATCCAAGCCTTCCGGTACTCACTTTTCACTTGGATCTTAGCAGTAACCGGTTTACCTAAAATCTCATAGAATCTTACAATGGTGGAATCATCATCCTCGGCCTGTTTTATGGCTGTGACAACTAAATTGTCAGGCTCCACCTTTATAAGGCTGTCTTGCGCTGGTAATTCCCCGCCTCCGCCTTTAACGCTCCAAGCAATGAGGGGATTAACAAAGTTTTTTGCATGCTGATATGATTTCGCTTGGATCCAGTCTCCTAGATGAGGTATTACTGAATACTCAAAAACATGTTTGCGGAGACATTGTGCTCCCGGTACAGGAATCGGCGGACCTATAAGCTCCTTTCTGGTTGCAAGATTCCTTTTACCTAGTGATCCCACGCATCTCATCAGAGTGATGTAGATTGTCGCCCCATTTTCATCTTTACATTCATATTCTGGCAGTCCCTTATTGGCTATTGTAACTCCCCTTTCTCCGTCATCTACTTCAAGCCAGAACATTTGTGGATATGTGGTCGGCGGAAGTTGCACCCAATTCTCACCCTTTATATCAGGTTTTATCAGTCTCTTGTTGACATAGAATAATCCGTCAGCATTAACTATATCTGTCTGTAGACCGGTGGGAAAGATTACTCTAAGCCTGTGATCCTGAGCGGTGTTATCTACTATGGTTTTTATGTCGATTCTGGGAATGGTGGAGTGAAGTGAGACGTAGGAGACTATAGGCAACGTCACAGTTTCACCGCTCCGTTTGTCTCCCTCAGCCTTTTTCGGCACATTTAGGTTCAAGCTTATTTTAAGGGTGGCAGTAACTGGACCATTTTCAACCAATTCTATCTTAGCCCGCTCATTCTTACTAGTGATTATTACATCTCCTTCTTTTGGAGGAAAGTAGTCCCATACATCCCCATGGTCTCCACCATCCTCGAATACGTTAAAGTCCCTGTATATGAAGTTGTTACGCTTATCGATTATTGTTAAGGCACCGCCTCGATGTGGATCGGCTTCCACACGGAAAAACTCATTCTCTAGAGAGCTGGAGCTAGCATTTAAGTCTGTCTCTTTTTCATAAGGTTTGACCTTTCCAGCTTTTACTATTGCAAACTCCTTATATCCGTTTGGAGGAACCTCTCGAGCGATAAATGTTAAGCAGCGAAGCGAAGGTTTTGGAAATTCTATGCGGTTTTCTTTTAAAAGCTGAATCGGCATGACCACTCCATCTTCATCTATAACCACATAGTCATCAGCTTCTTCATCAGCCAAGAAATCCACCCAAATCCTCACTATGTCATTCCGTACCCAACTGGATGGATTATAAACAACAACTCTAAAAGCATCATTACTTGAAAAATTCTTCACTCGGTTAGCTATGTATCTCAGCGCGCTATAAGTAATTCCATTAGCAATCTGCCGAATCTGCTGATATCTAGCCTCCATCTCCACATGAACAGGGTCGACACTACTACCATGAATGCTATCGTGAGCATGATTCAATAAGAGGAGCTTCCAGGCAAGTGAAAGAAGCCTCTTAGGATACTCGTATCCCAGAAGGGCGGCGAAGCTTGCTAAGGGCTCAGCGTAGCTCTCCAACAAAATCTCTGCATACCGATTTTGTTGTTTAAGATACATCCGTGTGGAGAGCACTCCGGGCAGCAGGTGATGGAAACGGGCTCCCCACATTTCACCAGTGTAGGTTTGTAGCCGACCCATGCGTGCTAGGGGGCGAACGCGATTTATGTAATCCTCTAATCCCCCATGGATAAGCTTGACGCCTACATTCTTTTTGTTGACGTATTCAATTATGTCAGTTATTCCCGGCTGCGCTGGCAGATGATCGCATCCGTTCATGAACAGCAGTATGCCTGATGCTGACTTGGGTAGTAAACGCCTCTTCAACTCTTCAATACTTTTAAGGGCAATTTCCGGATCGAATGTATATAACGCCCTATTGAATGATCTAGGGAAAGTTATGGATCCATCGGCTCCCTCCCATAACTCAAGGAATGGAATCCATCCCTTGCGTGGAATCCCCAAGAGCGCCGCATTACAATACCCCTCAATTAAATGTATGGCAATAACTTTTGATCCATCAGGAGCCTGCCAAACAAACTCCGTTTTCAGCTTTTCACCTTCATCACCCATACCCCTCTGAAAAACGAAGCTATCGATCCCAAATCCCCGAAGAATCTGAGGGAGCTGAGAGGGATGCCCAAAGTTATCAGGAACATGCCCGACTTTCATAACTTTACCGAATTTTAAGCCAACCCGATGCCCAACCAACAAGTTCCTTATAAGCGATTCCGGGCTTACAAGCCACTCGTCAGGCTGAGTGTACCAAGGTCCTATAATGATTCTACCCTCAGTAACTAATCTTCTAATTTCCTCTAACTTTTCAGGGCGAACCTCTAAGTAGTCTTCAAGAATAGATGTCTGCCCGTCAAGAGTGAAGCATTTAAAATTAGGTTTCTCCTCGAAAACATTTAAAAGATTATCCATGAGCTCTACGAGCCAGATCCTATACTCTTGAAACGGCATATACCATTCTCGATCCCAATGGGTGTGTGATACGACAATGACCTCCATATCTGACATCCCAAATCAACCCCCACAACAATCACTAACACTAATTTCTAATATTTCTATAACCCTTTAAATTCTCCAGTAGAGGATAAAAATCCTTAGGGGATCCATCTTATTGAAGCGATCTAACCCGTTTTCTACTTTAATTTAAGGGATATTACGGTGTCCGGGGACTCTGGGAGGCCTGGCGGCATCTTAACGTAGAGGTTTTCTCCTTTTTCTCTTATTGTTAGATTAACACCATCCCTCAGCAATGTGGCGTGTTCCACCTTGCCAGCGAGTCCGGGAAGGGTCTGCCAGCCCGGCAAGTAGTGGAAGAGGTGAAGATACAATGTTTTCCCTTTTTGGGTGTAACGTGCATCCGGCGGCGGAGTAAACTCGCTCATTCCAGCTCCGTAAATTGACTCTCCATTCTCGCTCATCCATTTGCCGATCTCTTTAAGCCTAGTTACAAACTCCTTTTGAATTCTCCCTTGGGGGGTGGGACCTACATCCAGCAGTAAATTACCATCCTTGCTCACTATGTCTACAAGCTCCCGTATAAGCTGAGCTGACGATTTATATGCAGTATCGGTTGGACAGTATCCCCAGGACTGATTTATTGTGTCGCAGACTTCCCAGCATATAACTTTCCCGTTTCTCATTGGAGGGTGAAAGGGCACAAACTGCTCTGCCTGCGTAAATATGTCCTCTTGAACCGCTCTTGATAAACGATCATTTATCAAAATATCCGGGTTAATTTCACGCATCATACGAAGGAGCTCTCTTGCCCTAAATCTGTCTCCAGGCTTCCCAAGTGGCCTTTCATTGAAGTAGAAGAACCAGTCCTTCTGCGCCATTTCAAGGATCGCTTCCGCCTCTCCTTCCTCATAGCCGAGGTCAAACCATAAGATGTCTATTTTCCCGTATTTTGTGATTAACTCGCGTATTTGCCCATGGACGTACTCAACGTACTTGTTCCAATCTCTTTTCTCCGCCCTTACTTTTGGGTTGTTGCGTTGAGGATGAAACGCGTCTATCGTATAGTGTGGGTGATGCCAGTCTAGAAGACTGTAGTAGAAGCCTATTCTTAGGCCCGCACGCCTAAAAGCCTTAACCCACATTTCGATTACATCCTTCCCATAAGGCGTGTTCGTCACCTTAAAATCCGTTAACTCAGTATCCCATAGACAAAACCCATCATGATGTTTAGTTGTTATAACCGCATACTTCATTCCAGCCTCCTTCGCCAGCCTAGCCCACTCGTCAGGGTCATAATCAACGGGATTAAACCTATAGAAAAGCTTCTCATACTCTTCCTTTGGGATCTCTTCAGCCCAATAATACCACATGTCTCTTCCAGCAATTGAGTAGAGCCCCCAATGAATAAACATGCCAAATCTTGCTTTTCGGAACCACTCGGTTCTATCCGCTTGGGAAGTTTTGCTCAATTATTTTAAACCTCCTACCTATCCAGATATTTCCTTCTTTCCCATAGAACTTATAAGATTTTTAGCTTCTAGCAGTATGAATGTTGTTTGAGTAATAAGCGAAATTAAACAATTTTTAAATCCTCACAATAACTTAAAATCCCATAGAATATTCCAGAGGATGTGTAAACATGAGTTGGATTAAGAATGTTTTTAGGCGCATGATCCTAGATAATCATTTAACTGATTGGGATCCAAGATTTTATCAGAAATGGGATCCAAAAAACATAGCAGATAACATTGAGAAGGCAAAGGTTAAGGCTGCAATTATTTATGCTCACGATATAGAGGGAAGCTACTGGTATAACACGGCTCATGGACACAAACATAGAGGATTAGGTGACCGAGACCAGCTGGCTCTACTAACAGAGGAGCTTCATAAACGAGGGATCAAGGTTATTGCCTACATCACTTTAACTTGGGAAAACAGGCTTTTTAGGGAGCATCCAGAGTGGAGAAACAAATTTGTTGATGGATCGGAATGCTTCTGGTGGGAAGAAGGGTCGGCTGATGCCTGGACAAATCTTTGTCACAACTCTCCTTTGAGAGAGAACATAATGAAAGATGTGAGGGAGATTGTTTCAAATTATGATGTAGATGGACTATTTTTGGATATGCCCAACTTTCCTCCAATGGGACAATCATGCTACTGCAAATACTGTAGAGAAAAGTTTAGGAAAGAGTTTGGCGAGGATATCCCAACGGAGGCTGACTGGGATAATCCTCTATGGCGAAAGTTTATTCTATGGCGTTATCAAACAATACTTGACCTTATAAAGGAAATAACTGATTTAGCCCATTCTATTAAACCAGATATAGTTGTTGAATCCCAATTCATTGCAGGTTTCCACATAGGGTGGGAGCCAGGTAACTCTGTGAGAATTGGCGAAGTCGCTGACTGTATTGGAACCGACAGCGCGGCTGGGTCAGGGCTTCTGGGAGCAAGCATAATAACGAAGATTATGAGGGCTGCAAGCGGTAAGCCGCCTGAAGTCTTCTCTCCAAGGCAGCCTCTAGGTCTCCACAACGATTATCATCTGAAACCGATAAACCATTTGAGAGCGGAATTCTTCACCGCCATAGCGAATGGAGGACAAGCTTCCTTCATAGATCAAATCCATCCGGATGGAACTCTTCAAGAAATTGTTTATGAGACCATCGGAAAGATTTATTCAGAGATTGAAGCGAGGGAAGAATGGCTTATTGATGCGGAACCATCCAATTATGCTGCAGTATACTTTTCGGAGGCGAGCAGAGACTTTTATGGAAGAGATAAACCGGAAAAGTATCTTTTGAGCTTTAATGGCGTCTGTAAAGCTTTGGTGGAAGGACACATACCTTTCGATATAGTTTTAGACAAGCATATAAATAGAGAATGCCTATCCAAGTATTCGCTGCTTGTACTGCCGAATGCGGCCTGTCTTAGCGATGAGCAAATCTCCGCGATAAGAGAATACGTTAGGGGCGGCGGGGGATTAGTAGCGACCTATGAGACATCTACAATGAGCTGGTTTGGAGACCGAAGAGAAGATTTCGGTTTAGCCGATGTCTTCGGCGTTAACTACATAGAGCCACTGGTCAGCCGTACCCAGAGCTACCTAAAGGTTTTAGGAAACCATCCTGTAACTGAGGGTGTTCCCGAAGATCTGCCTATACCTTTCTGGGGGAAAGGGCAGCAGATTAGAGTTAGGCCGAAAGCTGGCGTTAAAGTTCTAGCGAAGATAGTTCTCCCCTATCATGAGCCGACTAGGGAACGCTTCATATCTCACTCTAACCCTCCCGCCCTAGAGACCGATGACCCCGCTATTGTCGCTAACAACTATGGGAGTGGCAGAGTAGTCTATATCGCCGGGCAGCTAGATGGAAGATACTTAACCGCAGGATACCCTGAATGTCGAAAAATAATTATAAATGCAGCTAAGTGGGTTGCGGGAGGAGATCTGCCGTTAACAGTTGAGGCTCCAAGATCAGTTGAAGTAACCTTCTTCAAACAACCAAAACTGAATCGGTTTGTCATCCACCTCGTGAATTTCCAGACAGAAGTAGGCAGAAATGTCTTTACGCATGGAACAGGTAAAGAAAATCACCATTTAATTGAGGAAGTTCTACCAGTATACAATCTCAAGATGAAAATAAAGATACCTAAGGACCGGAAAATCAAGAAAGTCTATCTAGCACCTGAACGAGAAGAATTACCTTATGAAAAACTTGAGGGCTATATCAGGTTAACCGTGCCTAAGATGGAAGAAGTGCATAAGATGGTTGTTGTAGAATTCTCCTAAATTATGGCGTTTTTGCTGATTTCAAATCGGATGGCGGAAGGTGAAGGATGATTAGGCGACGTCTCCTCCTAAACGGTATGTGGACTCTTAAATGGGATGGCTACGAGGAGAAACGATATGTTCCCTATTCTAGGCCCCCTGTTGGCGTAACCATCTGCGAGAAACCATTCTTTTATCCAGAATGGCAGGGGATTGTGAGGCTCTGTTTCGATGGAATTGTGAATGAGGCTGAAGTCAAACTTAACGGTAAGACTCTTGGTAGGCACTGGGCTTTCACGCCCTTCTGGTTTGACATCACACCTCTCGTGAAACACTCGGATATAAACAAGTTAGAGGTGAAACTTTACGATAGGCTAGGCGAAGACACTGTCCCCACTGGAGCAGTATGCTGGTCGCATAATGGAGGAATAATCCGAGATGTATATGTTGAATGCTGCTCAAATCCTTTCATAGAAAATTTCTTTCTTCAACAATTCTTCAAAGATGGCTTTAAGAGGGTGGATTGCGTTCTTAAAGTCCGCCTCTACGGTAAGGGTGGGAAAAAGGTTAGCGTGAGGGGTTCGGTGGAAGACGAGGAAGAAACACTTAAGGAAGTTGAGGGAGAAGTCCGGGTGGACGGGCATGTTGAAACCACCTTACGTTTCAGTTTGAGTGGAATAGAGCTCTGGTCGCCTGAAAACCCAAGGCTTTATGAATTGAAAGTCCATATCTTAGACAATGGCGAGGAAATTGACTCTTTAAAATCGAAGATTGGATTTAGAGAGTTTAAGACCGATGGTAACAGATTCAAGCTAAATGGAAGAAAAATATTTTTGAAGGGTGTTTGTCGACATGACTTTTATAATGGCGATAGCTTTGTGGTTGATAAGCATATTGTAGAGGAAGACTTGAGAGCCATCAAAGAGATGAATGCTAACTATGTAAGGTTAGTTCACTATCCCCCTCATCCCATGGTTCCAGCGATGGCTGATGAGATAGGGTTACTAGTTTCCGAAGAGATCCCAGCATGGGCGGACACAAGAAAACCAAAGATAGTGAAAACCTGCCTATCCATGCTGAAAGAACTCGTAGAAAGAGACTATAATCACCCCAGCATTGTAATGTGGTTTACTGGAAATGCTGCGCAGCCTGAACGTGGAAGCGATCCAAACTTGATAGCCTATAATCAAAAGGCCGTAGCTCTCGTGAAAAATCTAGATCCGACCAGAATTGTTTCTTACGTGAATGATAACGACCTCCATGATGTGGAGGGAGTGAAAGAAGATGTTTCTCTCCTAAGAAAAACGGGTCTCCAAGTTTACTGCAAAAATGCCTACTGGAGTAAGGAGGAACTAGATGAGGCAGCTCAAGCCTTCCCAGCTGATTTACCGACTCTCATCACAGAGTGGGGAGTTATCGGAAGCAACCGTACTGATGTGCTCTCCCAACGTTTCACAGAGGATGTGCAAGCTCAGCTCATAAGTGAATACTTCAAATCAGGTCTGAGCAGCTACTTCCCAAATAAAAAACCTAAGAACGTAATTAGCGGAGTATGCTATTGGGCTTGGACGGACACTCCTTGGCCGGATTTAGAGAAGGATGCTGATATCAAAATCATTGCGGAAGTGGCTAAAAGATTTGATCTATACTTAAACTTCGCCACAGGACTTCTCTATTTGGATAGAGTGAAAAAGAAGGCATATTATGTGATGAAACAGCTTTATGGGAGTACACCCAACTATATGTAATGGATCCATCAATTTCTTCTCTTCTTTTAACTTAACCTGATTGGATAATGACCATATTCCCGAAGAACCTCAAGAACCGCTTTTAGGCCTCCCTCCATGTAAGGGTTCATAGTGTCTCCGGCTATGTCTTCTGTGACCCCCATAACAAAGCGGTTGCCTGGAGCCGCTTCCCTTAAGAGTTCTAGGGCGCGTTTTCTCACAGCTTTCTCCCCAAGCATAAAAACTGATCCTGGAAAATTCATCCAGATAGCATACTTTTCTCCCCATGTGGCTCTCGCCTCAGCCAAGGGGAGATCTCCCATCGGTGGAGGAGTAAAGGCTTCAACCACATCGATCTCTGTTTTCGGGATTAAATCTCGCAGGCACTTCAATCGTCCATCCATATGAACCTCAAATATCTTGCCTCTTTTATGTAGAAGCCGAGCCATCCTATTATAGAAGGGGATACAATACTTTTCGAAAAGCTTCGGTCCAATCGTTGCGCCGTCAATGTTGTCCGGGCACCATATAATCTCAGCTGGAGACTCCGCGGCTATTCGATATATCTCATCTTCCTTCTTCTCTATAACCCTTAAAAGATCTTCAAGTTCCTTAGGATGTCTATAAAGATCTATTGAAAATCTCCGGTAACCCATAATCTCAAGCGTAAGCTTCTGGAGAGGAGACCTTTCTACAATAGCGGGTACAACCCCATCCTCGCCTAGATTTCTCTCCACACTCAAGAAGGCTTCATAATCCGGATAAAACTCCGTGTTCTCTATGATATAGGTTATCACCTCATAATCAGATAGATCCTTGATTAAATATTCTCTAGTCCAAGGAATCTGACTTATATCCGTCCTCAATGTTATTGATACGTCTCCAACGGGTGTGCGATAAACCCTATGTAGAGGCTTCTTAGATAATCCCTCAAGTAACACTAAAACAGCTCTAGCATTCTCTTCAACCCTAACATTATGAGTATCCACCTCATATACTGGAGCATGTACGCATAAACCTAAACCCATATTTCTTAGCTTCCGACCCACTGAGCCCCTAGGCAATATAGATGAGTAAATTAAGAAAGGTATCATATCCGGTTCTTCACCGCGAAGAGCCGCTAAAGTCCTCTCTTTAACATTCATCCCATTTACCCTCAATTATAGAGTTTCAAGTTGCCCCCTCTACATCTGATAATCGGGTAATAGGGGGATCATATAAATAACTTCTGGAGAGAAATCCCCTTAATTTTCTAATGGTTAGGTGAGGAAAAAGGCTAGCTAGATGCTTTCCAGCAGTTCTCTTGTGTACTTGGAGAGCGGCTCTATTCCATCCTCCTTTACTATAAAACCATCTTCATATCGAAGACCGCCAAACTTCAGCCCGAAAAGCGCCACATCCACTGAGATCACCATGTTAGGCTTCACTTCTTCTTTTGCCTCTGGCCCAAAGAAAGGCGGCTCAGCCTCCACTAAGCCTATGCTGTGAGCTAAACCGTAAGGATTATATTTCACATATCCTGTTTCTTCAAGGATTTTTCTTCCAGCCTTATCAATCTCGCTACTTGCACCGGGCTTTATCGCATTAATTACGGCTTTCATTGTTCTCTCTACGACTTTTATAACCCTTTTATATTCTTCAGAGGGGGTACCCACAAATAAAGGTCGGGCAACGGCGGAATTATACCCCTCATATAAGGCTCCAACTGTGAGTAAAACGTGCTCTCCCTTTCTGATCTTTCGGTTAGAGGGTCTGTTAAGCGCCAATCCAGTATTAGGTCCAGAGGCGATCAATTGGCAAGGCCAAGGAACAGGGTGATCTTCCCCTCCAGCAGACATTATTGCATACTCCGCCTCTGCCTCAATCTGTCGTTCTGTCACCCCCTCCTTAACTGCGCTAATGGCAGCGTCAAGTCCCTTATCAGCCAGCTCATATGCCCGTCTTATCATTCTAAGCTCAGCTTCACTCTTTATCGATCTAACTTCAATCATAACGTCGTCAGCCTTTACAATTTCTTTGCCCTTTAAGGCTCTTTTTAGATTACGATATGCATGAGTCGGGAAGCCTCCGAGAACATCTAACCCCGCTATGCCAACTCTTGAGATTCTGCTTTCCCCCTTAATACCGGAGAAAATTTCATCCCACGTGGTTATCTCTGCGCCAGGATACTCTTCTCCCGGAATCATAACATCTTGGATTAATCGGACATCACTTATTCTTGAAGTCTTTCTCGCATAGGAGGAGCATTCTGCGCCAGCCAGCAGGATAGGCTCCCCCTCTAATGGAAGAACCACAAAGGTTTGTTCAAAAATAGGCCAGTAATCCGCAAGGTAACGAACATTACCTGGATCCACCTGGTTGGAATAAACAATCAGCAGGTCTAATTCTTTCCTCCTCATTATGCTTTTAACTCGGAGAATTCTTTCTTTAAATTCACTATCAGATATGCGCTCCAAATCTAATCCGCCACCCTTTCAAGCCTTTCAAGTGATAAAAATTCTGAGGGATTATTTAAGTATTGGTACATTACTGTCCTTAATTTGGCATAATGTTGAATTCTCAAAATTAAACCCCCTCTTTAATAGAAAAATGAACCTAGTGAACTATGTGTGAAAAAGAACAAAAGATTAATTGATTAAAGAAGGAAGGAAATGCGCTGGGCTATGATCGTTTACTTATCCTGTAATAATTATTTTCTTTGTGAGGTTTAGTATTCCTATTTGATCCCCAGTTTCTCTAGCTTTCTCTAGCTCATCTTTTTTGGCGTATATGAGAAGCGCCTTCTTCATCAGGTTTCCAAAGATTTCTTTACTGAGTTTTATGGCTTCCGTTGGGTCCATCCTATAAGTGAATTGATCCTCAGCAAACCACCCCTCGTATCCGATGTCTATCGCCGCATACAAATAGTCCACGAAACACCATATATCTCCGGTTCCGAAAACCCTGTCTTCATCGTTGCTTTTGTATTTTGCGGTGTTTATGTGAAATCCGATTACTGGAACATCCATTTTGTGAAGCGCGTACACGGTGAATGCGGGCTCCACCCCATACATTCTTTCATGCCCAAAATCTATGGTTACACCCATAACCTTTGAGCCTAATTCCTCGTTAACTTTATAGGCTATCCAGCCTGAAAGGTGGGTTGTTGGAATAATCATGTTCCCCTCCTTCGGTTCCTTAAGCTTTGCTTCAACACCAAACTTTAACCCTAACTCCCTACAGCGCTTAGCCACTTTAAGACATGCATCTAGAAACCACTCAAATTTACGTCCATAATTAGACTCGAAATTATAGTCCCATCCATCTTGGCCAGGCCAGAAGCTCAAGCTTGGGCTACCAACCTCTTTAGCTATATCAGCCGCCTGCAAGAGCACTTCCAAGGCTTTTTCTCTAATCTCTCTCTTGGGATTCGTCACGCTTCCAAGTTTCCATCTTGGATCAGTGAACATGTTGACATTCATATTTGAAACTTGAATGTTCAATTTATCCATGGCTTCTTTAACTAAAGATATTTGTTCATCAGAAGCCTTAAGGTTCTCATCTAAAAACAATGCGTCATGAAATTCTACACCTTTCACTCCAGCCTTAGCAACCCTCTCGAGCTGAGCTACAATGTCTGAATCTAAATCCGGAAAGTAACCTTCTGTAGCGAATCTGTCCTTAAAGTCGCCAGCAGCCCAGTGACCCGCCGAAAACTTTATGTCAAAATCCTCGAAGAATCTGTCAAGCAGTTCGCCCTCAAGATACCCCTTATATTCTGATTCGAGCTTAGCTAGATTAGATTCATTAATTCTCAATTAAACCACCTCAAAGAATAATTCTGTTCTCATCTTATATTATATTTTCCCAGATGAAAAGAGATTCTCACTTTCTGAAGCGTTTAAGAGTTGGCTAAATTTGCTATCCTTATAATAATTTTTAATTCTCTCGTGAGGGGTTCAGCTAATACTAGATATGTTAATAGGATACTTTCCGTATTTCCACATGACTTCAGCGATTGCCCGTAAGCTGGGTTCCAGGACGTCATCTAGTTCTCTGTAGGGTATGTCCTCAGTCACAGTTAACATAAAGTTGTCTCCGGAGGCAACGGTTCCCAAGATTTCTTTGGTAAAGTTCTTCACAGCTTCGACACCTTTCAAACAAACCGTTTCCGGAAAATTCATGGATATGATTATATCGTCCCCCTAAGCTTGTCTAGCTTCAGATAAACGGGAGACCCCCATCGGTGGGGGTGTGAAGGCTTCAACCCCTAGGATGAAATCTTCCATATCATTAGCTGGCCAATGTTTCCAGACAGCCTCCGACTGGAATAAGCCGAAAAACGGATGGTCGCCTCCACAGCGTACACAAGGTCTATATGGAAAGAATCTCCTATCTTTAATGAAGGCAACAAAGGGCTAGGCCTATTTTTTAAACCAATTCTCCCAATGTATACATTCCAATCTTTAATTTCCGGGGTGTAGCTTGCATAACGGTGTATGCTCCTCCGTCGGCAGAGGCCATTTAAACACTATTTTTTCACCTTTTTCATTCATGAATACAAATGCTGCCTCGGGATCTAAGACATTATCAGGTCTGGATCCTATGCCATTTATAAGTATGTATTCTAAGACTTGCCAAAAGTTTGGGTTTCCTCCCTTCGCATTCTTGTCCCCCGGCCACGCAACAAGCTGTCTTGTGGCGACTCCATCGGGGTAGATTGTGTAATACTCGTCAGCCTCAGTATTTCCATGAAATACTTCGTATTTAATGTTACAACATACGTAATGCCATTTAACCCTGGCTCTCGCATCCCCTCTTTCCAGAATTTCAGCATGTGAATACCTACACTTTTTATCCATGATCGGTTCATAGCAATGGTGATCATCCGGAGAGTTTACTTCAAGCCATTCGGGGGTGAACCATACGTTATCACCCAAGTCAATACATGCAACGTATTGAGCGCCACGCCAGAAAAGGAAACGCCAAGAAGTCTCTGGTTGAACAATTATAGAGGGGCCGCTTACTCTGGAAAATTCTAGGGTTTTCCACTCTGCAATCATGATTTTTTAATGTCGAAGAATCTAATAAATTTTAATTTCCTGGTAAGAAACCTTTCAAGCGGAGACTTCCGCCCAGCATCGTCATATAGCAATTATGGCTTTCTTCAAATTTTTAATATTCTATCCGAGTGAAGACGGAATATGATGAAAAGGTTTTCCTAGTAAAAGTAAGGAAAAAATGAAGACTAGGTGGAACAAAAAAGACTATTATCGAAATTCTTGAGGGCTTCGCTGATTAAATCAAGATTTGCTTCGATATTTATTGTTCCATCTCCAGCCATGGATATAGTTCTTTAAGCTTACGCATTGCTTCCCGAACTTTCTCTTCAGGATACTCGTAGGGTGGAAGCTTTCCGCCCAAATAATCGTCGAAGGCTTGCATGTCGAAATGTCCATGCCCGCATAGAAGGAAGAGTATTGTTTTCTCCTCTCCAGTCTCCTTACATCTCAGCGCTTCATCTATAACTGCTTTTATTGCGTGACTTGGTTCTGGAGCAGGCACAAACCCCTCCGTCTTAGTGAATTGATGGGCTGCATTAAATACGTCAACTTGATTATAAGCCGCCGTCTTAACGATTCCCTCCTTGCTTAGCAAGCATAGGGTTGGCGCCTTTCCATGATATCTTAAGCCGCCGGCGTGTATCGGCGGCGGGATAAACATGTGTCCTAATGTGTACATTTTGAGCATTGGTGTTAAGCGGGCAGCATCGCCATGATCGTAGGTGTAGAAGCCTTTAGTTATGGTTGGGCATGCTGTTGGCTCGACAGCTAGGAATTGAATGTCCTTTGGAGCTTTACCTGAGACTCTGTCATAGTAGAATGGCCAGAAGAGACCGGAAAAGCTGCTTCCACCACCTATACAACCGATAACTATATCTGGATAGTCATCTATACTTTCTAGCTGCTTTTTCGCTTCTAATCCTACAACGGTTTGATGTAATAAAACATGATTCAAGACGCTTCCAAGCGAATACTTCACATTTTCATGGGTCACAGCATCTTCTATTGCCTCACTTATGGCTATTCCCAGACTTCCCGGATTTTTTGGGTCCTCCTTAAGTATTCTTCTCCCACTCTCCGTTTTATCGCTTGGGCTGGGATAAACTTCCGCGCCCCATAGCTCCATCAAAACCCGCCTGTAAGGCTTCTGGTTATAGCTGACTTTAACCATGTAAACGGTTGACTTCAATCCAAAGATCATGCAGCCGAAAGCTAACGCTGAACCCCACTGTCCAGCTCCAGTTTCAGTGGTTAACCGTTCAATTCCTTCCTTCATTGCATAATAGGCTTGAGCAACAGCTGTGTTAGGCTTGTGACTTCCAGGGGGACTAACCCCCTCATATTTATAGTAGATCTTGGCGGGGGTTTTTAGAGCTTTTTCAAGCCCCTCAGCCCTGTATAGAGGTGTTGGCCTCCAAAGCATGTATGCCTCCCGAACCTCATTTGGTATATTTATCCAGCGTTTTTGACTAACTTCTTGCATGATGCACTCTTTTGAGAAAAGCACCATCAGCTCTTCAGGTTTTATTGGTTCTTTCGTAGCGGGATTAATTGGTGGTGGCAATGGTTTTGGTAGATCCGGTAAAATGTTATACCATTGTTTAGGTACTTCATCTTCATTTAGAAGGATTTTTCTTGGCATAGGTTTCTCTCCTCGAATGTAAAATATTGCTCTTAAAGGCAATATTTAAATCTTTTGCGTACAAAAATATGCACAAAAATCTTTTAGAAAAAGAAAAAGGAAATTAGATAAAATGATTTTTAAGCTTCAAATATTTTCTTGATTTTCAGCCGCCACTCAGGCATTTTGTTTGGTGACTGAGGATACTTGTCATATGCCTCTTTCACAAGCTTTGATTTTTTCGTCATACTGTATAATTTCCTCAAAAGAGATATCCTCTTAAGGCCCCTGAAGATTCTCCTTGTGGTATCAGTTATGTTTAGTCGCACATCTCCTTCTAGACTGGCTTTAAGAACATCCTCCTCTTTTATCAACTTATATTTCATTCCGTAGTTGATATCATCATTAGTTAGACTCTGTAGGAAAATGCGGAAAACATCCAATCCAGCCTGCTTAGCACCATAGTCCCTCATGTACCGAATATTTATAGGCCACAGATTATCTACTGTCGGCATATCTTCTGCTAGTGCCTCCACTATCACTTCACCAGCTATCTTACCAGCCATCATCGAAGGGCCCATTCCACCGCCGTGTATAGGGTTTACATGACATGCTGCATCACCTATAACAACTATTCCGTTGCCAACAAATGAGTCTAGAGGGCGTCTTGTAGGCACCACTCCACCGCCGCCGTGAATGATTGTTGATTCTTTAAAAATGGGTTTACTGAGAACGAACCTGTAAAGCTGATTTTTTGGGTTTGGAAAATCGCCGATTGCTGCAACACCTAACCCAACGTTAACTCCAGTTTCTTTTTTGGGGAAAATCCAGTAATATCCTCCTGGTGCAATCTTCAAATCTAAATATATTTGACAGAAATCCGGCTCATCTATCTCCTTTTTTAAAAGACGTATTTCCCTATAGCATACAACTTCATCCCTTCTGTTAATTGAGGATTCTATTCCTATTTCCGGCGGTAGCTTTCTCCTGAGCACAGCTACATGACCGCTAGCGTCCACAGTAACCTTACCATATAGCTCTATTTTTGAACCGTTTTTCAGTTTTCTAGCCTTAATCCCCTTGACAAAACCATTATCTACTATTGGTTCTAGGGCTTGCGTCAAGTCTAAAAGTGTTGCTCCAGCATTAATAGCCTCTCTCAGCAGTCTTTGACCAAAAGCATGTCTATTTACTATAAAGCCATGTAATCCCTCACCAGTTAGGCGAAAAACAGTTTCCAAATCTGGCGAATAAATTTTTATGCCAACTATCCTTCTTTCAAGTTCATCTCCACTCGGATAAGGTAAGCCAAGATTATCAAAATGATGCTTGCCAATAGCATCACCGCATACTTTGTTACCTATAGATTCCGCATCTTTATAATCAACTAAGCAGACAGAGAGACCTGCCTTTGATGCGGTTTTAGCAGCCATGCAACCTCCGGTTCCAGCTCCAACAACAATAACATCGAATTTCATGCTTCCATCATCCGCATCTTTCCATATAATTCTAACTTAATAATCAGTTAAAGTTTGTTTTTAATCTTCGTTTATCTAGAGGAAATTTTTATCACTAATCTTTCACATATTTATTTGTGACAATATATGTCAATTAAGGAAATCTTAGTTAATTTAGCCTATAAAAGGGCTCCCGGTCCACTTCCAGCATTCAGCATTCTAGATCTCATAAGATTTTTTAGGATTCTAGCTATCTCCGGGCGTATAGGACGGGGAAAAATAGCCAAAAAGCTTGATTTGGGTGAGGGAACCATAAGAACAATTATAAAACGCTTAACTAAAGAGGGATTGATCACTAAAACAAGAAGCGGGTGTTCCCTTACGGAGAAGGGTAAAAAATTTTGGGATAAAATTAAAGAGGTTTTTCCTGAAATTGTTGAAATAAAGGGTAACGAGCTAGCCTTGGCTCCTTATAGTGTGGCAGTATTAGTTCGGGGTTACGCGGATAAAGTTAGAAGTGGTATAGAGCAGCGTGACGCAGCAGTCGTCAGCGGCGCAAAAGGTGCAGTAACAATAGTCTTTAGAAATAATAGGTTAGCTATTCCCGGTGTTAGCTTAGATTTAAAAAAGGATTACCCATTAGCCTTCAGAGAGATCATGCATTTAATGAAGCCAAGAGAGGAGGACGTCATAATAATTAGTAGTGCTGACACACTTAAGTACGCTGAGTATGGTGCACTGGCGGCAGCCCTATCAATAATTTAGTATGTGATCTTTTCTCCTCCGGTGAAGATTCGTTCTAAAACAGCGTTAAGGTCAATAAATCCCCAATAATCTTTAGCTGATATAGGTATGAGGGGGAAGTTTAAGCCGAGCTGATATATTGTTTTACTCAGTCTATGGCTTAACAATCGTTTTGTCCCCTCCAGTTTCTCATTTATCGCATTTTCCAGACTAGACCTATCCTCAGCCCATTCTAAGATCGTTTTTACATCTTCCCGAGGAATTAGATCGCATTTAGATAATACATGTACCTGTGGAAGAAGAAAACGCATGTAAACAGCCACTGAAAGAAACATGTTTGAAACATAATTAAGTGGATTTGATGAAAAAACTGAATCAAATAAGTAAATTATTGCTCTAGGATCCTTGCTAATCTCATTGGCTATGTAGGGTCCACTCACCCTGAAAGCAAACAGCTCCATTTGTCCCGGTGTGTCAATAAGTAAAATATCTGGGTTAACCTCCTCAATTTCCTTACGTAGGTTCTCCACCTCGCTTGCAATAAGATCGGCAGCCATGATTAAGGCTCCATTTGGTCCAAGTTCATATTTATCCATTATTTCATCAATAGTTACATAATCCCTCACGTCTATATCTGGAGTATAAGGTAGCTTAATTACGCCTGGATCCAAGTTTAGTGTTGCAACATTTTGCTCATTTATTCTAAGCCACTCGCTGAAGGAGGCTGTTAACAAGGATTTACCTGAACCGGCAGTTCCAATTATAAACGCTATATAAACCATACTCAATTAGCCTCAGGATGCCACTTATGTCTGTACTGGTTGAATTCTTCCCCCTTTTTCGCGTATGAGCTCCGAGATCTCTATAATCGCTCTTTCAATTCTCTGTTTAGCAATACTTTGGCTGTCAGAAGTTGTTGAAAGATGCAGCTCTATA
>Ga0180301_10001550_pt1 | contig 18085 bp, 14 predicted proteins | sample GuaBasSediGuay16_FD_121797 | JGI IMG/M metagenome (GOLD analysis project Ga0180301, IMG submission 121797) | Subseafloor sediment microbial communities from Guaymas Basin, Gulf of California, Mexico - Guay16, Core 4569-2, 12-15 cm | ecosystem: Environmental > Aquatic > Marine > Hydrothermal... | reverse complement strand
TCCAGATACATTGAATCCCAGTGCGGATGTACTCAGGATGTTTACAGTGGCGCCCAAGTGTGTTTTTGTCCTTATCCTGTACTGAGGATCGAGCCAATTTGTTATATCGAAGGCAATAACTAAATTTTCTAACAGCCAGGGGGGCTTCCCCTTCCAGAGGTTTTCGAGTTTAAGGTTGTAGGATATGCCCGTCCTCAGATTGGGGAAGGCGAACTTATTGTATAGAGAGGGACTTTGAGTAAAAGGATCGTAGTCGATAAGCCAGAAATAGGTGGGGGCATCCAGTACAGAGACTCCCACGTTTATGCCGCCTCGAAACTTCCAGAGGATACCGAAGTCTAAACCGATGCCCACTCCTGCTTCAACATTGTCACTTAAGTAATCGACGGCTTTGGATGGATCCTCCATCCAGTTAAAGGCACTGGCAAAATCGGCAGTTCCTTCGAACATGCCTAACCCTACTACTTTGATGGCAAATCCTATGTTAAGGTCATCCTTCTGAAATATGTCGAAGCGGAAAGGATTAAAGCCAAGAATTAACTGCGTATAGGCCTCTACATCCAGATAGACTTCAGGGGCAAGACCTGGAATGGGTTTAATATTGAAGGACACCATGGTCGGTGCAAAATTGAAGCCGAAACGGTTACCCACGAAACCGAAGGGGATTATAGGCTCTTCTATCGTAATCCCTATATTCTTGCGGTCTAGATTGCCGAGAAGATCTATAAAGGTAATAATGGTGGAGGCTCCTTCCTCCCCGTCTCCTCCTACTCCTTCCAGCTCAGTTATCAAATCCTGCACCTCCCGGACGGCCTTAAGAGTGTCGCTCTGTACACCCAATCCAATGTTTAGCAGTGGAAGCTGGACTATGCCTCCCGTCTCCTTTACTTTGAGGTTTTTCTTCTGGGATAGCCCAGCCGGGTTGGTAAAGAGAAGGTAGTAGTCGTCTGAAACCGCGGTAAAGGCGTCTCCCATGCCCCTCTGTCTCAAGGTCATGGGATAGGGGACCCGGATAGCGCCCTCCGAAAAAGCAATGGATATTCCTGTAAGGAGAAAAAGTATTGTCATGGTTAATTTTTTCATGGTATCACCTCCAATTATAATCAGAACTTCGTTGCTTCTTGCAAATTATCATAGAACGTACCGCTTTCTGTTTGGATTTCTTCCATGTTTGGAAGAACATCCTTTATGGTATCGAACATTGTGGCAAAGACTTCTCTCAGCATTGTTGATAAAGGATTTGTGGCCTCTTTGGTTTCGTTTAGGACTATGTCGCTTTTATTGCGGATATCTTTCATTAAATTGAGAGCAGTTTCGATAGTAGAAATGATCTCGTCGTAGATATTTTCAATCTCTTTTGCAATAGCACACAGCTCTTCTTTTATTTCTTCAATATTGATGTTGGGATCGTAATTTTGAGGATTCTCGTATATATCCCAGTTTTCGTTAAACTCTTCTATCTTCTTCTCCAGCTCGTTGATTCTATTCATGATGTTTGCTCCTTCCTGGGTAGCTGCGGTAAAGAGATTTAGAAGATCCACACTCACATAAAAAAGGCCGAACATGGAGAGATTGGCGTAATCTCCTTCCTCCCTGTCGTCTCTGGGAATTTTCTTAAGAGTTTCGAAAGCCTCTTCTGTTGTTTTTTGAAACCCCTTGCTGTACTCGCTAAAGGTCTCTAACTTCTCTTTACTTACATCAAATGTTTCCATGTCTATGGACATTGCAAAGTCTATGAATACCTTTAAAACCTCGTTTGGATCGCCTTCGGGATGTTCAAGAATGCATTTTGCCTTACCTCTAAGTGCATCGTAATATAAATCTTTCTTCCCGGGATCGGATTCACAGTCTAAAATGACTTTGTCGTAGAACTCCTCCGCCCTTTCAATATCTCCCGAAAGGTAGAGATCCTTCGCCCGCTCCAGTGCAACTTCAGAATTCTTAGGCGGTTTGAATGTGAGCGGGGCAAAGAGATTTTTCCCGCAGGATGAGAGAAATATCACCATTGCTAACCCCGGTAAGATATAGATGATATATTTTCTTTTAAGAATCATCGTTAAACCCCCAATTATTTTAAAATTGAGCCTATACTTAATATATAGCACGGTTTATAAAAAAATTACTACCTTTCTGGCAGGATTATTCTTTTTTCTGGTAATAAATATTTTTAAGAAATGTTGCACCGATTCTATGAAACATATATATTTGCTTAGAACAAATGAAAACTCTAAAGTTTTATTTTTATTGTTTTTTTATTTCAATGATGGCTCTGACCGTTTTACCTGTTTTTACACTGACCATAGAGGAATACTACAGGCTTTTGCAAGAGCTGACAGATGAAAAAGAATCGCATTAGCTTGAGGAGAGGAGCAGGGAATCTATAGAAGAATACCCATCGGAAGTCGCATTCCATTCCTATCTCAATATCGTACTTAGAAGCCTGGACATGGGAGCAGATGCTTGCAATCAAATAAAACCAATTTACACCGGATATCCCGATAATAAATCCGTTGCTGAATCGTATTACTGGAGCTTGCATTCCGCAGGATGGCAGTCAGAAAGAGAAGGAAACATTCAAAAAGCTATCCATTATTTTGAGGAAGCCTATAAAATTAATCCGGACGACCAGTGGGCCGATAAAGAAAGGGGAGCCGGCAATATCGAGGAGCATCCCGAGTACCTTGAAACAGTGGTTGTTCCACTGCCACTAAAGGGAGTATATAAGGCAGGCGTCAACCCAAGCCGGGGAAATATCACCCATGCCGGATTTAACGATTTCTGTTTCGATTTTAGCGGGGCTGCGGCTGACGGGGAAATCCATTTTCCGGGCAGCCCCGATCACGGTGAAAATGCGGATTATACAGGTTTCGGCAAACCGGTTTATTCTCCTGTACACGGAGTGGTAGAAATGGTAACTGACAATGAACCTGACTTAAAACCCGGTTATGAATACCTCCTCTTTACCGGAAACAGTATCACCATAAAAGATGAAGTGGGCAGACCCTATGTCTTCATTCATAACGGGCAATCTTCCGCCAGGGTAAAACCAGGAGAGCGCGTAATACCTGGTCAGATTATCGCAGAGATAGGAAATACCGGGATGTCCACTGTACCCAACCTGCATTTCGGTGTTTACTCACAAGATTGGCTTATGAGCTTGCCTGTAAAGTTCACAGTTTATTACGTTGTCAAGGGCGATGGATCCTAATTATTGATCAACGAAGGAGTACCAAATGAGTCTCAGATTATCCGCAGTGTCGAAGATGGCTTCAAGCAATAATTCTTTAATCAGCACAATTTCTTAGATGAGGTTTTATGCCTGCTCCTCTGCTTATCAGGTTTATTTTAACATGTTATATCCAACGTCGCCTGTATATGTTTCACCTTTAAGAGAAGGGGTGAGCTCTATACAAGAACTCTCAAGAGCCTGTATCACCACGGTACCCGGAAAATTGATGAGGAATATATCACCACTGCAAAGCTCATAATCTCCGAGATCGCGCTCCTGGGTTACCCATACTCTACCCCTCAAACAGATAATCAGTCTCCATCGGTTATCTCCTTTAAGAGGTAAGAGCTCATTTTTTTCAAGCATAATATTTCTTCCGGGATGTTTTAGATTTCGTACCCGAATCGTTTGTGTTTGATCTTTTAACTTTTTTTGGTTTAAACTGGTTAAAGAACTCATTTCATTCCTCCCTGTAAAAGTTGTCCCGTTAGGCCTGCGCAAGGCAGGAGTCTCTCAAGCGTTCTTTCTACGGGACCTTAAATACCACTAACTTTACCGATCCTTGTTTATCATTATTCTGTTATGAAATTTAATATGGATTGATTTACAATAACAGATACAGAAATCCATCAATTTGACCATAACAGATTGATTAATGTTTAATTGTAGGGTACTAACAGATAAAGAAGAGTTAATAAAAATGGGCTGGCAAGAAGGTAAATATAAATATGAGCAAATTGTCCATAAGGTGATTCATCTTATCGAATACGGCACTTTTCGTCCGGGAAATAGCATTCCATCTGTACGACAGATGAGCATTCAGGAAAAGGTAAGCATTACCACCGTACTACAGGCCTACTATATCCTGGAAGCTCAAGGATACATAAAGGCACATCCAAAATCCGGATTTTATGTGAACAGCATTTTGCCAGGTGATTATCCCGAACCCGACGTGTCTTCTCCCGGTTCCGATCCCACCCGGGTGAGCATACGAGAGTTGATCATGATGGTATTGAGCGAACATCTCAATACCAGATTGGTTCACCTTGGGGTGGCCTATCCCAATACTAAGTTGCTTCCTACAGAAAAGCTAAACCGTAATCTGGTACGCATCGGCCATCGTATAGGGGGTGAGAGTGTGCAGTACAGCATACCCCTGGGAGAAGAATCTCTCAGGGTGCAAATTGCCCGGAGACTTCTGGAGGCTGGATGCGCGGTTGTGCCTGATGAAATAGTGATCACTTCGGGATGTTCGGAGGCAATAACTCTATGTTTGCGTGCAGTATGCAGCCCCGGAAACACCGTGGCAGTGGACTCACCCATTTCCTTCGATGCCCTGAGATGCCTGGAAGCTCTGGGGTTGCGTGTTCTCGAGATTCCCACACATCCCCGAACGGGCATGCGGCTCGACGCCTTAAGAAGAGCAATAGAGCACCAGAAAATCGATGCCTGTTTGACCATATCCAATTTTAACAATCCTCTGGGCAGTTGTATCCCCGATGAAAAGAAAAAGGAGATGGCGGATTTACTGGGGAAGTATGAAATACCGCTCATAGAAAACGATATCTTCGGGGAGATTTATTTTACAGAAACACGCCCAAGAGTAGTCAAAGCTTATGATCGGAAGGGGCTTACAATGCTCTGTTCTTCCTTTTCAAAGGATCTCTGTCCCGGCTACCGTGTGGGCTGGGTTGTTCCGGGCAGGTTCAAGGAGGAAATTGAATGGCTTAAGTACACATCAAGCGTGGCTACCACCAAACTACCCCAGTTAGCCATTGCGGAGTTTCTCGCAAGCGGAAGCTACGATCCGCTGTTGAGGCGCATCAGAAAGATATATGCACAGAACTTAAGTGCCCTATCTGTCGTAGTTAAGCGATATTTTCCGGATGAAACCAGGGTTACCCGGCCTTCGGGAGGTTTTCTCCTATGGGTTCAGCTCCCGGATTTTGTTGATTCGCTGAAGCTTTACAGGAGTGCACTTCAGAAAAATATTGCCATAACTCCGGGCTACCTTTTCTCTGCCACACAAAATTATAAAAACTTTATAAGGCTTAATGCGGCAAACTGGTCGGAGGAGGCAGAAGAGGCGGTAAAATGTCTGGGGGAAATAATTTCAACTTTAAAATAGGTTTCTCATAATGCAACCTGTTGCATTTTTATTCCTGTTATTGTATAATGAACAACCAATGGCATGACAGGCCGTTCAAAAAACGGCTTTGTATTTCCTCACATGCCGCCAATCGGAGAAAACGGGGTAATGTCCCCTTAACATATTCAATCGATAAGGGAGTTGTTAAACCCTTATTGGATCTTCCAACGGAGGGAATATATATGGTTGAGCTTGATTTCGAAAAATCGGGTGGGCTTGTACCCGCTATCGCCCAGGATTACCAAACCGGAGAGGTTTTAATGATGGCCTATATGAACCGGCAGTCCTGGGACATCACTCTCCGTACCGGAATAGCTCACTACTGGTCCAGATCGCGGAAGTGCATCTGGAAAAAAGGTGAGAGCTCGGGTAATATACAGGAGGTAAAGGAGGTCAGGATCGATTGCGATAACGATTGCCTTCTTATTAAAGTAAACCAGGTAGGCGGAGCTGCATGCCACACCGGATATAGGAGCTGTTTCTACAGGGTGATAAAAGATGGTAATCTCCTGGTAGAGGGGGAGAGGGTATTTGATCCGGATAAAAAATACGGTTCCACCAGGAGCCTTTTAAAGGGGAAGGGAGATGGAAGGTAAGGTATTAAAACTTGGAATACCCAAGGGGAGCCTTGAAAACGCGACCCTCGGACTGTTTCAGAAGGCAGGATGGAGGATAACCCTATCTTCCAGGAATTATTTTCCTGCCATAGATGATCAGGAGATAAGCTGTGCCATGGTTAGAGCACAGGAGATGGCACGATACATAGAAAGCGGGGTGCTCGATGCCGGGCTGACCGGGTTTGACTGGATTATGGAGTGCGAGGCCGATGTGGCTATTGTTTCCGATCTCTTATACTCCAGGGCAAGCACCAATAAGGTGCGCTGGGTGCTTGCGGTCCCCGAGGATTCAAAGATAAACAGCATAGAGGAGTGTTCGGGTAAGCGAATTTCCACAGAGCTGGTTAATTTTACCAGAAAGTATTTTTCCAATCGGAATATACCGGTGGAAGTGGAGTTCTCCTGGGGTGCAACAGAAGCGAAGGTGGTGGAGGGTCTGGTGGATGCTATTGTGGAGGTAACCGAAACGGGTTCTACCATCCGGGCTCACGGATTAAAAATTATCCACACACTTCTTGAGAGCGAGACAAAGCTTGCCGCCAATAAAAAAAGTCTCGAAGATCCCTGGAAGAGAAAGAAAATCGAGCAGATATCCCTGCTGTTAAGGGGAGCATTGAATGCGGACAAAATGGTAGGTCTTAAGATGAATGTGCCCGAGGATAGACTCGAGGCGGTAGTGGAGATTCTTCCCAGCATAAACTCTCCCACAATATCAAAATTGTATAAGTCAGACTGGTTTTCCGTGGAATCCATGGTGCACGAAACAGTAGTGAGAGAAATCATTCCCAGACTCATCGATCGCGGAGCGGACGGAATTATCGAATATCCTCTCAATAAGCTGGTATGCAGGGCGGATAAGAAATAAAGTATAAATAAATGAGTACTAAGCTTAAAGAAAACTCAAACGAGAGCTCTTCGGAATCCGGGGTGGGCTTTATTGTCCATCCCTTTCAAGACAGAAGAAAAGGCAGGAACATACTCTACCTTGTGGGAAGGCTTGAGAACGGCGAGACCTTTGCTGTATGCCGCTCGGGCTTGAAATCCTTCTTTTACGTCAGGGAGAAGGAAAGAGAGAAGGCAGAAAGCATAATCGATAAATTATATGCACATGGCCACCCTGATAGAGGGGGGCTTGAAATTACCGCTTCAGATAAATTAACCATGGACGGGGAAGCAACCCTAAGGATAGAGTCCCTTGAGCCGGAAATTATTACTCGGCTGGATAAGAAGCTTAGAAGTTTTGGAGTTAGAACATACGAGGCGGATATACCCCTGATAGTCCAATATTTAACAGAAAGACATATTCACAGCTCCGTTAAAATTGGCGGAAGTTATAGGCCTGGTAAAGGGGTAAGCAGGATTTATGAGGGTGGGGAAGTCTCTCCTGCTTCCTGGAATGGTGCTCTCTCCGTGCTTTCTTTTGATATAGAGACCGACAGATATGCATCCAGGGTATATACAATAGCCTATGTTTTTAAAGAAGCAGGAAGCAAAGAGAGTCTGGAAGAGGCAATGACGGTCTGCCCTGGGAGAGAGCACACAGAGGGTATATTCTACTATTCCGATGAAAAGGAGATGCTTAAAGAGTTTATCCTGAAGGTTAGAGAACTCGATCCCGATATAATAACAGGCTGGAATGTGCTGGATTTCGATTTCCGTGTTCTGTGTAAAAGATGTGAAGAGCTGGGCCTGTCCTTCACCATAGGTAGAACCGGTACTCCGGTGAGCTATCCAGGAAAGAATGTTGAGAATGGTTTTTACTCTTCACGACTATTAGTAGAAGGACGGCAAGTACTGGACGGATTGTGGCTTACCCGCATTTCCTTAAAGGGGCTATACGACTATCGTCTTGAAACAGTAGCAAAGGAATTACTGGGTGAAGGAAAAGAGATTGAGCTCTTACCGGGGGAGGAGATACCGGAAGCGGTGGAGAGACTCTACCGGAATGATCCAGTAAACTTAAGCAGATACTGCCTTGCGGATGCCCGCCTGGTACTGGATATTCTTGAAAAGGAGAAGCTTCTGGATTTAACGATCAAGAGGGCTCTCCATGTGGGTCTGCCCATGGATCAAACGTGGAGAAGCGTAGCTTCCTTCGAGTTCTTATATCTGGAAAAATTGCACGATCGAGGCTTCGTGGCTCCAACTCTGGGAGTTGACCGGGGAAGGCTGGGGAGGGCTCCCGGGGGAGGAATAATACTCCCCCGACCAGGACTGTACATGGATGTACTTGTTTTTGATTTCAGAAGTCTGTACCCCACATTGATAACTACTTTCAATATTGATCCTCTGGCATACGTAAAGGCAATGAAATCATCCCATGAGGAAGAAATTATAACCGCACCAAACGGTGCAAGGTTTGTTAAGGAACCGGGCATACTGCCCGAGATTCTAAAAAGCTTTTTCGAAAGCCGGGCAAGAGCAAGAGATGAGGGTGATGAGATAGCCTCTTATGCCTACAAAATAATAATGAACTCCTTCTACGGTGTCCTTGGGACAGAAAGCTGTCGATTCTCCTCTCTCGAGCTGGCCGGAGCGGTTACCAGTTTTGGCCAGCATATTCTTCATAAGGCCCAGGAATTATTTACCGCTAAGGGGTACCGGGTTTTGTATGGGGATACTGATTCGCTTTTTGTTCTTTCTGCCCTTCCTTCAGGGGTAACTCTTCGAGAGGCTTTAAATCTGGGGAATGAGCTTTGTAAAGAAATAAATACCGAACTCGAGGACTACATTGGAAAAACCTACCTCGTTAAGTCCCATCTCGAGCTTGAGTTTGAAAAATACTACAGACGCTTCTTTCTCCCGCCTATCCGGGAGACAATAGGACATGCCGGTTCTTCGGGTGAAGGGGCCGTTTATACCTCCGAACAGATTCCGGGCAGAGTTAAGGGTTATGCAGGACTTAAGGTGAGTTTATATGGGGGCAGAGAGAAAGAAAATCTTGAAATTGTTGGGATGGAAGCGATACGCAGGGACTGGACAGAGCTGGCGAGAAAGTTACAGGTAGAAATGCTTAATATGGTCTTCCATGATGCTCCCGCTGAAGCTATCAAGACTCTTGTAAAGAAGACCATCTCTGAGGTGCTTGATGGAAGGAGGGATAAAGAGTTGGTTTATGCAAAAAATCTTCGTAAGCCTGTCTCTGAATATACAAGGACGATGCCTCCCCATGTTCGGGCGGCATCCATGCTTGAAAGGGAAGAACAACAAGGAACCATAAGATACTGCTGGACCAGGAATGGTCCGGAACCTGAAAGTAAGAGAAAATCTCCGATTGACTACAATCACTATATAGAAAAACAGGTAAAGCCGATTGTAAACACCATATCTGCCATTACCGGTATGGAGACAGGTGATTTATTCGCCGACAGCAGGCAACTGGAGTTGTTCTGAAAGAGCTTATCACCATTAGAACAAAATCTTAATTACACCCCGCCTTTCCTTGCCTTGAAAAGGGAAGAATGGAAATACAGAAACAGCACGCACTTTAAAATATAAAGAGCACAGAGAAGAGAAAACAAAACGGGTGAAGGTCTCTGCTTGGAAAGTAAACTTTTGGGGGAGTTTGATTCTGTGTACAAAGAAGGAGGAGAAAGGTTCATAGAAGGGTATACTTCTTCGGGAGAGAGGATAAGGGGGCGGTATATTATGCCGCCTTTACTCTGTTTATCTGCATACAGAAGGGTGGTCTTCGATTTAAAAATAAGCTCCGCCTTTCTCTTCAGAGAGTACCCGTATATGCCTGCCTCCTTATATGTATGAGAGAGATAGATCAGGGGGAGATTTCTGTCAGAAATTGTAGATGGGGTGATTGAAACCATTTGAGCCCGGTCTAAACCTTTTGCCACTTCTGTAAAATCCGAGGGTATCTCTGTAATGGATAATCTTCCCAGGGTAAGCTCAGGGGGTTGGAGATAGGGTGTATTATCCTCCTCTTCGTGCAATAAAGACACAATGAGTTTTTCATTTCCGTGATCGGAAAGAGGCTCCCTCTCCTCGTATGTTCCGGTGAAGACAGGATGAGGAGAGGCGGGATGGGAGGATATAGTTTTATCGAGGAGAAACAGATCGGGATTCTCTTCTACTGCTTCCAGGTTGGGAAGGGTGTTTGCAATTATTCTCGAAACAGATCCGATGGTTTTTGCCCTGGTTACAGGACGCTTTAACGATAAGCAGAACGACATGGTTCGGGAAGAGAAGAGGTAGGGACCTTCATCTGGAATATATACGGAGAAGAAACGATCCTTCTTCTTCTCGATACTGTAATCTTCTCCTTGGAGAGGGAGAAAATCTCTCTCTGTAAAATCATACCTTGCAACTTCAACCTGCTTCTCACTGCCGAGATAATCGTTAAAAGTAACCTTGAAAAGGGAGTTTGCATAATCGTAGTCTACCCAAACAGGGTAGAAAAACGGGGACTCTGAAGGGTGAACCTTTAAAATCTCTATATCAACATCGACGGCGTTGTTTAAGTTACTGTCTGTAAGAAAAACTACCCGATCGTATCCTCTCTCTTTTAGTTCGCGCAATCTTCCCTTATCTATGTTAAAAAAGAAGAAGTTTTTTATAAGAGAATGGGCAAGAGTTTTCCCCGTTACTTTCTTCTTATATCGATTTATTTTCTGCAATCTGCTTTCACCCTTTTTTTCGTCAAAGGCAAGCAGAAAAAGATCGTACTTTTCGGGCAATCCATCTCCTTCGATAAGAAGTTCAGCCGCTCTGTCTATGGGACGTTCGTCTTCCAACCCCCTGACCATGGAGTAAGAGCCGTCGATGCATACAGCATTTTTGTTTAAATACGAAGCGATAAGATCGGAGAGAAAAAGTGAGATTATAACGGCCAATGCAAGATCGAAAAGCACATCGTAGTAGAGCTGAAACTCTCTTAGAAGAGATTGTTTTACACTTCTCGCTTTTATATCTTTCAGAAGAAAATGGCTGTATCGAAGCTTCTTCCTTCGGCGCAAGTTAACAAGCAGTATGAGGAGAATCGGAATAGTAAATATAAAAATGTATGTAAGAAAATCAATCATGCAGTATTTCCAGTATTTTCCAGTAAAAGGGGATACGGGGGAAATCCTCCTGTACCAGAAAATAGTGATAATTTTTTTGATCTTCTGGAAATCGTTTTAGAAACTCTTTCTCCCTGCTCACCAGGATATCTCTGGTCAGAGCATTGAATGGAAGCAGAATACGCTTACCGGTCTCCTCATCTTCTATTTCCACATCACCGAAATCGCCTGTAATATCCGAAATGGGTTTAAAAAAATGTATCATAAAAAAGTTCTTAAAAGTCTTTACAGGTTTTACCTCCGGGTCAAAGAGATCTGAGAATAAGAAAACAGTACCGGGCTGATATTTTGTCTTCACAGTCTTTAGAACTGGCACAATACCGGTAGAGCCTCTGAAGTGCAGCTCATCCAGAAATTGGAGCACATAGGAGATGTTTTTGGACTCTTTAAGGTTAAGAGTCATTTTTTCCAGTCGATTCGTAAAGGAAATAAGGCTTACAGAGAAGCGTAGCTTAAGAAAAAGATAAGCCAGAGAGGCGATAAAAGTCGTATAGTAGGAGAGATCGAATACCTTAACCGATGCGGAGGAATCTATAAGGAGAAAGATCCGCTCATTTTCCTCCTGGTAAAACTCTTTGATAAAAAATCTTTCCGTCCGGCCGTAAAGTCTCCAATCTATTTTTCTTAAATCATCGAAGAGCTGATACTCCCTTATGCTTTTTAAATCAAAAGAAGTGCCACTTTTTTTGAATATGGGATTTTTACTGCGAATCATTACAGGAGATTGGGATCTTACACTTCTTTGAGAGAAGAGTCTTGCTATGGCATTGCACTCCGGATCGATTTCTGCCATCTCTATCTGACTCCGTATTCTTTTTTAACTGCATTTACGATTTGACTTATTAGAAGTTTTCTGTCTATATTCTCAGACTCTCCCTCGAAGTTTAAGATAACTCTATGATTTAGTATGTCAAAAACAAGTTCCTCCACATCTTCAAAGGAGACATTCATTCTGTCGTTGATAAGGGCATTCCATTTACAAGCCCTGGCAAGCGCTATGCCTGCCCTTGGTGATGCTCCGTAGAGTATGTATTTCTTAACCAGCGCTACAGAGGAGTGCAGGGGATGGGTGGATACAACAATTTTAGTAATAAAGCTCTTTATCTCGTCTATCATCACTACTTCCGGCTCCAATTTCCTTATCGATTTGAGTATTTCATCTGTTTTTTCTCTGCCCGGGGGTTTCCTGTTATCGAATGGTTTTTCGTTTTTGATTATTATGTCTTTGAGCATGGAGAAATCGGGATAATCGAAGTAGAGTTTCATAAAAAATCTGTCAATTTGAGCCTCGGGGAGGGGATAGGTGCCCTCAAGCTCAATAGGGTTCTGCGTGGCAATTACCATAAACGGAACTGGTAGGGGATACTCCTTCCCCAGAAAGGTTATCCTTTTCTCCTCCATGGATTCCATAAATGCAGATTGGGTCTTGGGAGTGGCCCGGTTTATTTCATCTCCCAATACAATGTTGGCAAAAACAGGACCCTTGTAGAACTTAAAAAACTTCTCCCCCGATTCTCCCTGCTGAATGATATTGGAACCGATTATATCCAGCGGCATGAGGTCGGGGGTAAATTGGATGCGTGAATATTCAAGGGAGAGAAAGTCGGCAAAAACCTTTACCATGGATGTCTTCCCCACACCCGGAGGACCCTCGAGCAGAATATTCCCTTCGGTCAGAAGGGCGATAAACATTTTTTTAAAGATATCGTCGTATCCGACTATCCTGTTACCCACATAATATTTAAAATCACTGTAAAACCGGGATAACAGTTTCATATCATCTTCTATCAAGCAAGGCCCTCCTTAAAAAGATGCAGTTATTTACAAGATTTACAAACAGAAAAAAGAGAGATACATTAACCGTACACATTAAGAAAAAAAGAACAGATTCTTCGATCAAAAGGACGAGCACATTTAATCCGTAATGATAGAATGTTGTCGAGATAAACAGAAGAGGGGTAAAGGGTAAGAGCCTCTTATCCGAAAGGAATATCAGATAGAGAAGAGCTGTATTCAGGTGAACGGGATAGGAGTAGAGAAGCCTGAAATAGATAAAGGTATCGGGAAATCTTAAAAAATAGATAATGTTTTCAGCTATACCGTAGAAACAGATCGAGAAAAAAGGAATAAAGAGATAGAAGATTTCCTTCTCCTTTACTCGAAGGCTAAACAGAAGTAGTGCCGCAAGAAAGAGAGACAATTTGGCAGCCTCTTCAATAAAGGCATTTATCAGTATTCCTCCACCTATCGTGGTTTCCAGCCATGTGGTAAACAGAAAAAGACCAAAGCCTGCTGAAATTGAGCAAATAACAGCCAGTGTATTTTCCATGAGGAAAGAGTTATTCTCTCTTTTCAATTTCTTTCTCCAGCAAAGACAGATAAAGAGTGCAGATTTTCTCAAGTTCAGGATCATCGAGGCCGGTGAGCTCAACGGTACTTCGAAAATCGCCGAAATATGCTCTAATAAGCTCTGTTTGTTCTTCTGCAGAAAGTTTAAGGGTAGCCTTTAACCCTTCCCTGCTTCTTTCTGAATAGATTTTTTCCGCTATTGTGCGATAATCCAGCATAGGGGAATCGAGAAAGCTTTTTCCCGTATCCTCGAAGCCCTTGCCCATGTTCTGAAGGGGAGCCTCTTCTCTCCTTTCCCGTTCTCCCCCGGAAGTTGTAGTACCTTTATCCAGACCATATTCTCCGGATAATCTATTTCTTAAGAACATCTCTCCTTCATCTCCCTCCACGCTCCTGTCTTCCGTGTAATCGTCGGACTTTCTCCTGCCTTCGACTTTCTCCTTGATCTGCCTCAACAACTGTTCCATCGATAGAATCGAGTTACCCTCTTCGCTCTCCTCCGGCACATCTCTCGACAGGTGATCCCCTTGAAACTCTGCCGGCCTCTTATCGGAATCCAGTTTGATTACCTCTTCATTTTCCCTGAGAGCAAGGTACTCCCTTCTGTTTTTCTGTTCTTCTGTTATTTGCTTCTGCTCTGGAAGGCGATGGGTGAGCGTGAGATTCCCGTAGGCGAGAAGAGAAGCTAACTGTAGGAGGAAAAGTACAAGTACAAAAAAACAGAGTAAACGGATAGTATGACGGGATAGAGTAAAATTAAGGGGATTTCTCATCTTAAGTTCATTTACTAAAGGCTCTGCCTTTTTGCCTATATAATCTTTTGTCTCTCCCTCTGCTGCAAAATAGGATTCAAGAATACAGTTTCTATCGATTTTACGTAGAGTTCTCTTAAAGAAATGAACATTTCTGTGGAATAGAAGAAAGACCGGTAAAAGTGAAAGAGTTACGAACATCACAAGATTTACGGTAAAACGGGATATATCGATAAACTGGGAGATGAGACTCACCAGAAAGTAAACAGAAGAAGTAAAAATGATAAATGAGATTATTCTGTTTACAAGCTTATAGCGAAACAGAGTCTTCATGAAGTGGGTAATATGTAATTCCATTTCTTTTTCGTTCATCACTTTCTCGTCACGGAAATGTAAAGGAAAGCCAGATATCCCATCACAGATAAAGAAAGCAGAAACAATGCAGAAAAGTTAAACATGAGGAGTGCCCCTGCGATTAAAAAACTCAAGAGAGCAATGCGCCTTAAAATCCTGCCAAAGGCCTCTATCTTTAAAAAGGAGAGGAACAGGAAGATCAGAACACCCAGCGAGAATATGCTAAAAAGTTTTAGACCCAGAATAAAAGCTTCTGTCCAGGCAGTTCCCCCATAAAAATGATAGATGGTAATAAAGAAGGGAAAATACAAAAGAAGAAGAGTAATTGTATCGACTGCATCGAGATTGAGTGCCAGGAAAACAACACCGATGAGTATGAGGAAAAAAGAGGTGAGAACTTCGATATTTGTATTATTCTCGGGTAATTCTCCAGTGGAGGTAAGATAAATCAGAAGAATTACTGCCGGAATCACGATAACTTTCCTATTTCTTGACTTCATCAATTCCCCACAGTTTAAGTGCATTTCTCTCTTTAACATAGTAATTACCGTTCTCTTTTATAATTAAAGTAGGATCGTTAAATTTAATCAAGGAGAGCTCCTCCAGGAGATTAAGAGGATATTTACCCGAGTATGAATAAGCCCTTAAGAATAGGAGCATCTCTCCTCTTTCTACCGACCTTTCTCTAAACGATTGTATCCGGTAAGCTCTACCATCATAAACAGAATAGGAGATGTTGTCTGAAAAGGTAAGAGTGCCGGATTTTTCGGGTTCTTCCCGGGGAAGCCCAACGATTACCATGTTGTCATGTTCTTCGGAGAGGTAATTGTAAAAAAAGAATACAGCTACGAGGGATAGTATGAGTCCAACACGATAAGATCTACTCTTTAGTAAAAAAAGCGCTGCTGCCGAAGCAGCGAAAAAAACAAGGAGCGATATTTTACTTCGCCATGGCAGCACTCTACCGGAAAGTTTTAAGAGTGTAAAAACCACATCGTCGTAATTATTGTTTTTAAAGATTAGAGTACCGGCATCCCGGGTATATGGTGTAAAGTTACCCTCAAACCCTCTCTCCCGAAAGAGCTTATCACTATTCCTTGCAGGCGGAACCTTTATTACAAACTCTCCCTTATCTCCTCCCCACAGGATAGAAATTGTATGTATCTCTGTATCGAGGTAAAAGTAACAGGTATGCTCTTTTGTGTAGCCGTTAATTTTACCACTATATAACAGTATATCTCTATCTGAGTAAGTTTTGCCTCTAACAGAGACAGTACCCGGTGGCAAGCCGTAGGGATTATTAAGATCGATTCGATTTATTTGAAACGGGAGTAAAGAGTCGTAGAGAACATGGGTTTGAGCACAAACATACATGATATTCAGTAAAAAGAATGATAAACAGAGAGGAAACCTCATACTTTACCTCTATGGAAGAAATACCCTCTTCTAAACAGGTATGTTACAAAAACGCAGGCTATAAAGAAAAGATACAACCATAGAGTTTCGGGATGGATAAGCTTGTAACCAGGTGTTTTAAATCTTGTCGATTCGATCAGTGAGGATATTTCTCGGCCTTCCATGGTACCGCTTACAAAAAGAGGAAACCTGACAACGCTCTCACCCCTGTCTGTAATTATAACAGTATAGTTTCCCCTTACCGGCAGTTTCATCTGCATGGAAAAGTAACCGAAAGCTCCCCTGTTAAAACTCTTTTCTTCTATAAGGCTGTTGTCTCTGTAAACAACAATTCCCGGGTTAAGCAGTTCTTCGCTCCTTATTGTGATGGTAACGGCACCCGAGCTCTCTGTAACTCGTACTCGCACGGCTTCTTCGGTAATCAAAGATTCCAGGAGAGTTTGAAATGTTGAAATTACACTACTGTTTTCAAAAAAATCCTCTGTATAATATCCATAAATATCGGAGGTAAACATGAGTATCGGTTTATTACCCCTCTCTTCAAGGATAAAAAGAGGATCGTCAAACTCATTCGAATACAGCATAACCCTTCCTTCCTTGGGGGTATAGAGATTCATACCCGAAACGGATGCAATTTTATTTCCGAAAGCATCTTTTATGGAAAAATCCTCTTCTGCAAAATGGGAACGGGTAATATTTTTCCTATCTTCAAAGATAACAGCAGGTATTTCATCCGCTGAGTCAACACGGAAGAAGTTTCCTCCAGTATCTACAGCAATTTTATTAAGCAGTTTTGTATTAATCCGTTCTCCTACTCCTATGACAGAAATAGTTATCTTCTCCTCTCTTGCCTTACGCAAAAGAGGTTCAAAATTCCTGTCCCTGGTTTCACCATCGGATAGGATAATGATATGCTTCTCATCTATGTTTAATTTCAGCAGTCGTTCCAACCCGTCTTCCAGAGCAATGTAGAGATCCGTTCCTCCTCTCGCAACTAGAGGCTCTACTCCCGTATCTCCCATGAGCAGGCTCTTCTCCTTAAAATCGTTTAGATACTCGTATTTGTCCCAGAATGTAAGAATAGAGACCAGATCGGTATTTTTGAGGTTTTTAATAAGCTCCAGAGTAGAAAGTTTTGCCAGGGAGAGTTTCTCTCCACCCATGCTGGCCGAGACATCCAGAAGTATGAGGATTCCCATTGCGGGAAGATACTTGAGAGTACGGGCTGAGAGAATAACAGGGAGAATCTCTTCTAGCACCGGATTGTCTCCCCTTTTCCCGAAGCCGGGTGAATCCGCAATAAAAAAGATCGATGAAATACCACGGAGGTATACTTCTCTTAACAGGTTTGATGATAGAGTGTCAATTTCCTCGATCGGGATCCCATCTATGATAATAAGGGGATATTTATACAGATTTTCAATCTTAAATGCTCCGGGTGGAACTGTTTTAATGTTGTAAAATAAATCCAGTACAGAACTTACATCACCTTTATTCGTTATTTTAAGTATTTGTGGCTCTTCCGGCCTGTTTGCGTTTATAATAATGCTTTTAGAGAGAACACTCCCCTCCCTTTGAAGTTTAAGCAAAACTTCAAAACGACCTTTACTTGCATCGAGAGTGGTACGGTAAATAAGGTTATCGAGCTTCCCGACAGAAATGGATTCTTTAAGAATGCTGTCACTGTAGACCGAAAGTACTTCGTAATCGAGTACGGCCTTTGAAAACATCACCTCCAGAGGAAGGAGTTTTTCCAGAGAAGAGAAGATGTAGGAGTAGCCTAAAATTACCGGCCTGTAGCCGGGTGCATCTATTTCCAGAACAACAGGCAGAGATGTTCTCTCCATAAATCTTTTAAGTGCCTCTATCTCCTGCCCGGAAGGCTGGTAATTTAGAATAAATTTAGGCTTTGAAAACATAGAAAGGCTTGCTTCAATTTCATAAAGATATTTCTCAAGGTTGGTAAAATCGTCGGCCCTAAGTGCTTCGAGTCTTTCATAAAAGATCTCATTATTTTGATAGTCTCTGCTTCTGAAAGAAAAAACTCTATTCTGTGTTAAGAGGTTTATTCTCCCATGCTCTTTTAATCGGCGGAAGAGGTATTCTTTTTCTGCTCGAGCATTGTAGGGGAGAAATACTACATTTTT
>Ga0180301_10001549_pt1 | contig 18097 bp, 15 predicted proteins | sample GuaBasSediGuay16_FD_121797 | JGI IMG/M metagenome (GOLD analysis project Ga0180301, IMG submission 121797) | Subseafloor sediment microbial communities from Guaymas Basin, Gulf of California, Mexico - Guay16, Core 4569-2, 12-15 cm | ecosystem: Environmental > Aquatic > Marine > Hydrothermal... | reverse complement strand
CTTAACCAATTCTAAAGCTTTTTTTGGTCCTATCCCCTTTATTCCGGGATTATAATCTGTTCCAACCAATAATCCAATCAAAATCAACTGTTCTCTGCTCAACCCTGTTTTTTTCAATTCTATCAATTCCAAAGATTCTGCCCTGCTTATTGATAAATTTCTCAGAGTCTTTGGAGAGCCAAAAAGCAAGGAATCAAAATCCTGACTTGCAGTTGCAAATGCTTTTCCATCCAGACAAATTTTTGCACATTGGGCTTCCCCTTCACATTTTGCCTGAACAACAGGAAATCCGAGATAACTCAGCAAAAGTTTGCTTTCTTTAATTATATCTTCCGAAATAGAAGAACTCATTCTGGCATATTTTTTCGCTTCTTCGGTTTTTCCTTCTTTTAAAGCAATTTCCCATTTTTCCTTTGCTTCTTCCCTTATTTCTTTTCTTCTTTCAATTTCTTGTTTTTTAAAATCTGGAGGTTCTCCATCAAAAACGAAAATTAAATTAATCCCCTTAGAAACCAGATTAATTGTCCTGTAAAAAAGTCCGGACAAATGCGAGGTTACCCTGCCCTTTTCATCCATCAAGGGAGTTCCGTCTTGTTGCCTTATACTTGAAAGAAACTGATAGATTATATTATAACTATCTACAGCAAAAGTTTTTCCAACTAAAAAATCAAAATTCACCTTTTCGGGCTCTATTATTGAAGACAAATTGACACCCATTATAAAATAATCCGAAATATATTAGTTATAAAAATTTAATAAAGATTCGGCAAATTGTTATCTTCATTCTGAAAAATAATTTTTTTTCTATTTTTTTATTTTCCCATTAATTCTCTTACATCTTTTTTTCTGTTTTCTTTTTTCTCAGCATATTCGATGCATTCTTCTTCAAGACTTTTATTTGTTTCTAAATCCCTGACATTTTTCTTCCTGATTTTTACAAATAAAGGAAAAGAACTTGCTTCTCCGACTAAAACAGCTTCACCAACATCTAGAGAACTGATCTGTTTTTGAAGTTCGCTTGTTATTCCTTCGCTGCTTTCCGAAATATGTTTCAAATCATACGGGTTTGTTATTTTCAGAAACATAAAGGTATTGCATTGAGATAAACTGGTTGTACTCAGATGAACAGGTCTCTGGGAAATTAGACACAATAGAGCATTAAATTTTCTTCCTTCTCTCGCCATTTTAATTATAATTCCTTTTGAGAAATTTTCCTTTGAACTTCCTTCTGGGGCAAAATTATGCGCTTCTTCAATAAAGGCAATAAAAGGCGGAATTTTTCTTTTTATTCTTCTGTTAAAAAGTTCTCTCAAAAAATAAGCTACAATCATTTTCTTTTTCTGGTCATCTGTTATGTCAGAAATATCAAAAATCGAAATCTGGCCGGGAACAATTAAATTATTTATGGAGGGTATGTCATAATAACCAAAAAGTCTTAGCGAATCGAGAGAATAAAGATTCGATATTAGAACATCTTTTGTCGCCTGTTTTATATTTTCACTCTCTTCTATTTTTTGAATTATTTCTTTGATTCCGAAAACATCTTCGGTTTTTTTCAGTTCATCAATTATTTTTATCAGATCTCTCTCCTGCGCAAAACTCAGATTTTGAAGGAAAAGTTTGTAATAATAATTGGAGAGATGCGGAATTCCTATTCTTATGTCTCTTCCATTAATCAGAGTGGTTTTTTGTGAAAAATTTTCATCATACGCAAAACACGAATATTCTCCATGAGGATCAATTATAATAACGCCTACCTTGCCCTGTTTATCATTTCTGTTCAATAATTCTTCAATTAAAACTGTAGCCGCATAACTTTTTCCAGCTCCCGATAAAGCAAGAATGGCAAGATGTTTCTGAAATAATCTGTTTAAATTTAATCTTATTTCCAGATTATGTCCGCTTAAATTGCCAATTTTTAATCCTCGTTCGTCAAGTTTAAATAATCTTTCGAGATTTTTGTTCTCCGCAAGTTTAACCGTCTCTCCGGGAGAAACGGGATAATTTGCTTTTCTAACAATTTTATTCAAAATTCCGAGACAATATACCTTACACAAAAGAAATTCCCATTTATCTGTTGGAAAATGCAGATTAATATTTGTTTCATAATTTGAAATTGTTTCAGGTTGCATAAAATAACGGTTTGTTTTCGTAATCTCTTCGATTCTCCCGATAAGCAGACCTTCGGTTGTATTTGTTTGAACAAACAGACCTCTCTTTACTTCACTTTCTTTTGTTGCAACAAAATAAAATATTGTTGTATTGGGAGTATCATCTTTGCAGACAACCGTGCCGAGTTCCATAATTTAAGAACATATAAATTAATTCTATTCTGAAAGCGCAGGATAATAATTTCTAAAATTTTCAGATAATTTTACTAATTTCATTAAAGTACGTTCTAAATGGTTTCCTTTCTCATAATTCCAGTTAATGTTACCATCACCAAGAGGATCTGATAAATCTGCCAGTCTTCCTCTATCGTTTTTATCAAATAATGCTTCTACATTGTAAAAGATTCTTCCATCCTCTGTTAGTAAAAATCTGGGCTTAACTTTATAGAAACCTTCTGATAAAGAAGTTTCGTTAATACCAACCCCATCATCATCTTCTCTTTTTATTATCTTTGGTCTGTAACTCTCTCCAATCTTTATAACAGGTTTGTAATTTAATTTTTTAGTAACAATTTTTCCTGGAATAACCCGCTTTAATTTTCCATCAGAACATTCCACAATCAATTCTAGGTTATAATCTCCCAATAAAATTCTTGTTACACCTTTTGGAATAGAATAAATCTCACCTTTAAACAAACAGAAATCATCAGACCACCAAGGATGATTAATAGGCCCTTCCTCAATTATTACTTTAACTGGATTTTCTTTAATAGAAGCTCTTAGATTTCTCAAATATGCTTTTGGTCTTTTTTCTGTTAATTTCTTTAAATCTTTTAGGTTCATAAATTAAAAGCAAATAATTTCTTTTCTCTGGAATTAAATTATGACCTCATTAACTTTTTATGGAGGCGTAAAAGAGATTGGAGGAAATAAAATTCTTCTTGAAGATAAAGGAACAAAAATATTTCTGGATTTTGGAATGAGTTTTGGAAGAAGAGGAAAGTTTTTTGAAGAATTTTTAACTCCAAGAACTGCGAATGGAATAGGTGATTTTCTGACAATGAATTTAATACCGGATATAAAAGGAATTTATAGAGAAGATTTATTAAAACATTTTGGAAGAAAATCAGAAAAACCCGAGATAGCTGCAGTTTTTTTGTCTCATGCTCACGCCGATCATGCAAATTATATTAGTTTTCTTCACAAAGATATTCCCGTTTATTGTGGTAAGACATGCAAACTTATTCTGGATGCTATAGATGAACAGAGTCAGAGAAACATAGAAAGCGAGGTAATCAATTTCAAAGAAAGACCTATTTTCAGAGAGAATTATGGAAAACCTCCGGTTGAAAGAACTTTTAAAACTTTCAGAACGGGAAACAAAATAAAAATAGATTCCATGGAAATAATTCCCGTTCATGTTGATCATTCTGTTCCCGGAAGTTATGGGTTTATAATCTATACTTCTTCTGGTCCGATTGTTTATACCGGAGATTTAAGATTGCACGGATTGCATTCTGATATGACAAGAGATTTTATTGAAATAGCAAAAAAAGCAAGACCCATTGCAATGATAACAGAAGGAACAAAAATAAATAAAGAAAAAACCGAAGAATCGGAACAGAAAGTCTACATTACTTCAAAAAATGAAATTTCAAAATGCAAAAATTTTGCAATAGTTGACTTCAATTTTAAAGATGTGGACAGATTTAAAACATTCTACAATATTTCAAAAGAAGTTAACAGAAAACTTGTAATTAGTTTTAAACATGTCTGTTTTCTGGAAAAATACCATCTTGATAGAAAATTGAATGTTGTAGATAGCAGAGACGAAAATCTTATGATTTTGAAACCAAAACTTGCAACAGGAACATACGATGATGGCGATTATAGTAATTACAAATACATCAAAAACCGATTAGATTATCCAAATATTATAACCGCCGAAGAAATCAAAAAAAGACCAGAAAAATATCTCCTGATTTTGAATTATTGGTATTTGAACACTCTCATTGATTTGAAACCAGAAGGTGGGTTGTACGTTCATTCCTTATCGGAACCTTTTAATGAAGAAATGGAATTTAGTTTTAAAAGAATGAAAAACTGGCTCAATTATTTTAATCTCAGATTTTTTCAATCTCATTGTTCCGGTCACGCTTCGGGTTCAGAACTGAAGGAAATAATAAAAAAAATAAAACCAAAAGTTTTGTATCCCATTCATACAGAACATCCAGGAATGTTCAGAAGATTAAATACAAAATCTGTATTGATAAAAGAGGGAAAGAGATATAACCTCTAATTTATTTTATAAAAATATATTAATGCAAGATGTCCTGATAATAGGAGCAGGACCTGCAGGAATGTTTGCGGCAAATGAATTGGCAGGACGGAGAAATGTATTAATTATTGATAAAGGCCGGGATGTAGATAAAAGAATCTGCAAAATGAATTCAAATTTGAGATGCGCTCATTGTAAACCGTGCAATATAATGTGTGGCGTTGGAGGGGCGGGAACTTTTTCTGATGGAACTTTAAATCTAAATCCAGAAATAGGAGGAAATCTTATGGAATTTGTAAATAGAATAGAATCGTGGAATTTAGTAAATTTGGTTGATACGATTTTTGTTAAATACGGTGCTCCAGAAAATATTCAGCATTATAATTCAAAAAAAATAGAAAAATTAAAAAAGATGGCTTTATCTTGCGGAGCAAAATTTGTTGAAATAAAACAAAAACATATAGGTTCTGACAATTCTCCAACAATTATAAAAAATTTTAAATCGGATCTTGAAAAAAGAGGAGTAGAATTTTTGTTAAATTCTGAAGTTTCGGATTTAATTATTGAAAATAATTGTTGCAAAGGTGTAATTCTAAAAGATGGAAAGGAAATAAAAGCAGAAAAAATTTTATTATCTCCTGGAAGAATTGGCTCAGAATTTGTAAATAATATGGTTGAAAAACATAAAATTGATTTTTCTTATTCCGGCATAGATGTTGGAGTTAGAGTGGAAATTCCCGCAATAGTTACAAATTCTATAACAGAAATTAATAGAGATCCAAAATTTCATATTTACACAAAAACTTACGATGATTTTATCAGAACATTTTGCACTAACGAACACGGATTCGTTGTTAAAGAAGAACAAGATAATTTTGTAACGGTAAATGGCCATTCTCTCAAAAAAATAAAGTCAGAAAATACGAATTTCGCATTTCTGGTAAAAGTTGAATTAACAAAACCTCTCGAAAATACAACAAAATATGGCAGATCCATTGCAAAACTTGCCACAACTATTGGAGGAGGAAAACCATTAATTCAGAGATTTGGTGATTTGAGAAGAGGAAGAAGATCAACATCAGATAAAATAAAAAGAAATCCTGTGAAAAATACTTTGGAGGAAGTAACTCCCGGAGATATTTCGATGGCTTTGCCTCATAGAATAGTAAAAGATATTCTGGAAGGTCTTGAAGTTTTAGATAAAATTATTCCCGGAGTTGCATCTGATTCAACTCTGCTCTATGCTCCAGAAGTAAAATTTTATGCAATAAAATTAAATGTTGATAGCAATATGCAAACATCGATTAAGAATCTGTATGCAGCGGGAGACGGTTGCGGTTTATCAAGAGATATAGTAAATGCAGCAGCAACTGGAATTCTAGCTGGCAGAGGGATTCTAAGAAAATAATAGGGTAATTATTAAAATATTAAAATCATTTGTTCTATTAGCATCAAACAGGAGAATTAAAAAAACTATTTAAATTAAACAAAAGAAAAATAAATTACAAAGATCTATATTTTGAAATTTCAACTTTAAAATTTCTTGCTTTTTCTTTTAAAATTTCCAGACTCTTTTTTAGAATTTCTTTTTCTGTCAATCCAGAACAACTTTCAATTTCCAGATTTATTTTTTCGGGATGTTTGTAGTCATAGCCAACAATCGCAGCCTGCCATTTTGCATGTTCTTTTCCTGTACTGATTTTTGTTTTTGCGGTCAAATCTATTTTTTGATTTTTCAATAATTCAACAATAGGAATTTCTTTGTTTATAATTGTGATATTTCCATTCACCAGTTTTAAATCTCCCGATTTTACACTTGCTGGACCTTCTATTTGCAATTTTAGAGTTCCTTCGCCTTTTAGAGGTATTAGTCCAATTCTGTGCGATAGAAGTTCATCCTGCAAAGCGGAATTATTGTCTTTTATGTAAACCTCTTCGACAGCAGAAGTTGGTATTTCACTTATCATTATTCTTCTCAAAGCATTTGCAAAACTTGGAGTTGCGCCAGTTAATTCGATTTTTAATTTTCCCTTTGATTCTTTTATTGCCATATCCATTATTTTAATAAAAACAAAATTTTAGTATATTGAAAAAATTTTTAAAATTTTCAAATCTCTTTTAATTTAACTTCAATATTTACTTCTTCGGGAATTTGCAATCTCATAATGTGATGAAGGGCTCTTTCGCTTTCACCAACTTCCAAAACTCTCTTATGAATTCTCATCTCCCAATGCTCAAATTTTGCATTTCCGTGTCCAGTTCCAGTTTTTATCTGCTTCATTACCGGAATTTTTAATTTTTTTGTCGGCAAGGGAATAGGCCCCCTGATGCTCGCACCCAATTTTTCAACCATTTCTTTAATATTTTTTGCTGTCTCTTCAAGTTTTTTCCTATCTTTACTCCAGAATTTAATTTTAGCCCTCTGCATAAAAATAATTAAATATTTAAAGAATAAAAATTATCATGTGGCCCGTTTAAACAGATAGTAAAAAATATATTTTCCATGATTGAAAAATTGCATACATTTAAATATAAGAAATACTCTCCATTCTTCCGACACTTCTTTTAAAGTTTTTTATGTAATTATATTTGGAATATGAACGGAATAAATCAACCAATATTGGTTTTGTCGGAAGATGCCTTAAGGCAGACAGGAAAGGATGCTCAGAAAGCAAATATTACGGCTGCAGTTTCCGTTTCAGAGATGGTTAGAAGTACATTGGGTCCCAGGGGAATGGATAAAATGCTGGTGGATTCTACCGGAGATATAACAATTACAAATGACGGCGTTACAATCTTAAATGAGATGGAAATACAGCATCCGGCAGCGAAGATGATAAGAGAAGTCGCAAAAACACAGGAACAGGAAGTTGGAGACGGCACAACCACGGCAGTTATTTTGGCCGGACAACTTTTAAAGAAGGCTGGAGATTTATTAGATCAGGGAATTCACAGAACGACAATTGTCAAAGGTTACAGATTGGCGGCAAGTAAAACCATAGAATTATTGAATGATATAAGTCAAAAAATTTCGTTGGATGATACACAAGAATTAAAAAAAATTGCATTGACTGCAATGACGGGAAAAGGCATCGAAAGTTCAAAAGAAAAATTGGCAGAAATAGCAGTTAATGCAATAAATTACATTGCTTGCAAAGAAAATGGAACTATTAAAATAAATCCAGATGATATACAAATAGAAAAAAAGCAAGGCGGTTCGGTTTCAGATACAGAATTAATTGAGGGGATTGTTGTAGATAAAGAAATTGTTCATTCGGCAATGCCAAAACTCGTTAAAAATGCAAAAATTGCGCTGTTAAATGCCGCTTTGGAAGTAAAATCAACAGAAACCGATGCAAAGATTTCAATAACCGATCCGGAAAAAATGCAGGCTTTTGCGGATCAAGAATCAAAAATGCTAAAAAATCTCGCAGAGAAAGTAAAAGACAGCGGGGCAAATGTTGTTTTCTGCCAGAAAGGCATTGATGATTTAGTTCAGTATTATCTGGCAAAATATGGAATTCTCGCTGTAAGAAGAGTAAAAGAAAGCGATATGGAAAAACTATCAAAGGCGACAGGAGGTAGAATTGTTTCAAATATAAAGGAAATATCATCAGAAGATCTGGGAGAAGCGGGGATTGTTGAAGAAAAGAAAATAGGAGAAGATAAAATGGTTTTTGTAAGGGAATGCAAAGAACCAAAAGCGGTTTCAATTCTTGTAAGAGGAGGAACAGAACATGTTGTTGATGAAGCAAAGAGAGCAATGGATGATGCCGTTCTTGGAATTGCTTCCACCTTAGAACTTTCATCTTATGTATATGGTGGAGGAGCGGCAGAAATAGAACTGGCTGGAAAATTGAGAGATTATGCCGTAAGCATAGGCGGAAAGGAGCAATTGGCAATTGATGCTTTTGCGGAATCTTTGGAAATAATTCCGAGAACTCTGGCTGAGAGTGCTGGAAAGGATGCTGTAGAATTGCTGGTTGAAGCAAAGAGCAAACACGAGGGCGGAAACAAAGAATATGGAATAAATGTTAATGAAGGAAAAGTGGATGACATGGAAAGCTTGGGTGTTGTAGAACCTACAAAAATAAAAGTTCAGGCAGTTTCCGCTGCAACAGATGTGGCAGAAATGATTCTAAGGATAGACGATATAATTACGGCTGGAAAATCAAGCGCATCATCAACGCCTCCGGGAGGAGGAATGGGAGGAATGAATTATTAATTTTGATTTTTTATTTTTTGTATTTTATAAAATTAATCTTTTTAATTTATGTACTCTGAATTGGAATTAATAGTAAAATTTTCAAAAGAATTAGATGAAAAAATTTTTCCGGTTATTCTGAATATATTGAAAAAAAATAATTTTTTTGTAAGAGCGAACTATTCTTCAAATAGACTGTATGTAACTCTCTCCGGAGACAGAAATTTATCAGAAACTGTTTTTGAAATTATAAAAGAATTAAGCGAATTTTTGAGAGAATATCGATTCGGTGTTAGAGATTTTTATGTACCTTCCTATGAAATTAGGTTTCCCTGCGAATTTATAGGAAAAGTAAAAATTCCGCTTGCAAAAGTGGTTATATGCAATGGAAAATTCTGTCATATGGTTTTCAGGGATCTGGAAAAAGAATTTCTTAGAAATAATGTTGTAGAAAGAGCAATAAATCTCACAAAGAAGAAAATTTTAAGAAAAACGGGAAGAGTAATCTTTGAGAATAATGTGGAAATCAAGAAGGAAAAAAATAATCCGAAACAAAAAATTGCAAAACTTGCAAAAAAAGGAATTATTAAAAAAGAAAACATTTATCTTCCGGAAGGGGCTAAAAGAATTTCCGAAATAAAGGAAAATATTATAACTAATTTAAAAAGAGATTTTGAAGCAGAAGAAATTTTTGTCCCTTTTCTTACTCCTTTAAACATATTTGAAAATAAAGATATTGCAGAAGTGGTTCCAAAAGAAATTTTTTCCAAATATATATCCAAACCTATTAATTTAAAACAACTTTATGAGATTTACTATATTACTGGAAAAATTCCAAAAGTTGAAACAAAAAATATTGGAACTTTCTATAATGAAATTCCTTTAACTTTATATAAAGCATTTGAAAATACAACGGCAAACAAACAATTCTTTTATTATCTGAATTATCTCAAATTGAACTTTATATTTTTTGATGATTCAGAAAACTACGAAATTACAAAGAAAAATTTGATTGAATTTTTTAAAGAAATGATGGAGAATTTTGATTTAAAATACAGAATCGTGATGAAAGAAATAAATAACAAAGAATTTCTGCTGTTTGAAACTTATTTTAACAAAAAATGGTTGCCCTGCATAGAAATATTTTTTTCAGAAGAACTCTACACCAAAATTTTTAAAATAAAGGGAAAAAGCGGGCAGGGAACAATAAACCTTGAGAACTTATTTTTGTCTATTTAGTAATTTTATAAATATAAATTTTGTATATACTATATGGATAAAGAATATGTGATGGCATTGCTGGGATATGCAATCCCATTAGAAAAAGATTTGATAAAGAAGGATTTTTTAAATGACCTTGTTGTTTTGAACAACTTAACTGAAGAAGAGAAAAATTTTTATTATACCATATTTGGAATGAATGCTGATAAGATATTAAGAAATAAAAAGGATATAACTATAAAAAATTATGAAGAGGCAAAAAGAACTTTGATAAATATGCAGATGAGTTTAGTGATGAAAAGCATTACGACAGATTTGATAAGTGCAAACCCCCACCATTTTGAAGATATATTAAAAACTTTTCCAATAAAATATCCAAACATACCCGGATTGGCAAATTATATTAAAGAACATTATGAAAGTGCTCAAGAGGATGAACAACAATAAATCTAATTATATATTTTTTTAAAACAAGTTCTAATATGGTAGAAATAAGAACTCTTAAGGAGGGGAATTACATTAAAATAGACGGAGAACCTTGCAAGATTATAAGTATGTCCAAAGGAAAAACAAGCAAACATGGAGAAGCAAAAGCAAAGGTGGAAGCAATCGGAGTTTTCGATGGCAAAAAAAGAATGCTTGTAAAACCCGTAACGGCAAATGTTGAAGTTCCTATGATTTTGAAAAAGAAAGGGCAGATTGTAAGTATTCAGGGAAATATCGCTCAATTAATGGACTTAGAAACTTATGAAATGTTTGATCTAACAATTCCATCCAATAAAGAATTAAAGGAAGGAGAAGAAGTTGTTTATATAGACGTTGAAGGTAAAAAAGCCTTGATTGGAAAATAATTAAAAAATTCTGAATTTTGCTTTTTCTATTCCAGTATTTGTTATTTCAAATTCTGTTTTTCTTCCTTCCGGCAGACTTCTGTGTTTTCTCAAAATTGCAAGCCTTCTGTTGTCATCTATTTTTTTTAATTCAATTAAACATTTACTCCAATATTTTACAATATCCCGGCCGGAAAGTTCTATTTCGTCTGAATTTACTGAATAGACCTGATTTGTAATTATTACGGGAATTTTTTTCTCTTTTGCTATGAAAGAAAGAGTGGCAAGTTGTTTTGCCAGTTCTTTGTTTATTTCCGTAAAATTATCTTTGTTTATCTCAAGCCTGTATAAAGAAACAATGGAATCAACTACAATTAACTTTACATCAAGATTTTTTAATTTCTGAATAGTTTTAATTTGTTCTTTGAAATTTGTCGGCGTTTCATACAATATTTGTTTTAAAATTTCTCGGTTTCCTCCAATCTGGAAAAATCTTTCAATTGAAAAACCGTTTTCTGTATCAATAAAAATAGTTTTTCCGCGTTTACTGTTTGATAAAGTAAAATGAAGAGATAAATTTGTTTTTCCAGATCCGGGAGGTCCATAAAAATTGGTTATTGCTCCATGTTCTACTCCTCCATTCAAAAAATCATCAATAATCTTGCTACCGCTTGAGAGTCTTTCTATCAACATAAATACTAATAATAAAAATTACTTTTCTGTTCTAATCAAAAAATTTTCCGAACAGTTTGTGTCAAAAATATTGTTAATTCTTGAGAAAGTAATAGTCGATACAAATGCGAGAAGAGCAATTTATCTGGATGATTATCTTTATATAATTGGAGATAACAAAATCATTGTTTTGGATGAAAATACTTGGGAAAAAGTAAATGAACTGGAATTTTAAAAATCCAAAATTCTCTTTTTTCAATAAATTGCGTAAAATTTTGATTTTTTCCTAAAAGAATTTTAACAATTATTTTTTAAAATTTTCTCAGCTTTTTCTTGTTCTTTGAAAGTATTAATTGGTAGCCAGATTGAAGATGGCAGTATCATGGAAAAAACCTTGTTTCTTTCTGCCAAATCCGGTAAAATGATTTGCTCAAATTCGGGATTTTCTTTTGAATTTAAATCAATTTTTTCTTCAATTTCTCTGTAAACTTCGGGCTCTATTATATTTAATCCCGTGCTGGTATATTTTTGAATAAATGGTTTTTCTATGAACTTTTTGACAAGTTGCTCCGAATCTATATCGGCAACTCCGTAAGGATAACTCGTTCCAGAAACGAATAGAGAAGTAACCAGTGTTTTTTTGTTTTCTACACCGTGCAAATGATGCAAAAGAAATTTTATCGGAAGATTTTTATCCAAATATAAATCATCCGGATAACAAATCAGGCCTCTTCTGGCTTTATCAATTTTGTTATTAATCAAAGCATATTTTAATGCCTTTGCCCTTCCCTTAATATTTTCGGGTTCTACTGAAAATACAACTTTTATTCCGTATTTTGATCCATCTCCAATATATTCTTCAATTTGTTCGTGTTTATATCCAAGTAAAAAAATAAAATTCTTAAAACCACAGTTTACAAGAAATTCAATTGAATAATCCAATAAAGTTTTTCCATCTAATTCGAGCAATGCCTTTGGTTTATCAATTTTTCCCATTCTCTTTGCTCTTCCTCCAGCGGGAACAATTATCTGCGTCTTTTTTATTTCTTCTTCTATATTTTTTAAATTATCCATAAAAATAAAATAAAATTTAAAGTAAAAACTAATCTTATATATTTATGAAACTGATTTTATTTTTCTCAGAAATAAGAAATAAAGATGTTCCATTGGTTGGAGGGAAAAATGCGAGTCTTGGGGAAATGTATTCAAAATTGAAAAAAAAGGGAATTAGAATTCCAGACGGTTTTGCTTTGACTTCCGAAGCTTATGATTATTTTATATTTGAAAACAAAATTGAAGAGAAAATCAAAAAGATTTTAAGTGGTCTGAATATAAAGGATATAAAAAATCTGAGGGAGAAAGGAAAAAAAGTAAGAGAATTAATTTTAAAGTCAAAAATTCCAGAAAAACTTGAGTTGGAAATTTTGAAAAGTTATAATAAACTTTGTAACGGCAGGGAAATATCCGTTGCCGTCAGAAGTTCGGCAACGGCAGAAGATTTGCCGGATGCAAGTTTTGCAGGGGCTCAGGAAACTTATTTAAATATAAAGGGGGAAAAAGAATTACTAAAAGCTATTTTGAAATGTTATGCATCTCTTTTCACAGATAGAGCAATTTCCTATCGGGAAGAAAAAGGTTTTGGGCAATTTTCTGTTAAATTATCTGTGGGTATTCAGAGAATGGTCAGGAGTGATCTCGCTTGTTCCGGAGTGATGTTCACTCTGGATCCAAATACGGGATTTAGAAATGTCGTATGCATTGAAGGAAGTTACGGGCTTGGAGAGTATGTAGTAAAAGGTGTTGTAAAACCAGATTCCTTTTTTGTATTTAAGCCAACAGGAAAAGTAATAAAGAAGGAACTCGGAGATAAAAAGATTAAATTAATTTTTTCAAAAACTGGCACAAAAAAAAAGAAAGTAAAACGAGAAGATCAAAACAAATTTATTCTGACAGACGAAGAACTAAAGGAACTTGCAAATTATGCAATTAAAATTGAAGAACACTATAAAAGACCTATGGATATAGAATTTGCAAAAGACGGACTTGACAATAAACTATATATTGTTCAGGCGAGACCGGAAACCGTACATATGAAAAAGAAAGAAATCGATAAATACACTCTTCTTGAAAAAAGTAGAAAACTGGCAGAAGGTATTGCCGTTGGAAGAAAAATTGTCAGTGGCGAGGTTCAGATTATTGAAAATATAAACCAAATAGAAAAATTTAAACCTGGAAAAATTCTTGTTACAAAACAAACAAATCCGGATTGGGAACCAATTATGAAAATCGCTTCGGGAATCATAACCGAATCGGGAGGAAGCACAAGTCATGCCTCTATTGTTTCGAGAGAACTTGGAGTTCCTTGCATTGTTGGAGTAAACGGAATTATGAAAAAATTAAGAAATGGGCAGAAAGTAACCATCGATTGTACAACTTCAAAAGGCATTGTTTGGGATAAAAAACTGAAATATAAAATAAATAAGATCGATATTGAAAAATTACCAAAGACAAAAACAAAAATAATGTTAATTCTCGGTACTCCTGAAGAAGCTTTTAATTTTGCATTTTTACAACCTGATGGAATAGGATTGGCAAGAATAGAATATATTATAAGTAACTGGATAAAAATGCATCCACTTTATGCAATAGAAAAAAGAAAACAGAATTTTTACATAGACAAACTTGCAGAAGGAATTTCAATACTTGCTGCCTCCGTTTATCCAAATCCAATAATTGTCAGATTCTCAGATTTTAAAACAAACGAATATAGAAATTTATTGGGCGGAGAAAAATATGAACCAACAGAAAACAATCCAATGCTTGGATGGAGAGGGGCGTCAAGATATATCGATAAAAAATTCAAACCCGCATTTTTATTGGAATGTGAAGCAGTAAGAAAAGTTATAGAAGAAAAAGATTTGAAAAATGTTAATGTAATGATTCCTTTCTGCAGAACAATTGACGAGGGCAAAGAAGTTTTAAAAATTCTGAATGAAATCGGGCTCAGAAGAAAATTGAAGGTTTATGTAATGGCAGAAATTCCTTCAAACATCATTTTAGCAGACAAATTTTCAAAATTATTTGATGGTTTTTCAATCGGGTCAAATGATTTGACACAACTTACTCTGGGAATGGATAGAGACAACCCAACTCTTAATTTTGATGAAAGAAATGAAGCCGTGAAAAAATTAATCTTTGATTTAATTAAAACAGCCCATAAATACAAAAAACCTGTTGGAATTTGCGGACAGGCTCCTTCAAAATATCCGGAATATGCCAAATTTCTGCTGGAGAACAAAATAGATTCCATTTCTGTTAATCCAGATGTTTTTCTGGAGACAAAAATCAGAGTTTCAAATTTTGAAAAAGGCAATTGACGAATAAAATATCGTCATTTAAATATATTATAATTTATATTCACTAATGAATATTGCAATAGTTGATCTAGATGGCACATTAATTTCAAATTCTGCGGAAGTTTATAAAGAACAATTGGGATTGGATATAAATGATAAGGATATTGAAAAAATTGCAGATTTTTTAAAAATTCTGAAAGATAAAAAATTATCGGATATTCTGAAATTAAAAGATTATTTTGATTATAACGAAGAATTAATAAACTTATTATATGACAAAAAGAAAGAGAAATATATTTTGGTATTGATTACCGATAATCCCGGTGGAGAATATTTTGCTCCACCTGATCTTTTCGATGAAATTTATCTAACTATGAATTTAGAAGTAAAGGAAGGAGTAATTACGGGAAATATATCAAAAAAATCTACAAAAAAAGAAATTGCCGAAAATATATTGCGCAATAGATCTGGGATTGAAATAATTGAAGTCTACATGGACGGCAGCAATAGCGATTATGATATGATTAAATATATACGCGATTTTTATGGAAATATATTAAAAGTTTACAAAATCAGCTAAAAAGTTTTGTCAGCCAATCTCCGCCAATACTCAGTATATTCTCAAAACCGACCAAAATTCCGTGATGCATTACACCCGATATGACCAATATTAGTATTATCAACAAAAATATTATACTAAAAACAATTTTGAAAGGCAATTCCATAATAATATAAAAAGATAAAAATTAGTTAATAAGGGGCTTCATATTTTATAATACCCTGAAAAACCCCGACATTTTTTCCGGTGCTTTTTTCTCTGAAATCAATTTTAAAGAAAGAATATTTTTCATCATACCAAGTCGTTGGATTGTCCTTCTCACACTCAACATCTAAAGACGATATAATGAAATTGTAGCCCTCAATTCCGATTTCTTTTATGTAATTTTCAATTCTTTTTTTTACATTATTTTTGAATATATCGCATTTTTCATTATCAAAATTGTAAATAAATTCTTTGTTATTCAGTTTATTTATATATTCTGACAAAGCAAAATCAACATAGAGTCTCTCAACTTCATAATCATTTCCATTTGAATTTGAATAAATTATGAGTATTCCATCCGTTCTCGGAACTTTTGTTGTATCACATAAATCCAAATCGCCAGCGTCTATTTTGACTCCATTAAATTCAAAAAAATAATTTGTTATTCCATTAACCTTTAAAATCTCGTGTTTTTTTCCGCAGTTTAAATTAATTTCTTTTGAGATTGGAATGTCATTTAAAGTCAATATAATGTTATCATAGTTATTTAAACATTTGTATTTTCTTATCCCTCTAATCTTGTGGCATCTGTATTTTCCACTTGAGATGGAAGTTAATGAACCCTGCGGAGAACATTGTAAACTACATGCTGAATCAGAATCCAAACAAAAACCACAAAATCCAAGAGTGGCGGAGACACCAATGCAATCTTTTCCATCGCATTCAGATCCTTTAGTGCAGGTATTTTTTAATTGACCGCACTTAAAATTGGCAAATTCTTCCGAGAAAGTTACCCTTCCTTTTCCAGGCTGACTTAAACTTAAAATTATTTTAACCGGTTTATTTTGCATATCTCTGCAATCGCAATTGTGACCTTTGCAGGAAATTGGTACTTTTAAAGAAACTTCAAAATCATTGCAATTTGAAACATTATTCATAAGCCATTGCGTAAGCCCGCATTCAAGTTCATTTGAATTTAGTTTTTGAAAGTTATACACGGTTTTCTTCATCTTCGCAAAGGAACTATTTACGCAATCATAAATTTTTTCTAAATCCATGAAATCAAATTCCGTAATCATATTTCTCGTTGAATTGATTTCATTTTTTGCATTTTTAACGGATATTCTGCTGCTTAAATAAATTCTATAGGTGTAATTCCAGATTAATTTTTTAGTTGAAGAATCATAAGAGATTTTACTGCCAGAACCAGAGACATTTACAATAGAAGCATTGACTTTTGCTCCCTCCAGAGTATAAACCGAACCAAAATAGTTAGTTGCGGCCTCTCCCAATTTTTCTCCGAATAAAATTTCAAAATCTCGCTTAAAATTAGAGTAGGAATTCCAATCTTCATTCCATTCAATCGGAAACTCCCGAACATTATCAAAAAATCTATCTGAATCTTCTTCTATAGTTCTCTTTAAATTTATTTCGGTGTGAATAAAAGAAGATAATAATTCTGAAAACTGAATCTCCGGCAAAGTGTGGTAATAGATTGGTGTTTCTCCAACAGAACCCATTAAAATAACGAAAACTCCGGCAATTATAACTGAAAGTATCATTGTAATTTGCAAAATACTCATTCCTTTCATACTTTAATCCTTTGCTAAAACAACAATCACTTTTCCATCTTCTTTTTTATTTTCGTTTCCGTCCTCGTCTCTAACAACGCAGGTAACTGTATAATCACCATATTTTTTATAAGTATGATTAAACTTAAATATTGCAGTTTTGGAATCCCATTTTTCTATTTCAAGGTCAATTGGATTCTTTTTTATAAAAAATGTTTTTTTTGAATCTCCAAAATCTAAAATTATCTCGGTTATATTGCTGATTTCAAATTCTTTTTCAACTTCTAACTTAAAATTTACTTTGGTATCTCCTTTAAATTCTTTTTCAATTCTTTCTTTTATCCACTTAGAAGTTCCATCAAATTTTGCAGTAAAATTTATTTTTGGCAATTCATTTTTCAGGCATAATCTCGTCCCCCGTTTTACCATTTTGCATTCTTCGAGGTTGCTATTTTCTTTACATATAACGAGTTTGCAGGGTCCAACTCCGCATGGATCATTCGAAGAACATTCCCCTCTTCCGGGACCAGTTAAATAATTGCTGCATTCTTTAATATCATAACAACAAACAACAAATCTGATTCTCATATTTTTTGTTTCTTTTGAAAAAATTGGCATATCTTTATAAAAGCAGTTATAAGGATATTCTTCGGGAAAAGTTATCAGCGGTCCTTCCAGTTTATTTTTTGGCAAACCCATGGAAATTATTAATCCCTTCTGATCCTTGATTATATAAGTATTATCCTTTTTTTTTGTTTTTTCCTCCAAATTTTCGAGCAATTCCTTTAATTTGATTAATCCGGTAATTTCGGGATGTTCTGCATATATTTGCTCTATTTTTAGAGGTTTTATTTTCTTAAAATCAAGTTTCACCAATTCATTCAAGGCTTTCCAGCTGTCTGAAGGATAAGAAAGATAAAATAAAATAGAAGAAGGAAAATAATTCATCCATCTATATTCTGTATATGTTTTTACTTTTATCGGTTTTCCAACCAGTGCAGATCTTAAATAGAAACCCACTGTCATGGCTAAAACAAACATTCCAATAAAAACAAGTATCACTGCGGTAACGGGCCATTCAATTCCTCCCT
>Ga0180301_10001548_pt1 | contig 18100 bp, 12 predicted proteins | sample GuaBasSediGuay16_FD_121797 | JGI IMG/M metagenome (GOLD analysis project Ga0180301, IMG submission 121797) | Subseafloor sediment microbial communities from Guaymas Basin, Gulf of California, Mexico - Guay16, Core 4569-2, 12-15 cm | ecosystem: Environmental > Aquatic > Marine > Hydrothermal... | reverse complement strand
GGTGTCCTCCCAGCCGCAGATGCCCCGATGACTACTGGGAGGACTATGGGGCAATGGGAATTGGTGCGATATGTCAACGAATGGTACCAAGGTTACATAAATGCTTGCAAAAAATGGAACGGTAAGTATTTGTTCATTCACAATGTCACGGGAAGTATCTCATGTTTTGCGACAGGAATCATGCACTCTGGGCATTTTTAGTGCTTGCTTCTCAAACCGCAATATCTGGAGATCCAGGGAATCACCGTTGAATGTTGTGTTCCCTAAATATTTGGTTTTGTTTAGAGCTACTGGATTTCATGTATATTATGCATGCATAATGTCGGCTTTATAATAGCTATTATCACATATTCATAGTATTGTAGTAGCTAATACGTCTTGCTTGGTGATGTCTATTGCTCGGACTAAGAAGTTCTTCATAATATTTGCATATCCAGGAGTCTCTGGGTTTCTTCATGTTGGGCATCTAAGGTCGTATACCTATCCAGATGTTATCGCTAAGTATAAGAGGTTGATGGGTTACGAAGTTTTCTTCCCAGCAGGCCTGCACGCGAGCGGCTTGCCTGCGGTGGGTTTTGCTTTACGTGTGAGGAGAAAAGATCCCATCATTATACGTCATCTAAAAGAGCATGGTGTTGACGACGATACTATTAGGAGACTTGAGGATCCGATATACGCAATTCGCTTCTTCGCGGAAAAATATCTGGAGACTTGGAGAAGTATGGGTATCGAAATTGATGCTGATGCGTTCTGCACAACAATCGACGAGGGATACAAAAGATTCATAAGATGGCAGATGAGAACACTTGAGAAGAAGGGTTTCTTGGTACAGAAACCTCACTACTCACCATACTGCCCGAATTGTGGTCCAGTAGCTGTCGATCCGTCCGAAACAGATTTGTCGAAGGGTGGAGACGCTAAAATCATCAATGTAAGAATAATCAAAGCGCCAGTAGGCAGTCTGATAGTGCCGATCAGTATTATTAAAGAAAAGGGACTGAAAAAGGTTATTGTTTCTGAAGGTTCCTACTACCTTGTTAGAATTGGTAATGAGAAATGGCTGATAAATGGTGAGAGCATCACCAAATTTGTATGGCAGAAGAACGCTGAGGTACTTGACGAGATAGCAGATATAGAGAGCATAGTAGGTTCGAAAATATCCGTTTGTGGCTTAGATGTCCCAGTGGAGTATCAGACAGGAAAACCATGGTTTGGCTCCGGGATACTAGGTGATACTACCGATAATGATTTTCAATACGATGATATTGATGTGGTACTGGACTTCGATAAGGAAGTTGTATGTAGGTGCTCTAAAAGAGTCTATGTGAAGCCAATACCTAACCAGTGGTTCATAAGATATTCAGACGAAACTGTTAAAAAACTTGCCAAGAAACACATTGGAAAAATGATGATTAAACCTGAGACTTTCAAGAAGAATCTTATTAGCCATATTATAGATTGGTATGGAGACAGAGCGTGCGCCAGAAAGGGAAAATGGCTAGGGACTGAGTGGAGGGGATGGATTATTGAGCCCATATCAGACTCGGTGATATATCCAGCTTACTATATTGTTGCGCGGTTTATAAATCGAGGACTAATAAAACCCGAGCAGCTAACAGATGAGGTTTTTGACTACGTTTTCTTAGGTCATGGCAATCCGGAGGATATATCGCATAAAACTGGTATTCCGATCGCTATTCTAAATGAGATGCGAAGAGATTTTGAGTTTTGGTATCCAGTAGACCTAAACTGTGGTGGGAAAGAGCATCAGACTGTCCATTTCCCAGTATACATAATGGCGCACATCATGATATTCCCAGAGAAGTTCTGGCCGAGAGGAATCTTCGTGAATTGGTGGGTGATGGGAGAGAAGGGGAGCAAAATCTCAAAATCGAAGGGCGGAGCCGAACCAGTGCCAGGTCTCATAAGGAGATATGGTGCAGATTTGATAAGACTTTTCTATGTTATGGAGGCTGAGCCTTACAGCGATATCATATGGTCTGAGAAGAAGTTGGAGAGATATAAGCATATCCTCGAGAAAATAAAGAGGACAATAGAGCTGCTGATTATGGATAGTGGAGAAAATCATATGAATATGTGGCTGATGAGTAGACTTAGGAAAACGATGGAGGAGTATATTCACTATATGGATAAATATGAGCTAAGAAAAGCATTGATGAGACTATTGGACTTCATAGAGGATGTAGACTGGTACTTTAAGCGAGGAGGAAAAGGAAATACCGATGCCGCGAAGTCCCTCATAGAGATGTTTTATCCCTTTATACCATTTACAGCAAATACACTGGCAAGCAAAATAGCATATAGAATTACTAGGATTTGTCTGAGAGGGGCAAGAAATGATAGTGTTGAGAGGGAGGAGAAATATCTCATGATGCTGATACACAGATATAGAAAACTAAGAAAAATCTTTGAAAGGAAGGGCCTAGTTCCTAGAAGGATAAGAGTGAAAGTCGCTACGGATGAGGAAAAAAGAATGATTCGGGAGAATATATCTTTTCTAGAGAAGGAATTTGAGGCAGAGGTAGTACTGGATGATACGATCGAAAAAGAGCCCAAACCCTGGAAGCCTATCATCTTGTTTCAATTCGACTAAATATACACTAACATTCAGCTCAGCATTGAGCTAAGACCCTCCATTGCTTATCAGGAGTATCGGTGGGTATCCAGATTGTGGTCTTTCCATAATTCCTTTTTTGTAATACCCATCCACAAACTTTTTATTGTGTATCACTCTTGGCTCAACAATCCCATGATTTATCAGCTCTAGCAGTATTGGGTCGAATCTTCTGATTAACAACTCGAATTTCTCTGAAGTTACTTTTTCTGAGACATAAACCCATAGAATCGCTTTTGTCCCTTTATCCTCAACAACGAATAATGCATTTATTCCTTCTCCTCTGAATTCCGAGTATAGGATACTATTAATACTTATTGTTGGAAGCCTTAAAAACCAAAGCCCCCATGCCCTGACCTCACCGATATCTGGGATGTTTATCTCCATTTTCACGCGTGCTCCCCGACCTATGATTCTTATTGTTGGGAGGCCATGCGGCGAATCTTCCTTGACAACCTCCACTATGTCATCAGTGTTATAGTTGGGTATTGCATATGGGCTAAAACGGGTTATTATGTATTCACCTTTCGTTCCCTTAGGCGCGTCAAATATGTTGATGAGTTTACCCTCCTCCGTCCTTATGAATCCTACATGCGTTGGTAGATATGCCATATCGCCCCTCATACCATATTTGAATGAGCCATAAGCTAGAATTCCCGTCTCCGTCAACCCATAAATGTTGGTCAGATTCATCCTTAGGCCTTTCTTCTTGTTTAAGTCCTCGACAAGTTTTATTATATCGGAGGTCAAAAGGGTTCCTCCGACCCCAAGTATCGCATCTACTTCGAATATGTCCTTTGTGATGTTCTTTAAAAGTATTGGTAGAAAAGGTGTCAGTAGGAAGCTCACATCATATAGAGCGCCAGCCTCAATGGCCTCTATGCTTTCTACTAGTCGTGTGGCTTGGATCAAAGTAGACCGATCAGCAAAAATCTCGGCAACGAATTTGGTAAGAACTTCTGATAATTGTCCAGAAGCATATATGCCAAGGAAATTCCTAGGAAATCTCCCTAAATTATTCAGAATAATCCACCCAATCCACTTGGCGGTAGTTTTGAGATCCTCCCTATTCACTTTAACTTCTTTGCGCTCTGTTGTCCCACTAGAATAGATCTTATATTCAAACGGATAATCATTGGGCGGTGGTATCCATCGATGTACCTTAGCATCTCGGAGATCCTCAATTGTTGCTTCCTTCAACCATGGAAAATTCCGAAGTGTCCACTTAGTCTTTATTTTCTCAAAGCTCTCCTTGACATACCTTATCCAACGAGCCCTTCCCCAAGCTCTTGTCCTCTCGTAGAATTTTCTAGCGGACCATCTTAATAAGGCTTTCGCTATAAGACGTTTAAGCAACGATGCCATTTTAACTCCTGTTTATAATAGAAATCATTTTATACATTTTTAATATGATACTTTAATGGGATAATTACTAATACCATGTTCACAATAAAACATCGGGAGCCTTTCAGATGCATCTGAGAAACTATTTTGGTCCTAGATTGTCTGTGAAGAAATCATATGATTTATAAGGACGATCTTCCCATCTAAATCTAGGAGACTTTGGAGGATGCAGATGTAGAAGTAAAAAATTAAAACTAGTTATTATTTTTGTCTTTCAGATATTTGATCGTCCGATTCTCCTGCTCCTTGCTCGGTTTGTGCTTCTTCCATGCTGGATACTTCTTCGACCTCTTCGCTAGGTATTTCTTTCTGCTCTATAGCGCTACTGAGAATTTCTATGAATTCGTTTTTGCTTATTGAGACTTTCTCATATTTTTCTTCGAATTTTATTAATACATCGTTGAATATAGATGAGAACTTAAGGCCTATTATAATGCTTGCTATTAGTGCCCCGAGTCCTATCGCCCCGTACAGAAATATAGCTATTTGGAGGCCTATCACTAATCCTGCAACAATATCACTTGCTGCTGACATAGCTGAGTAGAGAAAGTAGGCAAATACCACAATGTTACCTGCTCCTATCATACTAAATACTTTTCGGAGCAAAGAACCTGGAAAATCCAACAGCATCTTTTTCTTATTAAGTATGCGTATCCTACTGCTGTTGATTGCCCAGTATGGTATGGATAGAGGGGCTAGGAGAGCTGATAGTATTCCTACAGCGACTATTGCGAGGACCAAAATTGCCTCTATCTTCTGTTCTGATCCAACAAATAGTGTGATTTGTGGGAGGACGAATCTTAGAATTAATAGCGAGATGCCAAAGGAGACTAATGTTATGGAGGAGGCTACTCTGACATAGCCACTAAAGCCCTTATGGAGAATTCTATACTCTTCGTTCAGTAGGATACTGGCATGTCTACCTAACTTCTTGTATATGAGGAAGGATTCAAAGTCCTTCGTAAGAAGCATATTGCCTATTTTCGCGCCGAGATTTATGATTGATATCATCATTATGACTCCATAGATAATACCTAAAACGACTGTTGGAATACCCGTCAATATTGTGGCTCCTATCACTGATATAACGAATACTGTTGCGAATATATCTATCTTCATCTAACTTACCTTCCCTAAATCGTCAATTATTAGTTGGGCTACCTTCTGGCCCGACAACAACATACCACTAAAGATTGGGCCCATCCTAGGGCCGCCAAAAAGGGCATTAACAGCCATACCAGTAACATATAGGCCTGGTAGGACACGACAGGTCTTCTCTACAACGAATTTTTCTCCTTCTGGTGCCCACATAGATTTCTCTCCTATGACCTTTATGTTGGACTCTGGTATTTTCTTGGCGACAATGCTAAGAACTTCAGCGTCATGACCAGTGGCATCTACCACTGCTCGCGATCTCAGTGTTATTGGGTCTACGTGGAGATTTGCTATAGGTATCGCCGACCATATCGCTACTACGCCCTCTATTCTTAGAGGATCCTTTCGATAGACGACATCCTCAACATTGACACCCAAGAATATCTTGGCGCCCGCATCGCTAGCTGCTGATAGCAGTTTTCCTATGAGCTGGACAGAATCCAATATATAAACTCCCTCCTTAACTTCTCTATATCTGGCTCCTATCTCATCGAGTATCCTATTCGCTGGAGAAGCAACAACTATTTTATGAAATAGATTCCCTCCTCCCCCCATTCCTCCGCCAACAGTCACTCTTCTCTCAAGAACCAATGTTTTGAGACCCGCTTTTGCAAGATAGTATGCAGCTGTTAGCCCTGATGGACCAGCACCGACTACTATTACGTCTGCCTCAGCATAATCCACCCAGTCATCTACGGAGAACCGAAGTATAAGCCTCGTTATTTCTTCTTCTGGGACATTCCTAATCATGCTCATCACCTTGGAAAAAGTAAATAAAAAATAGGAACTAATTAACATGAGGAATATAGACGTGCGATGATCATAGCCTACCCATCCTAACTACTTCGGCACTTATACCTTCGATTTCGCTGAGAATATTCTCTATTTCGTCAGCTAGACCCTCCTTCTCTGGGACTTTTATTCTGAGGACAAGCTTATTTACTCCGTATACGAAGGGCTCTATCTTATGGGTTATAAGCTCCGCGTATTCTGGCAATTTCTTCTTTATTTCCTCTAGAATTGCATCTAGATTTACCTCATCGCTGTCGGGATATACCTCGACCACCAATATGTTTTCTGCCATTGTTGTTCACCGGCTTTACGAAAACAAAAAATGATAAATTAAAAGGCTATTTGAACACTTGGCTCTCACTTTCTTCTTTGGCTTCTAGGAATTTATAGATTGCTTTTATTAGCCCTAATAGAAGACTACCTGCTATTACGAGCATTATCCAGGGATCAAGATATATACCTACATTTATCGTGTGTCCATTCACAGCAATTACTAGTTCTTTTATTCCCTGTGCCCATGTCCATTCATAATATGCGACTACCATATACTTGATAAAGGTGAGAAAAGCATCAACTTTTCCTCCAAATGCGTATGAGAATGCTGTTAGCATCATAGCGATGAGCCCTAGTAATGTTATCATGCCGACATTTAACCTTACGATAGAGATTTTAACTAACTGCCCCCCGTAGCTAATGCCTCTTTCAAGGAGACTAAGTGTGTATAGGGGGATTACAATCATAGAGAAAAGTACCCATATTGTCATAACTATGCCTATTAGTCCTCTTTTAGCCATTATGGCCCACCTCCAGTCTCAATAGGTTCCTTTATGCGAAAACCTATGAACTCATAACCGAATACCAACTGCACTAAGTAAACATTTAGTTCGCCGCTCTTAACATCTGGGGTTACTCGTAGAGTTATTGTAGATGTCTTTGCATCGCCTGGATGTAGAATCATCACAGACCCATTCTTTGAAACTACATTGCCATACTGGTCATATAGTGTGAAGGTTATGTTTATCTTTATGTCGAATAGATATCCTTTATAGGATACTGATACCGTGATAATTACCTTATCGCCACTTGGAGTTGTATCGAAGCCTGTCTGTATTGTCGTTATATTGTAGAATACCACTGTGCCTATTACCGTTACGAGAATCCAGATTATGTATGACAATACTTTGAGCGCTCTTATAAGACCCCTCATCTTCATCAACGGAGATATTTATTGCTTTGGTAGAAAATAATGAGTTAAAATCTCTTTTTTAAAATCACTAGAGGATGCTCCGACCAAACTACTCTAGTAATATTGATAGCTGTCTTTTCAAACGAATCTAGGGCTGTGATCTCAGTTGCAGAAATTAGACACAGCTATATTACTTATATTGTATAATAGTTATGTGTTGACGGAGGATTCCTACTAGCTACACGTTGTTGGGTATGAGCCAGACATATTCTATATCAACAAAAACACTATTGGACTTAGCAGAGCGTTATAGGAAAAGAGGAGACTTGGAGTCTGCTATCTGTGTATGGAAGAACATATTGTTGCATGATCCTTATAATGTTGATGCCGCCGAAAATCTCTACAATACTATGGGCGTACTCTATTTGCTGAGGGGGAAACCACATTGTGAAGCTGTTCTATCAGCCGCTTGGACAAGCGATGGGAGAAATATAGTAGTGGTCGGCTCCGACAATACTCTTTCTGTTTGGGGATACCCTCCAGGACATCTAAAGGCTGTATTTGATACCCAAGATAGCATCATAACTAGTTTTGATGTTAATCCTAGAGCACCTCTAATCGCAGTCGGCCTAAGGAACGGTGAGGTATTAGTATATGATTATCTGAGATACAGAAAGAGGGTTCTCCAGGGTCATAACGCCGCAGTTAATGTGGTTGCCTGGGATCTCAGTGGGAGGAGATTGGCAAGTTGTGACTCCGAGGGGAGACTCATAATTTGGACCTCAACAACAAAGATACAGCGTGATGTCTATGGTTATGGTGATACCATTATAAAACTAAGGTGGAGCAGAAAGGGAAAATATCTTTTGGGATACACTAAGAGGGGAGTTATTAGTATTTGGAACTCGAAGACGGGTAGGATACTGTATAGGTTTGATTTGGATGCAGATATATATTCTGCTGATTGGGCACCTCACACAGAACAAATCGTATTTTCTGATTCTAATTGCGAAATAGGTATTTTCGACCTCAGACATATCTCGAGGTATACTCTGGGGAAACATAAATGCGTAATTCCCTACGTCTTCTGGACTGACAGTAATAGAATTATTAGTGTTGGTTGGGACGGTGTAGTGAGAGCATGGGATCCCAATGATGGGAAGCTTCTCTATGAAATACTGGTGGAGCCTGGCCCCATAGTTAAGGCTTCCATGTCTAGAAGTGGGAGATACTTAGCCCTCGCACAGTTGAGCAACAAAGTGTTCTTAGTAGACTTTAAGAATAAACAAGCGTCCCTAGTATTCAGGTTTGAGAATGATATCATATGTGATGTCGGTTGGAACCCGAGATATGAGAAATTATTGGCGCTGTCTCATTACGGGGAATTAGGAATATTGAATATTGCTGAAAATAGTGTTGAGAATATTCTCACTACATGTATTAGTCCTATAACATCGCTAGCCTTAGCTATCGGTGCCGAGTATACTATCTTGGGTTATGCTGATGGTAGAGTAGCACTCTACGACCTTTCGGCAGGTAGTCTAGTCAATGAAAGACAGATCTTCAAGAGTAAGGTATCATCGATCTCATTTGATAGAAGAAAATCTGTTTTTGCCGTGGGTTCAAGCCTCGATGAAATATGTCTAATAGACCTAGCATTGAGGGTTCTTTGCTCAAGAGTGCTTCCGATAGTGGGGATAAATGTGGTTAGATTTTGCCCATCTGGACGGCGAATATTGGTAGGAACTTCACAGGGGGACATACTTATTGTTGATGGTAGTGATCTCTCCATTATAAATAGAGCTTCCAGTTTAAGGGGCTCAATACTGGATGCTAGCTGGAATAGAGATGGCTCTCAGTTTGTGATAACTACTCAAAGTGGGTATCTTGAGATATGGGATGCGAATAGTAGAGAGCCCAGAAAAACTTATGATACGAGGAAATGTAGAATATCTTGTGTTGATTGGAACAAGAAAATAAACTTCATAGCATTGGGAACATTGGATGGAAGAGTCTATGTTTGGGACATGGATAGGGCTTCTATGTATGCTCATTTCGATTCCCATAGTTGCTGTGTGACGGATGTTGCTTGGAGTCCAGATGGGGCAAAACTCGCAAGTTGTGGTTCGGATGGTAAAATCATCATATATAATCTCATCAAAAAGACGTATAGAGCAAAAATTCTTGGTCAACCAGCATGTTCACTTAGCTGGATGGAAGGAGGAAAACGTCTCCTATGTGGATGCAAAAATGGTGATGTTGTCATTGTTGATACTTCATCATAGTTGAGACCGCTCTTTGTTTGTAGGAGCCCTTATCAATTTGTATGTTTTTATCTCATGCCCCCTAAGAGAAATTTTGAATTTACCGTCTATAACACTTGTTGCTTGTTTATGTTTTTCGAATACATCCGTCTCCCAAATTTCGCGTATTTCTGCACCTCGTATCTCAATATCCGTGGGTTTCTCAGAATAGTTTACTAGTCTGAGAATAACATTCATATCTGTGTCGGCAGGTTTGAGATGTCCGAAGACTTCGTCGCTACTTATGCTTATTAGTTGGTGAGATTTCGGTTTAGATGTGATGCGGCTAATATTTATGGGGGCTATAAGTTCCCTCCAAAGTTTTAGGCCGTAAATAGGTTTCTGCTCTTCATTGGACACTATTGCTATTCTGCAGCGAAGGGATCCTTGGTCGATAAATAGTTTTATGAGAAATTTCCAGATAGCCTTGTTCAAAATGTAGAATATTTTGCTGATGATGCTCTCAGCGAATGCTGGAGACCGCGCCCATTCTGGAAGAACCATAAACATCTTGTAGTATGCTTCTGCTGGGTATGTAGGAGTCTTAAGAATAGACACTTGTAGTTCCTCTCCATTCTTTGAGAAGCCAAATCTGTTATCAGTAGCAATAGCCACAGAGCCCCATGAGGTGGGTACGAGAACCCATCCAACACTTGGTACTTCGTATTTTGCTTTTTCGTGTTTGGTTGCGTTTGGTGATGAGAAGTCTCTCCGCTTGATGTAGCCGTATGGAGCGCCATAAATCGCATAGTCTTCGGCTTGGATGATCGGAATCACAAGTTTTACTAGTCTATGTCTGCATCTACTTTTTATATTGAATTCTATTTCTATCTTATCTTCATCGCTAAGCGTATAGTCCAGATTCATCAGTAGTGTCCCGCGGGGAAACATAGTATATTTCAGTTTAGCTCTAATGATAATCCTTGTTGAATTATTCTCTACTATCTCGACGCCTACTAATCTGGGGCGCTCATATACCGGCTTCTTTCTATCATAGATAAAGATTTCCCATGCATCGAAAATCCCAGCTGGGATCCCAGTTATGCTTTTTCTGAATAGATTCGGATCGTCCCTATAGATCCTAAGCTCCATGGGCCTAGCTAAGATTTTTTGCTTGAGCTTTTTGTCGTAGATTTGCGCTATTAGGCCAGACTTTTTATCTACGAACAGGATATATCTTTTGCTCTCAGCGATTATAAGTCTTCCTTTCTGATAAAGCCTCAGCGTTCCTACGGCGGCTTTTTGGTTGGGTCTGACTACCTTATATCCGAAACCGGGTATATCCCTTATCACTATGGGTCTACCAGATTTCTCATCTCTCACTATGATTGTTCGTTTCCATGGGAGAGTATTTAATATGAGTATGTTCTCAACGTCTTTTTCCTCCCTACTTAGTGCCTTGACAAGCCTCGCAAGTATTTTTTCTTTGATTCGCTTGATCCTGGCGAGCACGGTTATCAAGCCACGAATATTTTCCATAGCGACATTCGCTGAGAGTGTACCTGCAAATGTGTCATGGAAATGTCTCGTCAGAACTTCTTTCCATAAATACTCTAACTCCTCCCTCAGATCTACTTTCTCACCAAGCATTCTGAGAAAGGCTATCAAAGTTTCAAGGTTGAGTAGCTCAGCTTCCGATCTGCGTATAAGATCCTTTAGTCTAAGCTGTGTTGTGAAGACTCCCCTATGGAATTCTAAGTATAATTCATCATCCCATACTGGTAGGTTGCGAGAATACTCCCTCTCGATTTCCTTGAAAAAATCTATAGCCTTGCCTATCTTCATCCATGTATTCTTAGTAAGGATACTTGCTTCTCTGGCCTCATCCTCTGTTGGGCCTCCTCCATGGTCGCCTCTCCCATATAGGAACAGGATGCATGGTATCTTCTGTTTTTTTAGCTGTGTTCTGAGAACATTTATTACATTTCTCCTACGCAAGTATGTATCGTATGAAGATGGCGTTAGATATGCTAGTACCTCTGATCCGTCATCCCCCCTCCATATAAATATGTTGTATGGGAACTCCGTCTCGTCATTCCAGCTAAGCTTTGCTGTGAGGAAGTATCTTATTCCTACAGTCCTAAGGATTTTTGGTAGTGTTATGGGAAAACCAAATGTGTCTGGGAGCCAGCATATCTGGACATCAACACCAAGTTTCTTATGGGCATACTTCTTCCCGATAACGAATTGGCGAATTAGAGATTCGCCCATAGGCATATTGGCGTCGAACTCGACCCATGAGCCCCCAACAACCTCCCACTTACCCATTCTTATTGCCCTAAGAATCCTCGTAAATAGATCTGGTTGCTCCTTCTCCATCCACTCGTAGAAAATCATGTTGCTTTGAGCATAAGTAATCCCATATTTCTCTATCAGAGATAAAGCATTTTCGAAAGTCTCCTTACATACGCGTTTAGTCTCTTCTTCTAACCATAACCAGGCGACGTCTATATGGCTATTAGCGAGTAGCACTGCCTTTTTGTCCCTCAAGCCCAACACCATCTAGAAGAATACGGAGATACCTACTAAATCGAGCTAAAAAATGTTGTTCCCCGAGATTATAATGTTTGTAGGTGGTTTGCGACATTTCTTAACCCATTGTTATATTATTATAAGTAGAATATACACAGTCTATGTGTTGGTGTCACACTCATGCTGACAAACTTGTTTGTCTCAAACTATGTTTTTGTTGATGATAAGGGACTTGAACTTCAGCTCGACAGGATAAATGTGATTCTAGGCTTCTCGTCGCTTAAGGAAACTCTTTTTATTGCTCCATGTATCTTGGATGGTATCATGTCGAATCTCTTGATTCGTTATTCTAGCCAAAAATTCTTTGGATCGTTTGATGAGCTCGTATATGATGGAACAATAAGTAAGCCAACGGTACTATATCTTCGCTTTAAAGACTTTAATAGGCCTCTACACGAGAGCTTCTACTCGCTGTTTTTCAGCGCATCACCCGTGCTCTTCGACAGATATTCGGAGGAGTTTAAGAACATAGATGTTTTAGAGCTCTATCTTGAGATTATGGGTGAACGAGCAGTATCATTACGTCTATCAATCAATGAGCATATAACATTTAGTATCACCAAGCATGAGACTTGGTCTTGGAAGGCTGAGATAGATAATAGGGTTATCATAGAGAAGAACAATGTCTTCCCAGCTGTCAACTTCAATGCATTATTACTAAGCATAAGAAACACAATACAGTATTTCGATATACGTTCCTGGCTTATAGAGCGATACCAATCGATGAGTACTGATAGTCAGAGCTCTATTATAGCCAGAAAACTGATTGATTTGTTATCAGATCTTGACAATGCTAAGAGGATAGGTGAGTTTCTGAGGAATAGTTGCGGCATCAATGTTCGTCTAAAATATATTCCACCATCATCACTGGGAATAGAATATAGGATATCGAACTCGTGGAAGAAAACAAACTTCTATGATCTCGACCTAATAGTGCTTATCCCTGCACTAGCCACATTGCTTGGGAGTAGCAGAGGCGACACAATAATACTTAGTGAGTTGTCGATATTAGCACCTAAAATTCAGAGGGCTCTCTTTAGATTAGCCGCGGATCTCGCTCTTGAGGAAGATAAACAGGTGATATTCCTTACAAACTCACCAATAATAGTTAGGGAGTTACTTACCAGCGATGAGAATCTGAGGAGGATATCAAAACTTTGGCTTGTATATCACGAGAATACTAAGGCGAGAGCTACACAGTTAAGGTTTGATGAGAATGGGATTTATATGGGAGAGTTTAGAGATAAGTTTGATCAGTTTTGGACAAAAAATATTGCTGAAGAGCTCGCCGCCGACTGAGTTTTTGTTATCATATATTCTTACTGATTTTTGAGACGCTCTTCCTCTAGTCTTCTTACCTCTCTAAGCACTTCTTCATCGTGTCTTATTCTGAGACCGAATATTATTGTTAGGAAGAAGAATATTATGGCTGGTATCCCTATCCCTATGAGACCTGCAAATGGTTTTAGTGATGAACCCTCCAATAGCATATGGCCTGCTATGTATCCTAGGCCCCCAACCACAGTACCGAATACCTCACCCATACTCGTAACAAATTGGAAGCCGCTCGCCACGACACCACGCTCTCCCATAATCGCAGTATCGCCTAGTCGACCAAGAAACGATGGACCTATCGAGGCTAGGCAGAATATTCCGGGAGCCAGAAGTATGTAGAACATGACATCTGTGTGGGGAATCTTGAAGTATGTAACTGCGAGACCTCCAAGAAATGCTATGAGTAGCAGGCCTGAAACCCCTATTGCTGCTGTTTTCTTTCTTCCAATCTTATCAGCTACGTATCCCCAGAATGGAGATGTTCCGCCGATCAGCAGTACGATTATCGCTGTTATGAATCCCGTTTCAACTTGGTGAATACCGAAGTCTCTTAGTAGGAGATAGGGACCAATATTATATGCTAGGCCCCAGAGAGCTGCGAATACAAACCATGTTATGCCGATGTCCCTTCTGATTTTGCTGAACATCACTTTTGCTCCTGCTCCTATATGGGCGAATAGGCGTCTCCAGATATGCTCAACTTTTCCTTTGCGCTCTGGAGGGATGTGTGGGAGTCCGAAGTAGAAGAAGAGTCCTGTAGCGATGAACAATATTATTAGTACTGTGAAGCCAAATAGCCCATTTTCTGGTCGTCCTCCTCCCAATGCTACGAAGAATGAGAATACAACTCCCGAAAGTGCTATACCAACTAGACGCCCATACATAAGCGTCATGTCAAATATACCCATATATCTTGCCCGCTCCTCATATGTTGTAAACCTTGTTATTATGGCTAATGTGGGAGTGACCTTTAGGGAGGATGCTATCCCATGAACAGCGTGGCCTATTATGAGCATAATGAGGAATAGAAGTGGAATGCTGATAAATGGGTATGCTAGGATGTATATAGTCATGGCAAGAGCGGCTACCAGTGTTGCTGATAGGAGAACTATTCTTGCGTCTAGTATGTCGGTAGCGTATCCCGTTACTCCAGCAATGAGCCCCTCAACGAAGGAAAATGCTATTGCGAAGAATATCAGTGCCTCCATACTGAATTCTAGAGCCTCAAGAACCATTATTGCTAGCAGAGCAGACATTCCGAATGCCACTCTAAATATGAATGTTCCGCTATACAATACTAGGAATACTTTTCCCTTTGGTGGATCCCTACTCAAAATCGACACCAACTCAATTATTGTTGGGAAAGCATCACAAAAGTTTAGAAAATTGTTGGTGGAGGTTCAAGCTCGACACGAACAGATTTCTTGCTTCTCCCTCTTATGAATTCAACTTCTATGACCTCACCTATTCTATGCATCCTTATGGTCGTCGATAATTCCTCGGCTGACCGAATCTCTGAGTTATCTACACGGATTATTATGTCTCCAGGTCTAAGACCCGACCTATAGGCAGGCGAATATGGAACAACCTTGACTATAAGTGCTCCTTTGGATGCTCCAAGACCATATAGAGCGGCTATCGGTTTATTTATTGTTGTAGCATATACGCCGAGCCATGGAATTATTACACGGCCAAACTCTATGATGTCCCTGTATATCCTTATAGCCATGTTTATAGGTATCGCAAATCCTATTCCCTGTGCGTAGGGAACTATGGCTGTATTCACACCAACGACTTCTCCATCAATTGTTGCTAACGGCCCTCCAGAATTGCCAGGATTGATAGCTGCATCGGTTTGTATGAGATTCTCCAAAGTTATATTTGGAGCTTTTATCGTCCTGTTTATCGCCGATATTACACCAAGAGTTATTGTTGGTTCACCAAGCAGACCTAGGGGGTATCCCATTGCAATTACTAGTTGTCCTACCTTGAGCTTATCGGAATCCCCTAGACGGACAGGTTTGTAGCCGGCGCCCCTTAGGTCTAGGACTGCTATGTCGAAACGTGGGTCGCCACCAAGTATTTCGGCGTCTATCATCTCTCCTTCTGGGGTTATTATTTTTAGCATTTCTGCGTCCGCAATGACATGGTAATTTGTGATTACATGGCCTTCCTCATGGATAATAAACCCCGAACCTACTCCCCTCAGAGGGACTGGTTCTAAGAAGAAATCATATTTTATTCTCGTAGTGAGAATTGTAACTACGCTCTTTTTGAGTTCGCTTACAGCTTTCACGATTCTTTCTTGGAGCTCCAAACTTATACACCTCCATACCACAAGATACGAAGATAAAAATATAACTCAGTTTATAATTAAGCTATACTTGTTGACTACCACACCATAAGATTCCAAATCTAGTTCTAGGAGCACCTCAGCTATGCCTTTTCTTTCTGGAAGACGCAGAGTAACTGGTATTGTTCTGACTGAATCAGAGCTAAGAGCTACTTTCTGTGTGAACACAACTTTGCCATCGAGCTTTACTCTAATCTCACCCACCAGATCACGATGTAGGTCATTTATTAGGTATATTCTTGTACGATATTTTCTTCCTGTTTTTCCTTTGCTAGGCCAATCCATGACTGGCAATACGGGTTGATAGACTTCTTTAAGTGTGTGGTATGCTTTCTTTGGTTCTCTCCAGTAGTCAACTATGGCCCAAGTGACCAAGGGGGCGATATCTGTGAACATAAATTGGAATATTCCGCCTGTTGGGTTGTATTTATGTGCTCTTAGGAACTCCACATAGAATTTTAGTAGCTCAGCTTGTTTTTTCTGCGTCTCCTCTATAAATTTCTCCAGCGTCTCGAAGTGTTGATATTTCACCCATATCCTCATGAATTCTGGTTGATACTGGTGGTATTCTTTTAGGTATCTCGCCATATCTGGATATGCCTCCCAGAAGTTCTTCTGGATAGCATTGGCAATGTTTTGTGGAAGCATTTTAAGCAGATTTTCCTTACTCGGAAATGCTTGAAAACCGAACTCACTAACACATCTGAAGACCCCTCTAAAAGGTCCGATGAATGTTCTTATATGCCTATATCCCCTAAGCCAGAGAATGAATGTGAGCCAGCCAGTATACCAACCATCATATATATGAGTATCAGTACCATCCATAAACCAGCCCATACCACCAGAATATTTGACTACCGGGTGTACACCCATATCCTCCTCCTTCAAAATTCTCACAATTTTTCTGTCTAGAACAGACTTATTCCAGTTGTACGTTAATGCTGTGAGTGGAGAGCTGAGAATAAATGATGTTAGAGACCATATTAGAGCTATGTCCCATGGAATCAGCATTCCTAGGATAAGCAGATATATTATTGCTTCTATCCCGCCGAACATAAGAGCGAATCCTGGAAACATCGAAATAATCATCACTACTATACTTATTAGCCAACCCAGCTTTATGAACCCTAAGAGCTTCCTATCCATAAAAAGTAATATATCTTTCCAGACACCCCCGATCGGCAGGATTCCTAACTTCATTGCTATGGATCCTAGAAAGGCTGAAAAGACTAACCCGAGCATGAATGCTAGAACCGAGCGCATCAGTGATGATGCATCTGGAAATAAAAAGGGCTCATTATGTGCACAGAGAATACCGACCGATGCATGATTCTCCGTGAGATAAACCAGCTCCCTAGCACTGTTCAGAGCGTCCCTCTCAACGGATTTATCATAGCTCCACTGTAGCGGCATATCTTGCCATACTAGGATGCCATATTCGTCAAACACCTCCCAAGCAAGGGGATTCACATGTGCATGTATTCTGACGGCGTTTATGTTTGCCTCCCTCATAAGTCTAGCATCGTTCTCTATCCTCTCCCTAGTTACCCACGCTAGGCGCTGATCTGTTGGACCATAATTTGTGCCCCTAAGAAATATCTTTCTGCCATTCAGATAAAATGTCCATTCACCATGTTTCTGGACGAGTTTTACTTCTTTTATGCCGAATACCACCTCCTTCTCATCAGACACATTGTTAGCAACTATTACTTTTGATATCAACTTATAGAGATTTGGATTGCCAAGATCCCATGTCCACCAAAGCTTGGGATTCTCTAGGGTTATCACTGTTTCATATCTGTTTATTCCTCGACTAACTGAGACCTCAATCTCATAGTGCTGGGGTTCACCCTCAAAATTTTTAGGTTCTAATTGGAGGTGGATCCTAGCTTTGCCCTCATATTCGCTTCCTAACCAAAATAGTATTCTCAGTTTAGCCGTATTCTTCTCTATACTGGGTACTATCTTTATTCTTTCGAACCAGACTTCACCAGTTCTATGAATCTCAACACTTCTCCAGATACCGCCCGGATTGAATGTTGGGTCTCGGCAGTCCCAATGATAGAATATCCCGCCAGCCTGCTTCTTCCTATTTATATTTTTTTCGTCGAAGCTCTCGACCCGAACCACCAGAACATTTTCACCCTCTCTAGCCACATTAGTTATGTCGAATTTGAAGGGGGCAAAGTACCCAGAGTGCTCACCAAGATATTTCCCATTCAGCCATACTTCTGCGCGGTAGAATACGCCTAAAAATACTAACCAGATTTTTCCCTGTTTCTCTGGTAAATTGAATTTTTTCCTATACCAGACGACCCCCGAGTATTTTTTGAGAGCTCCGACATCTTCTTGCCAGTGTCCTGGTACTCTTATGTCGAACCACTCTGAATCATCATAATTTGGGT
>Ga0180301_10001546_pt1 | contig 18101 bp, 17 predicted proteins | sample GuaBasSediGuay16_FD_121797 | JGI IMG/M metagenome (GOLD analysis project Ga0180301, IMG submission 121797) | Subseafloor sediment microbial communities from Guaymas Basin, Gulf of California, Mexico - Guay16, Core 4569-2, 12-15 cm | ecosystem: Environmental > Aquatic > Marine > Hydrothermal... | reverse complement strand
TCCACCTTTATCGCAATATGTGTATGATTTTGCTAGCCAATTCGAAGGGAAAGGTGAAAATACATTTGAAACCGCGTTAATAGTTTTACGATATTTTCAGGTTAATTTTGATTACGACTATGAAATGTGGTTTGGAACATCAAGTAGTTCTGGGCCATCTCAAGATCAGGACTGGGTTGAATGGTTTCTCCAGAGGCGTAAAGGAATATCAATACATTTTGCAACAGCTTACATTATAACACTTAGAATATTAGGAATATCTGCAAGACTAGTTTTCGGCTTCCTGCCGGGAGAAGAAAGTCGGGGCAGTAGAATAATAAAAAACAAACATTTACATTTTTGGGCAGAGGTTTGGATACCAATAAAAACAGATAGCGGTGTTGATGGTGTTTGGGTTGCATTTGATCCATCTCCTCCAGGATATTTAGAGGCACTAAACACCGAAAGGGATCAATTCGTAATAAATCCGAGGTATACTTTAACTATTACATCATCTCATGAAAATGTAACGAGAGGTGTGCCAGTTAATTTAACTGCAACTTTGCTTAGTGATGGAGAACCCCTGCCTTATGAGACAATAACTTTTACTGACATATATGATTCTCTAACGTTGAATGGCGCAACAAGTGTAACAAATGAAAGTGGGGTTGCAACACTAACCTTTAACTTCACAGATGATTCTCTCGTAGGTTCCCATATAATCGTGGCAAACTGGAAATTGTTAAATAATCAAACTACAATAATCTTAGCAGGCAACACTACCATCACAGTTACAGTTACGCCAGATGAGGTTGCAAGGACTGAAGTAGCGCGAATAAGTGGAGTTTTATCTGACGCTAAAAATGAACGAGGCCTTCCAGATCAAGAAATAACAATTATTTGGGAAGGAAAAAACTTTAGTGCAGTTTTCCATACAACAACTAAGTCAGATGGTAGTTTCAGTTTCAGTTACACTGTGCCCCTTAGCCACCCACTAGGTAATGCTACAGTTTATGCAATTTATGACGGGAACTTCACTTCACTAATATCTTCATCATCTAATACCACAAATGTAACCGTTGTTGCAAAAGTCAAATTTACAGTTTCTGTAACCCCAAATGAAGTTAGGCGAAATGAAACAATAGTCATTGAAGGATTATTACTGCTTGATAATAATACTCCTCTCAATTATCAAAACATTACTATTTATTGGGATAATTCAACAAGGGGAGGAAAACTAAATATTCTGAAAACAATAAAAACCAACGAAAGTGGAGGCTACAACCTTACTATAACTATTCCGGCAAACCACTCCCTAGGTTTCTCATATGTATTCTCAGGTTATAATCCTATATTTAAATACGTAAGAAGCAGTAATTCTACAAAATCACAGATCTTGATTTACGAACGCGTATTTGTTTATGTTAATGTCTCTTCGACCAGGGTTGGACGCAATAATTCTCTTACCGTATTTGGAAATATAACTGGCGAAGACAACGAACCAATAGGAAATGCAACAATACAAGTATTCTTCAATAATACCAATATCGGGGCCGGCAATAAGACTAACATGAAAGGGCAGTTCATTACTACATTTACTATTCCTTCCGACTTTGAAGTCGGAATATATACCGTCCGCGTTGCTGTTAGTAATCCACCTTGGTTTAAAGGTAGCGGTGAATACACCTACGTCGTGGTTTACGGTTTCTCAAATATAAGAGTGGAAGGATCACCATTATTCGTACTTCCTGGTGAACAGCTAAATGTTACAGGGCTAATTGTTGATGAAAGAGGCGATCCCGTACAGAATGCAGAAATACAAGTAATATTCAATAAAACACTTTTAACTGTTTTTATAGGTGATGAACGGGGAAGTTTCGGAGGAAATATAACAATTCCAGATGTTTCTTCATCAAACTTAACATTAACATTTCTATATGAGAAGACTGAATTTTACAATGCTTCTACAACAATTTTCAGCGTGCTTATTTTCAAAAATGCATCCATCACCATTATCGTAAACAACACAAACTATCTTGAAGCTTATCCAGGTGAAGGTCTAATAATTACTGGAAGCGTAGTAGATGAACAAGGCCGATATATTGTAGATAGAGAAGTTGAGCTGTACGTGAACGATACAGTTCAATTAATCTACTTGGATAAGGAGGGAAACTTTACCGTATTTTACATGCTTCCAGAAGATGTAAACCCGGGTAATATGACAATTTATGCCACGCTTAAAGCAAAAACCCATTTTAAGTCAAATGAAGTTATCGTATTAGTTAAGGTGAGGGAGCAAAGGATGTGGAGAATACATGTACCATTATATTTACTTTACATATTAGTTGTAGCGGTATTTGCCGTAAGTTCTATGTTTCTTTTCTTTAAAAAATTCTGGAAGGGGATAAGAAAACGGAAAAAACCAGAAATCGATCTTTCTTCACCAATAATGGCCATAAACGACTACGTAAGACAAGCAAAATTCAAAGAGGCAATAATAGAGGCATATAATCTGTTTGAAAAGATTATTAGAGCGTATTTCAATACTGAGCGTCCAGGTTCCCTAACGCCCAGAGAATTTGCAATAAATGTAGTCAAAGAATTTAAGTTAAACCCCGATGCTACATATATCCTAATCAAAATGTTTGAAAAAGCGAGATTCAGTCATCATGACATTGGGCTTGAAGATTATAACAGCTTTGTTAAAGCTTTTTCCACAATTTATAGACAGGTCACAGGGAGAGCGTTTGAACTTGCCCAAAAGTAGAAAATCAGCACTAATCGTATTCACAATAGTATTTATCCTATCATGGCTACCAATAGCTCTATCTATACTTAATAAGGAGCCCTCTCCTCCATCATTTTCAATTTATAATACAAATTGGGATGGATGTTCAAAGTTTAGAGAGCTCATCGAAAATGAAGGTTTCCAAGTGAAAACGCTAATATCTTCCTTAAGTATGATAAATAGAATCGAACAACCAGCAGCTCTAGTAATAATAGGCCCATCAAAATATTATAGCCCAAGCGAAATTATACCAACTTTACTACTGTTCCTACAAAACGGTGGAGGAATCCTAATAGCTGACGACTTCGGGAGCAGTAATACTATCCTCCAACTCCTTTTCCAATTTCAAATACAATTTTCAGATAAAGTTCTAATGGATGCTGGATCGTACGTTAAAAACCCCGTCCTACCAGTAATCACCAATTTCGCGCCTCATCCGATAACCGACGGTATAAACTCGATTCTACTGAACCATGCAAGCGCTATAGTTGGACCAAACGATACTTCCTTAATACTCTTACCACCAATTGCTACAACAACGCGAATCAGTTGGCTTGACACTGACCAAGATTACGAGTATGATGCAAATGAGCCAGTAGGACCATTTGTAGTAGCTACAGCAGTTGACATTTTCAATGGCAGCATAGTTATTCTAAGCGACGCCAGCATCTTCATAAATGATATGATAGAAAGAGCAGACAACGCAAGATTCGCATTAAACATAATAAATTGGCTATCTGACAATAACAAAAGTGCAACAATAATATTTGATGAAAGCCACTTAGCATGGAGTATTTCATCACCAACTGTATATTTCGGTACAATCATCGGATATGTTGCATGGCTTTCAGCTATACCATATCTCTCATTGCTTCTTCCATTTTTCATGGTGTTCACGGTTAAAAAATGGATACCGGTGATAAAGGAAAGTAAAAAGTTTGAACCACTTAAAATATTTAGAAGAAGAGGAAGAACTGCTTTTCTGGCAAAGATTAAAGCATATAAAACATTTGGATTTTATGATAAAGCATTGAAAATGTTATATAATCGGTTTAAACGCATTGCTGGCGAAGAATTAAAGTTTAAGTTAGGTTTTTCACTAGATAAATTTTTAGAACAAGTTTCTAAATATTGTCCCGATTTAGATACTCGTAAGATTAGAAGAATATTGTTGAATTTTGAGAAAATCGATAAGGGGAAACTTAAGGTAACTTCACGTGACCAATTTCTGAAACTTTTCTTCCAGCTTAAGAAAATAGAAGAAGAGGTGGAAAAAATTGGAGGAAAAAAGCGTTGAAATATCTATAAGAGATGTCAGAGGCATAGTTCAGAAGGTACTATCAGAAGTCGGCAAAGTCATAGTTGGAAAACTAGATATTTTACAAAACATTTTCATAGCACTACTTGCAGATGGACATGTTTTACTTGAAGGAGTACCAGGTGTGGCAAAAACTGCAATGGCTAAAGCATTCTCCGACGCGTTAGGCTGTGAATTTAAGAGAATACAGTTTACTCCTGACTTATTACCAGCAGACATAGTCGGTACAAATGTTTACGACCAAAAGTCTGGCAGATTCTATTTAAGAAAAGGCCCCATTTTTGCTAACATAGTCTTAGCCGATGAAATAAATCGTGCTCCCCCAAAAACTCAGTCTGCACTTCTCGAATGTATGCAAGAAAGGCAAGTAACAATTGAAGGCGAAACCTACTACCTACCGAAGCCTTTCATGGTCTTAGCAACTCAGAACCCCATTGAACTCGAGGGAACATACCCCTTACCAGAAGCTCAAGTTGACAGGTTTTTCTTCAAGCTACTCGTAGACTACCCTAACCCAGAAGAAGAACTTGAAATCTTAAAAAGAAAGAACGTACCAGAGGAAGCTACGGTTGAAAAAATCACTTCACCACAAATGGTAGTGGCCATGCAAGAAGCAGTTAAAAAAGTTTATGTCGATGACTCGCTTTTTGAATACATAAAAAATATAGTTCTAAAAACACGTAATCACCCACAAATACTTTTAGGCGCAAGCACCAGAGCATCCATTGTTCTCCTTTGTGCAGCTAAAGCAAAAGCAGCTATACTTGGACGAGACTTCGTTATACCCGATGATATCAAGTCCTTGGTTTTCCCTGTTTTAAATCATAGAATAATCCTAAAACCAGAGGCTGAACTTGAAGGAATTTCCCCGGAAAGAATTATAAATGAAATACTTGAGGAAGTTGAGGTCCCAGTTTAACCGTGATTATAGAACGGTGATTCCATGCTTACAAGAAGAGGTTTATCAGTTATTCTTATGGGCGTATTCTTTCTAACATCGGGCTTTTCCCTTATAAGTTATTTATTATCAATCCTGGGTATTTTTCTATTATCTAGTGTCGTCGTGAGCTTTCCTCTTTTCAAATCGAGCGCAACTTTGGGAAAAATAACAGTCACACGTAAAATAAATAAAAAGAAGGTTTTTGCCTACGACTACGTATATGTGAAAGTTACACTTATTAATAAGGGTTATCAGACCATCGATTATCTTGAAATATATGACGCATACCCTGAGACATTTGACTTAGTGCTTGGTACAAATCATTTAATAACACGACTTGACCCAGGGAAGAAATTCGTTTTCTCCTACGTACTGCTACCTAAATTACGAGGAGAATATAAATTAGGGCCCTGTAAACTTATAGTCCAAGATAAATTAAAATTCTTTTCAATGGTAAGAACAGTTACCACTGTTACTAATATTGTAGTATATCCTCCGTATGAGGATATCAAAAGAATGGAAATTATGGCTAAGAAAAGAATATTGGGAAAACTCTTTGGAGTCCACAGAACGAGAGAAAGAGGCATAGGTACGGAGTTTGCTAGTATTAGGCAATATAATGTGGGTGATGAGTATCGAAGAATAGATTGGAAGGCATCCGCAAGAATGGGCAAATTAATGATCAGAGAATTCGAAACAGAGAGAAACATGAAGATAATCATTTTACTCGATGCTAGCTACTCAATGGCCGCAGGCCCGATAGAGACAAGCAAATTAGAATTCGCTATTCGCGCAGTATCGATTCTGGCTAAATTTGCATTAGAAAGGAAGGACGAGGTAGGTTTATGTGTTTTCTCAAGTGATGTACACGAGTTTGTTGAGCCTAAATCAAGTGAAAGACACTTTTATAGGATATTGGATGCTCTCGCTCGAGTTAAAGCTAAGGGAGGGACAAACCTGCTCAAAGCAATCGACCTGATAGCTAAAAAATTTAGAAAGAAAGCTTATCTCGTCGTTATCTCGGATTTAGAAGAAGTTGGAAGCCGGGTTCTAGATGCTATTAAATTTGCAAAAGCGAGAGGATACGAAATACTGGTAATATCTCCCTTTGGACCTTGGTTTGAGATTGGAGAAAGAGCCTTATCACCCGTAGATAAAGCGTTAGCTGAAGCAATTTCAATAGAACTTTGGGAAGAAAGAAGGGAGGTTATCAGGAATATAAAAAGGCTTGATGTGGATGTATTAACAGTTGGCCCGGACGATATAATACCAACTTTAATTTCGGAGTATATAAAGGCTAAGAAACGAGGAATTGGGCAATTTTAGCCTGGATGTGATATATATGAAAATAACTAAAGTCATGAGAACAATTTCAGCATTAATCCTCATTTATTCAATATACTTAATTTTAAAAAACTCTCCCAACGATGTATGGAATCTAAATTATGCTTATACATGTTTCTCTTTTGCACGAACTTCAATACTCTTTTACTTGTATATGTTTCTTCTTTATCTCTCTCTTTTCCCTATACTTTTCATAAATACTCTTACTCAAGAATTACCAGATGCATTCTATTCAAGTCGATGGTTTCTCGATGAATATTTTCGAACAATATTAAATGCATCGATTTCGCAAAGCGAAATCGATATTTGGGTGATGATAAAACCAGCATACATCTTTTTAATACAAATAATAATTTCTTTAATGCTCATTAGCCTTATATTATTTCTATTTAAATGCGATTTTTCCAATGCTTTCAAAACTACACTCTTTGAGGGGGCTGCCCTCTTCTTATACAAGCTTGGTGAGTTCTTGGAGCTGATCTCTCCCATATGGCAAGAATCCTTTTTATCTTCGGAATCCATAGTAAGTTTTGCTACAAATCCTACTATACTTACAATACTCATAGTTTACCTTTCATTTGACTTAGCTGTTCAAGCTTCCTACGTGCAAAGCGTTTTTTACTTTAAAGTTAAAAAACATCATATATCGGAGAAGCAAAGAGAGGAAACCCGCGCAGGAAAGGAAGCAAAAATAACCCTTTCAGCATCGATGACTAGAAAGTTTTTAACATCCGATGTTGTTCAATATTTACGTGAGATCGTGGAAAGAAGAATTTCTCGTAAACAGCGGGGAACTGAGGGAGGTATGGATTCAACGAGACTTCGAGTGTTTTTAGAAAACCTTTATCAGATGGATCCGGATGCAAAGACATCGTTAGAAGCTAAAACTACCCCCCCATCTGAAGCTAAAACTCTACTTTCTATCCTATTAAGTACTTTATACAGAGTATTTGTTATAATCATATTATCCTACATTATAATTCACCCATACCTCCTTTTCTCATTCTTTGGTGTCCCAAAAACTATAGTTAGAAGCCTAGAATTATCGCAGCCAGAAGCAATACTTTTAGTTCTTCTTCCATTACTTCTGACGATAATATTAATAGGCTTACTAATTCCCACTAGAAAAGAAAAGGCATCCGCTGGAAAATAGCACTTATACGTGGCAATGCTTCGAAATTAATTATATGTATGAAATTATGGTGTGTGGGCTCCTTATCACCCACATAACATTTATAAGCTGAAGTTCTTCTTTACGCCTTAGCTTCAATCCTCCAACAATTATAAGAGGGTACTTTGATTTAGGTGGGATACATGAGCGAGATCAAACTCTTCGGAAAGTGGAACTATGAAGGCATAGAAATATCAGATCCAGGATTAAAAAGATACATATGCCTAAAACCAGTATATTTACCTCACACTGGAGGAAGACATGAACATAAAAAATTCGGTAAAGCGGAAGTGCCAATTGTAGAAAGATTAATTAACAAACTCATGAACCCAGGGCTTTCCAAGGGAAAAGGAGGAAAAGTGCTTAAACACGGCAGATGTGGAGGAAAAAAGCATAAGGCATATAATATTGTAAAGGCTGCTTTCGAAATAATATATCTAAAAACGGGCGTAAACCCTATACAAGTATTAATCAGAGCTATTGAAAATGCTGCACCGAGAGAAGAAACAACAACGGTTTCCTATGGAGGAATTAGATACCATTTAGCTGTTGATGTTGCACCTCAACGTAGAGTGGATCTAGCATTAAGATTCATCGTACAGGGAGCTGCGAGAGCAACATTCAATAACCCAAAACCAATAGAAGAATGTTTGGCTGATGAAATAATACTTGCATCAAGAAATGACTCAAAGAGCCATGCAATAAGAAAAAAAGAAGAAATAGAGAGAATAGCTCTATCAGCTCGATAAACAGTAAATTTACTAATTTTAAAATTAATAGAGATATGCAGATACCGATCTTTAGGCCGACTTAACTGAGCATTCTAGACTTATTCTGGATCTTTCCAAACAATTATTTTTCCTCTCTGCCAATCACGTAAAATAATTCTTGCCATTTCTTCTACATCCGGTTCTCCGCCCTTTAACAACCTCCCCCTTTTAATTGCCAATTTTTCCAGAAATTCGAGATCGTCGTTGGATTCTATACCGTAAGCTTTAATCAATTGCTCAGGATCCTTTTCCTTAACGAATTTTATTAACTCTAAAGCACAGTTGATTGGGTCTTTAATTTTCTCAACTTCCAAAGCGCTCTTAAGCATTAATGACACTTCATCCTCAGCTGGGTATACTCCAGGAGTGTCTAAGATAAAAATTTTAGGAGTTATTCTGAAAAGTTGACTATGCTTGGTAAATCCTGGAATCGGACTTGTACCAGCACTATGTTTCCCTTTTAAGACATTGATAATTGAACTTTTACCAACATTAGGATATCCTATTAAGGCTACCTTAACAGGTATTCTAGAAGCATGCTTCAAAATAGTTTTCCTAAGAATTCTTGTTCCAAGTCTGTCTTTTGAACTAATGTACACTGTAGGGTATTCCTTGCTTAGCTTCCTCTTCCATTTTTCTAATGTATCCTTTGGTACAAGATCAGACTTATTTATTACAAGAATTAATTTTTTCCCTTGTTTAGTCGCTATTTCTTCTATTTTCTTGTTTCTAAAGCTTTCAGGATCTCTAGAATCTAAGATTTCAAGTACGATGTCAGCTTCACTTATGACTTTGAAAACAGACTTCCATGTTTTCTTACTCGGCAATATTTTCATAAATAGATTCTCCATTTATATTAAGTAAAATACTTGGAAAATTATTTACTCACAATTAAGTGTTAAGAGCTTCTGATACTTCTCGCCATAGTTTAAGTATTTCTTCAGCCTCTTTTCTCTCTAGTTTTTGAATAGCAAACCCTACATGAACTAAAACATAGTCCCCTACTTTAACATTATCTACTAGTGATAAATTTATTTCTCTTCGAATACCCCCAAAATCGACAATGCCCTTGTCCCCTTTAACTTCTAATATCCTCGCTGGTACAGCTAAACACATAATAGACCACCCTAATGTTGGAACGGTTCTTGTTTCAAATAATGTATAATTCTTTGTAATTTAAATTTAACACTTATAATTATCGATGATTAACTTGGAGTTTTATGGCTATAAAACTCTAAATGCCTACTATTCTATGAGTATAAAATAGTTCTTCGATTATTTGTTAACAATAATTTTTTTATCTCACCATCGTCGAAACTACAATCAGTAGTTGGATAGAAACCTTTAATAATACATTACACACCTCCATCTGAATACATAAAAGTAATTCACTTTTAGTGGAGAGGACATAGATGACAAAAGAAGCTGGTATAATAGGGTATGGAGCATACATACCAATGTATAGAATCAAAGCAAGCGAAATAGGCAAAATATGGGGCAATCATAATGGACACTTACCAGTAATGGAGAAAGCAGTAGCAGGAATAGATGAAGACCTTGTAACAATCTCTGTTGAAGCAGCAAAATACGCTATAAGAAGAGCAAAAATAGATCCGAAAGAAATAGGAGCTGTATACATTGGAACCGAAAGTAAACCCTACGCAGTAAAACCCTCAGGCACGATTGTAGCAGAGGCCATAGGAGCAACCCCTCTCGTAGTAACAGCAGATTTCGAATTTGCATGCAAAGCTGGAACAGAGGCATTCCAGGCATGTATCGACCATGTTCTGTCGGGAAGAATAAAATATGCAATGGCAATAGGCGCTGATACAGCCCAGGGTCGTCCAGGGGATCAGTTAGAGTATACAGCAGCATCTGGAGGAGCCGCCTTTATCTTTACTAAAAAATCAGATAAAACATTGGCATATTGCGAAGGTGCGGTTTCATTCGTCACAGACACACCAGATTTCTGGAGAAGAGCCCATGAACACTATCCCATGCATGCTGAAAGATTTACTGGAGAACCAGCTTACTTCCACCACATAATAAGCTCTGTCAAAACCTTAATGGAAAATATGGGACTAAGACCCAGCGACTTTAAATACGCTGTTTTTCATCAACCAAATGCTAAATTCCCAGTAAAAGTTGCTAAAAAACTAGGGTTTACAATGGACCAGATAAAACCAGGATTATTATCCCCTGAGATAGGAAATTGCTATGCAGGTTCATCCCTCGTAGGGTTTGCAGCTACCTTGGATGTAGCAAATCCAGGTGATAGAATACTTCTAGCTTCCTACGGTTCTGGAGCTGGAAGCGACGCATTTAGCTTTGTTGTTCAAGACATAATTTTAGAGAAAAGAAATCCTATACCATCAGTAAGAAGCTTGATTAAAGTAAGGAGATACATAGATTATTCAATATATGTAAAGTTCAGAGGAAAAATAAGGGCGTGAACCGATTTGAGAAAAGTGGCAGTCATCGCGATCGGCTATACGAAAATAAAAGAACACTGGAACCTTTCAATAAGAGATTTATTTACCGAAGCAGCGATAACGGCTCTAAATGAAGCAGCAATAGACCGAGTGGATGCACTTTACGTAGGAAATATGGCTTCCGGCTACTGTCAACACCAAGAACATCTAGGTGCATTAATGGCAGACTATATGGGTTTAAAATCACCTCCCGCTGTTAAGATCGAAGCAGCTGATGCATCAGGAGGTATGGCATTAAGGGAGGGATTTCAAGCAGTAGCATCTGGGCTGCATGATTTTGTTGTCGTGGGCGGAGTTGAAAAAATGTCAGACGTACTAACATCTGATGTAACCTATGCTATAGCCATGGGAGCAGACCAAGAATACGAGGCCTTTATAGGAGCAACTTTTGCTGCCTTAAGTGCAATGGTAAAAAGAATATATCAACATAAATATCACGTTTCAGATGAATTGATTGCAACATTGCCCGTACATTGTCATGAAATGGCTTCAAAAAACCCTTATGCACAATATCCATTCAAAATAACCGTGGAACAGGTTTTATCGTCTCCTTTTGTTGCAGAACCTCTAAGACTTCTTGAATGCTCATCTCCAGGAGATGGAGCAGCAATATTAATACTTTGCCCTCTAGAAAAAGCCAGAAACTTCACAGATACACCAGTAGAAATAGCAGGAGTAGGTGCAGCCACAGATACTATTGCTCTTTACCAAAGGGATGACTTAACCACATTTAAGGCAATTATCGAAGCTGCGAACATGGCCTATAAAATGGCCCGCGTAGAACCTGGGGAAGTGGATGTAGCAGAAATTCATGATTCTTTTAGCATTACTGGTATAATATCGCTCGAGGATCTCGGATTCTTCGAAAAGGGAGAGGCTGCAAAGGCTATTTATGAAGGAGAGGTAGCACCAGGAGGAAAGATTGCAGTGAATACTTTTGGAGGGTTAAAAGCCAGAGGCCATCCTGCGGGTGCAACAGGAATATACCAAGCCGTGGAGATAGTAAAACAGTTACGTGGAGAAGCTGGTAAAAATCAAGTTGATGGCGCTGAAATAGGTTTAACACAAAACGTTGGAGGAGTTGGTGGAACAGCAATAGTTCACATTTTCAGGAGGTTAAGATAAAATGTCGGTGCCAAGATATTGGAGAGAGATTCCAAGACGTTACAGGTTGATTGGAAGTAAATGTACAAATTGTGGAAGAACATATTTTCCTCCAAGAAACGTTTGTAGAGAATGTGGATCAAAAAGGATGGAAGAAGTAAAGCTAAGTGAACGAGGTAAGGTCATTACGTGGGCTGTTATCTATGACCCTCCCCGTGGATTTGAAAAATATGTTCCCTATATCATCGCCATAGTTGAACTAGATGATGGAACAAGAATAATGACCCAAATAACGGATTGTGAACCAGACGAAATACGAATCGGGACAAGAGTATACGCTGTATTTCGCAAGATTCGGGAGGAAGGTGAAAGCGGAATAATCTACTATGGATACAAGTTTAAACCTCTTCAATAAGAACCTCAAATTCTTTTCCTGTACTTTTCTTTCTAACAACCACTTCAAAATAATTATTTTATAGACAACTAAATTTTATGTTGAAGTTGGCTAAAGTTTAAAAGTTTTTAGAATGTTAATTTAACAACATTCATTAATTCAATAGGTGTCCCGCTTGGTGGAGGCTGAGCTTTTACCAAGAGCAAAAGTAAGAGTAAAAGTTAAACTCTTTGCATCTTTCAGAGAACTAATAGGTACTAGTGTTGTTCTTCTAAATACATCTGAAAACCTAACAGTACGGGATATAATAAGAGAAATCTCCAAAAACTATAATGCTAATTTTGAAAAAGAAATCCTAAAAAGTTCAAATGAGCTAAAACCTTATGTGAAAATTCTTGTTAATGGAAGATCCATCGAATTTTTGGATGGATTGAATACTAAATTAAAGGATGGAGATACTGTGGCTATTTTTCCGCCAGTCGGGGGCGGATATCATAAAGATATGTAAAAAACATCCGTGTTTCTCTGAAGGGGATTTTGCGTGTCTGCAAAATTTAAAGTTATTGTATTTGATATGGATGGTACCTTGGTTAAAGAGACCAGTTGCTGGGAAACCCTACATAGATATTTCCAATCTAATCCCAAGTTGGTTAAGAGGAATATGGAAGATTATCTAGCGGGACGAATAAGTTACTGTGAATGGATGCGCAGGGATCTTCTCCTTTGGAAACAGCATAACAAATATCCACACATATCAGAAGTAAAGGAAGCCCTAAAAAAATATAAAATGATAGAAGGAGCCTATGAATCAATTAAAGAGCTAAAAAAGCGAGGATATATAACAGCAATAGTTACGGGTGGGTTAGATATATTAGCCGAAGAAATTGCGCAAAAGTTAGGTATAGAATACGTATATGCTAACGGATTTAAAACGGATGAAGATGGATACTTGACGGAACATGTTAAATGTGTCGTTGACCCCTGCAAAAAAGGTAGAAACCTAATAGATCTTTCAAAGAAACTAAATATTCCTCTTTCAGCCTTTATTGCTATAGGAGATACACGTTTTGATCTCAGTATGTTTAAGATTGTGGGACTTAGCATAGCATTTAATCCAAAAGATGAAATAATTGAAAAAAACGCAAACATCGTGATTAAAAGCAACACGCTCCTTAAAATACTTGAATACGTTCCATAACATTCTAACCGTGTCATCTAAAGTTAGCACGTATAATTTCGACTCTTTTGTAAACGTCTTCTTTTCTGTCAGCTAAAACGGTAATTTCTTTTCTAACTCTATCAGCTAAATTTAAGTCGATACTACCAACCACTGTTCCTTCGATACGTCCAATCCCCGCAATGACATCTCCTAAAGGATTTATAATCATACTTCTACCACCATATACTTTATCTTCTCCAGAACCCACGCGATTAACAGCGACATGGAAAACTTGATTCTCCAAAGCTCTAGCCCTTGATAAAATTACGAAATGATCTATTCTCTCCAATGGAAAAGCGGCTAAAGTAAAAATAATCTTTGCACCATGTAGTGTAAGCGTCCTTGAAATTTCTGGGAATCTGACTTCATAACAAATTTGTAAACCTATCCTGAACCTCCCTACATCGATCACAAATATTTTATCACCGCTACTAAAATAGTTCTTTTCGTCTTGAAATAGATGGGTTTTTCTATAAACACATAATACCCTACCTCGAGGACTAATTAGCACAGCGGAGTCGAACACTTTATCTTCGTGTTTTTCAGCTATACCAGCAATAATGTAACTATGAAATTCTTCGGCAAAATCCATAAGGGCATTAACGGTTTCCCCTGGAATTTCTTCGGCTAACAATTTTAAATTTGCATAACTAAAGCCCGTGTCAAAAAGTTCGGGAAGACAGAAAATATCAGCTTCTTTTTCCCTGTTAACGACGCCTTTCAAGATTTCCAGAGCTTTCGTCAAGTTTTTCCTTTTCTTTCCATCTTCCAATTTAAGTTGCAAACCAACTACTTTTAACATTTGTAAAAACCTCCTAAATTCACATAGTGTGGAACACTATTTCAAGATTCTAGGGAAACCTTTAAAGTATTATTTTGATAAAAAGCATAGAGTCTTAACCTAAGGAGGGCTTTGCCAATGCCAACAATAACAGCATTTGTATTAATTCTCGTAAAATCAGGGGAAGAAGATAGTGTACTGGAAGAAATACGGAAAATGAAGGAAGTAAAAGAAGCTAGAATAGTGTACGGCCCTTGGGATCTAATTTGTAGAATCGAAGTTGAACATATTAATCAACTTCAAACATTCATCTACGAACTACGAAAAATACCAGGTGTTGAACAAACTACAACCTTAATATCCACATAACCTTTAAACATCAAGATTTTCGATTACGACCAACAAAGTCAATTAATTTCGTATAATGTGACAAAAATCTTAAAAACGAAACCTTTAGAAAATGTGTAAAAAGTTTTAAGGAACCGCTTATCACCTTTATATGAAATCTAAGCCCTTTACCCTTTTCTTCTTCTCTTCCTTCAGTTCATCTAACAAACCTTTTAAATCTTCTAAAAACTGAGGGTTTATTCTCCATTCAGCTGTTTCCATTCCGGTCTTTTTCTGCAAGAGTTCGTTGCCTGCAATATTTTGGATTTGTTGAAGAGCAACACCAACACCCACAATTCCCATAAACTTCCGTACATTTCTAGCAGCTCTCCACAAATCGACTGTAGAATGCCAATCGCCATCAGAGAGAACCTCAAGCATAGCTATTTTAGCATCATCTTTCATAAGAAGTTCCCTAATTTTTTTAACAGCATCCTCGCTTAACATCATTGTCACCACTAATTGATGAATCACCAATTAAACTACGTACAGTAAGAAATAAAAGATAATGTATGTCTTATAGCAATACCTATATTATCTTACTCTTCGAAGTCTATTCAAACGTATACATATTAAAGTTACCAAATCCGTACATAATAATAAGGAGTTTAGAATACTGAGATTTTTGGCACGTCTCAGTGTGGAACACGCTTAGTATGTTAATATCTCAACTATGTTTCAAATACAAAATTTACGACAAAACTAAGTTGGCTTACTTTAAGTTTAGATGTAGAATACATTAAGACAAATTTTATATCAATAAAGAAGATACCATACCATTCACAGATGAAATCTTAAATTTAATCAAATAAAACGTATCAGACGTCACTGTAACAAGAACAAAACAAATTATAGTTATTCGAATTCCACAGCTTGATCTAGTAGTGGTGTTTGAAGTGAGCGAATTATTAAGGAAATTTATGGAAATATACGAAAAGACGCCAGGTTACGTGGTAGTAGGAAAATACAGGCATTCCGCCGTTAAGCCTTGTCACTGGTTTGAGCAAAAATTATTTACGGGTATAAGACACTGTTATAAAGAAAAATTCTACGGAATAAAATCTCATCAGTGCCTACAAAATAGTCCCATGATTTTTTGCAACCACAGATGTATTTACTGTTGGAGAATTCACCCCAGTGACGTAGGTTTATCAATTAAGGAAACAGCCCTAGAAGAACTAAATCTTGACGACCCTAGAACGATAGTTAGCAAGATGATCGAGGCTCAAAAACAAATAGTTCAGAAAAAATATCCTCTTGAAAGATTACTTCAACATTATGAAAACATAGTTGCAGTTTTTAAAACTTTATTTAGAGAAAAACAGCTTTCTCTAAATGGTCTTGTATCAAAAACTAAAATCTCCAAAAGAAAAATTAAAGGCGCACTAAGACACCTTCTAAGAGAAGAATATGTAGTTGAAACAGCAGAAGAAAAATACACTATTTCAAGAAACGCAAAAAACGATATCAGAAGTGCTAAAGATATTGAGGATATTATTAGGCAAAGAATTGCCAATCCAGAGCTCGTAAAAAAGGTTTGGGAAGAAGCAATGTATCCAAGGCATGCTGCTATTTCTCTGACCGGCGAGCCAATGATGTACCCTTATATTGATGAAATAGTATCAGAATTCCATAAAAAGGGGTTCACAACATTTATTGTAACAAATGGCACATTTCCCGAAAGGTTAAGTGAAATGAATGAACTTCCAACCCAACTCTACGTCACTTTACCTGCTCCAAACGAAAAAATCTATAAAAAGGTATGTGTTCCCTATATCAAAAATGGTTGGAATAAACTTAATCAAACGCTTGAACTACTTGAATCTCTAAATTGTCGAACGGTCATCAGAATAACCGCAGTAAAAAACTTAAACATGATTGAGCCAGAAGAATACGCAAAAATTGTAGAAAAAGCGAATCCCAATTTCTTAGAGGTGAAAGGATTTACACTTTTAGGCGGAGCCCGGCTAAGACTCACAAGGTATGCTGAAAGAAAAGGACTTAATACCAAAGACATTGCCAAAGTATTTCAGCCAAAACATAAAGACATCATGGAATTTGCATCAAAAATATGCGAAGCAGCAAACTTCCCTATAATAGATCAATTCAGGCCAAGCGCAGTGGCATTAATAGCCGTAAACTGGAGTAAAAAATCCACAAAAATCATAGAGTAAATAGGGAGAGACAAATCAGTGAACAAGGTAAGATTTGGTCCAAGCGGGTCAACAAAACTCTAGAACCCCTAGAAGCAATAGAATATATTACAACTATTTTTCCAGAATTAAAGGCATTTGAAGTGCCATTTACAATGTACCAGTATCAATTACCCTCGTATTCTGCACAATACATGGAAAACTTCCAAAAAATGCTTAAAAAACATGAGATGTACGCTTCTTGTCATGCCCCCTTCACTATTAGTCTAACCAATTCAAAACAATTCCATTCATACGGCAAAAAACGTCTTCTAAAAGTTATAAAGATGGCTAAAGGACTAGGATGCAATATCGTCGTAATATCACTATTTTTGGGTGCGTAATCGAGATATTAATATGCGAGCTCGCGAAGCGAGCAAGCGAAGAAATTTGGGATCAACTTATATCAAATGAAGGAAGATTAGCTTGTAATTTTCTCTTTCAATTGGTTTTAGCCTCTCATTTGCTTCTTTTACTGCTTTTAAAAGTGTTTCAATGTATTTCTTTTCTCGCCTCAATTTCCGAATCTGATTTAGGATATTCTCAATGCTTTTGCCTTTAAATTTGTAGAATCTGGATCTATGGGGATAATTCCATGGATCGATTTCTTCGCCCTCTTGTGCGAATTCGAAGAGCATGCCGGAAAATTCTACAAGCCCGGATTTGTATTTCTTCCTTAATGTGAATTGATCGGCAATCGTGGTGTGAAAAACTTCGCCTTCGAATTCGTATTGGTAATCTTTGCAATAAATTTGAATAGTTATTCTCGATTCAATCCGGGATTTATCAAATTCCGGTTTTCCGAACTTAATTTCCAACATAAATCGCCTCCAATTTAGATTATATGAACGAAAATTAGCTTTGCATTTTCCTTTTCAAATTCCTTTAGCTTTTCGTATGCTTTTTTTATCCCATTTAAGACCACCGAGTTGTGCTTCCTAGTTTGCCTAAATCTTCGAGCGCCTTCGATGATCTCTTTAATCGTTTTGCCTCGGATTCGGCGGTTTTTCGGTTCAAGGTAACCGTTTCTACCTTTTTCCCAAATCCAAGCGTTTAATCGCCAAACCCCTTTTTTGTAATCCCTTTTCAATTCGTAAAGTTCCTGTAATTCCCCTTTTATTTCAACCCAATGGGGTGGATCTGGTGGAATTCTGAATCTGCCTATGGGTAAACTAAATTCGATCTTAAGTTCCAACTTCGCCCTCGAGAATCGAGGTTTTCC
>Ga0180301_10001545_pt1 | contig 18129 bp, 20 predicted proteins | sample GuaBasSediGuay16_FD_121797 | JGI IMG/M metagenome (GOLD analysis project Ga0180301, IMG submission 121797) | Subseafloor sediment microbial communities from Guaymas Basin, Gulf of California, Mexico - Guay16, Core 4569-2, 12-15 cm | ecosystem: Environmental > Aquatic > Marine > Hydrothermal... | reverse complement strand
TGGACAATACAGAGTGAGGAAACTTGAGTGGATTGCTGGCGAGAAGCGAACGTGGACTATTGTGAGGGAATATGGATGTTCCTTTAAGGTAGACTTACAGCACGTCTTCTACACGCCTAGGTTATCTTATGAACACATGCGTATAGCTAAACTTGTAAGACCTGGTGAAGTGATAATTAACATGTTCGCAGGAGTGGGTGCTTTTTCGATAATCATAGCAAAGCACGCACATCCCAAATGCGTATACTCGATAGATATAAACCCCGTAGCATATGAACTAATGAGGGAAAACGTAAGGCTAAACAGAGTCGAGGACAAGGTAATACCGATTTGCGATGATGCCGCTCATGCCATAATATCCAGGGGATTAATACATATTGCAGATAGGGTATTAATGCCGTTACCGAGCCTTGCATTGCTCTATCTGCCATATGCGATACTATCGTTAAGGAGGAGCGGAGGATATATACATACATACTTACACGTCTTTACGCCAAGGAACAAGGATGCTGAGGATATAGCCATAGAAGCAATTGAGAGATCCCTCGATAGTTTACAGATAGAATATAAGATACTAGGAGCAAGGAAGGTGCGCAGTGTTGGCGTTAGGAAACTACAAATAGTCGTTGATGTCTGGTGTCGTGGTACGCAAGATGATCTACCTCTTTCTTTCCTCAACAACGGTAAATCTAACGCCTATTCCTATTAGCTTCTTGAATATTGCGTCTATGAATTTTACATACATAGCTCTCTGACCAACGAAAGGACCTAGACCTCTTCGCCTTACGCTGACTTGTAATGTTGGCCCTGCAAGATCTATATCTTCAACGTAATCGACGGACCATGGACATGGATGAATTGCCTCAATTAATGTCTTGAAATCAAGAGTCAGCTCTATGGCTCTTATTCTTAAGCCCACATCCTTCTCTACTGCCTGTATTCTCTCTCCTCCTCTTCCAATTACCCTGCCTAAGTAACCGGTCTTGGAGATTACCACTATGTCCGGCACGTGCTCGCTCTTTATCTCAAAGGCCTCTTTTTCTTCACTAAGTGATACTACAGTTAGGACGTCCGCATCAGGAGCATGCTCTCTTATGGAATCAAGGACTTTTTGCTCAACATCATTAAGAGCGCGCTTCCTCATTCTTATCTCAAGGAGAAGTCGTATTCCTCTAAGTGCACCAGGTCTTACTACGTCCTTTAAACCTAGGTCCACTACTTTGGCCTTTGCTTCATGGAGTAGTGCTTCTCTCAAGAGGGTAGCTCCATCATGCTCTAATGCGACGTCCTTCTGAAATACGGGATCACCTGCTATGATAAACTTCGAATTATGCCCTATCCTCATTAAGACTTCTGAAGCGCTCTCTGGTGGTATGTTCTGTGCATCATCTAGGAATATGACTGAATTATCAAATGTCCTGCCTCTAAGGAAGTGTGTATCCGCTATTACCAACTTTCCTTTATCTATTAACTTCTTTATCTCATCCATTGAAATTAAATTACCAAGTATGTCTCGTAGATATGCAGATGCTAGTTCGTAGTATAGTGAGCCTAGATCTACTGCTGTGAGCTCCTTTCCTGAAGTTATATCGACTATGGGTCTTATGAGTATGAATGATTCGTACTTCCCGTCCATTACACCGCCTATGCCATAAGCACAGCTAAGTAAACTCTTCCCAGTTCCAGTTGGTCCGAAGATGCCTACTATTTCTATATTATCATTAGTGAGGTATTCCACTACCTTTCTTTGGCCCTCTGATGCTGGTCTTATCTTGTTGAGTAAAGAGACCATATAAATCTCACCATATAGTTTAGTGTTTAAAGGTCATTAATTTAAGTTCTGCGCTATGAAAAGCTCATAACTTCACTACTATGCGATGCCTATATAGTGTTGAGAGCATAGCCATCTTACCTTGAATATACTTCCTACTTAAAGATCTAGCCCTTCCCTTTAAATATACATATAACGTATAACCTCTCTTTTCAATATCTTTCACGTTAGTATCGAATATATCTTCAATGGCTATTTTCAAATCATCAAGACTAATCTCTGGTACTTTAGTCCTACAGTTATTTCCACAGAACTGTTCAACACACATTCCATTAGCAAAACAACAGTTTGCACAAGGGACGTTCTCGCCATTCTCATTTAAGACTATAGTCATAGCACAGCAAGCTGAGAGAACAGCTCTTAAACCGTGTTCTTTCGCCTGCTTAAGAACCTGTCTCTTTATATCAGCCAATACTATATTGACCTGCTTATTAGTAAGCCTTCGCTTTTTACCTATACGCCTAAGTATATGCGTTACATCGAAGCCAGCTTTAGATAATCTATCAATTATCCTCCGAGTTATTCGAAATCCACCTATTACGACTCCATAAGCTCCTGCTTGTTTTGCCAAGTTCAACAACTCATCTATCTCATCTACGTTTATACCAGGCATGATAGGTCTTAAGAAAAGAAATGGCTTAAAACCAGCTTTTCTAAGATTTGTAATTGTTTCTAATCTTAGCTCTGGAGGAGGAGCATTGGGCTCTAATATATTGCTCTTCTCGATAGTCACTATAGTTATTAATGGGCTTATCCGCCTTCTATAACTTTTTAACCGCTCTATCAATCTCTCATCAAGAAATGCTTTCGTTGAAAACTGTATCGGGTTTCCCAAATATGACGAGATATGATGTATGTACTCTAATGTCCTTTCTGATACTGGCTTAGAAATGAAGGGATCCGATACACTACCAAATGCCAGATATGTGAGTCCTGGTAGGAAGTATTCATTAGCCAACAATGATACAACAATCTGCATTCCATTTAAAGGATACGGTTTGGCACTCCTGAACTCAAATCCCATATCCTGGATATAGCAGTATAGGCATGCATTAGGACAACCTATTGCCGTATGTACAGTTATTCCACAGGCTCTTGGAACTCTATAAGTATGGTCATCTCTCAATGCACGCTCATAGCTCCTCTTATCCATAATATTAGCTAGTTTTTCCAAGAGCTCATTCTTCAACTTAACTACTTCGTGATATGATATATTGGAGAAATCTCGATACATAACATTAATCATTACCTTTAGGGCATATATAATCTTGAGGGGAGAAGTACTGCTGATGTTAAGAAGAGAAGTAGCAATACGAATAATAGGTGATATCGTACTCTCGGATTCCCCAAGTGAGACGTTAAAAGCATGGCGAGAGAGATTTCACATAACACAAGCTCAGTTAGCTAAAAAGATGGGCGTCTCTCCTTCCGTTATATCAGATTATGAATCCGGAAGGAGGAAGTCTCCTGGTATAAACTTCATAAAGCGCTATGTTCTCTCGCTAATCGAACTTGATGAGGAAAGGGGATCTAATACATTGATGACCTTAGCTAAGCTATTTAATGTACGAGGAGATCTATGGAAGGTCATAATAGACTTATGTGATTTTAAGAGGCCTATAACCATAGGGGACTTTTGTAAGAGACTAGGTGCAGAACTTCTCACCTGTCCTGAGAGTAAGGATATCTTCATTATGGGGTATACCTTAGTTGATAGTATAAGGTTACTCTTCGATATACCTTCGTATGAGTATTTAAAGTTATATGGCACGACTACGCAAAGGGCCGCGATATTCGCCAAAGTTGAGAGAGGTAGATCTCCTATTGTTGCTGTAAAGGCTATGCAGGCAGTTACTGGTGGCCTTAGACCTGCTCTTATAATGCTTCATGGACCTAAGAGCGTGAAGGATGTAGACGAAATAGCATTAATAGTGGCTAAGAGAGAGGAGTTACCAGTTGCATGGATTCCCCCATTGGAGATAAGTGATGTAGTTAGGATTCTTAAGAAAATAGCTCAAGAAGTGGGAATTAAAAAATGAGTTCTTAGAGCCCTAATATCTACGTCTAACTACGAACTCAGCTAAATCACATAGTATTTCCTTATATTCCTCGTTTATATCAAGAGAGATAATGTTATCTTTCGCTTTTTCGATTAACTCCTCGGAGATCCTCTCTGCTTCATTTAAAACGCCGTACTCTTTTAGAAGATCTCTCGCATAGTATACATCCTCCTCTGCTATCTGGTGTTTTGTCAAAATATCCTTAAGCGCTTTTTTCTTATCATCTGGAAGCATTTTGAAGGCCAGTATTACAAGGATAGTGGCTTTTCCCTCCCTAAGATCGCTCCCTATAGGCTTTCCTAGCTCTTCTTCAGTACCATATAACCCTAGTATGTCGTCACGTATTTGAAATGCTTCCGAGAGGTAAACGGCATAGTTTGAGAAGGCATTTTTAGTTCTCTCATCTGCATTAGCGAGGGTAAGCCCTATCAGGAATGATTTTTCGAAGAGTGCTGAGGTCTTTAATCTTACCATTAAGAGATAATCGTCGACTGATAGTCTTTCATAATCGCTTATAGACATTATGAGGTCGAGTAGCTCACCGTTTACGATCTCGCGATATGCCTCTACGTAGTACTTAAGTGCTTCACATACTCTATCCTTATCAAAGCCTGACGTAAGTAACGCCTCAAAGCCTAGGTTGAATAGTTCATCGCCGCCCATAATTCCAAAGGCTAGTCCAAACAGTCTTGCTCTCTCTTTAGGTAAATGAGAATACCTTCTCTCGTATAGTACATGGAATGTTGGCCCTCCTCTTCTTAGCGTATCTTGATCTATTATATCATCATGTATTAATGTTGAATTGTGTAAGAACTCCACGCAGATTGAGGCTTTGATTAATTCCTCTTCTCGATCGTCCTTAATGCTCTTATAGCCTAGTATTACCGCAATTGGTCTTAACCTTTTCCCTCCTCTCAGCATGAACTCACGCAAATCCCTATAAAACTGTGCGTTATCTTCTCTATATTCCTTCATAGCATTGCGTTCCTTCTCCTCAAGGAATTCTGAGATGGCCTCGTTTACTTTCTCCCTATACATTGAGAGAAAGGTTTTTAAATCCAAACGATCACCACATCTATAACTTATACGTACACTTTTAGGAATTATCGTAGCAAGGTATTACGTTACTCTTATGTGAAAACGGCGCTGGGATAGCTTTGGGAATCTTATCTCTAGTATACCATCCTTATACCGTGCCCTGGCTCCACGTGGATCCACTTTAACTGGTAACCTTATTGTCTTTCTAAATTTCTCAAAGCATACCTCACTCCCGAGATACCTAGGGCCAGGTACTGCCCTTCTCAATTTAGCTTCAACCTCTAAGCTTTCTTCGGTCGCATTTATCTTTATACTATCTTTATCTACCATTGGAAGATCAAATGTAACTATTAGTTCTTCTTCTGTTTCAGTTATTGTGAAGAGCGGTTCTAGGCTTCTAGTTTCATAACACCACATAGGTTGCTCTAATTCAAAATATCTCTCTATATCCTCTAGGAAGCGACGTACCTCTCTTCGTATGCGCTCAAATATTTCATCTATCCTCTCCTCAAACGACATATCTCCACCCCCAATTCTCATATATACATCATGGGAGGTGCCTCATACTCATGGGATTTTTGAATCCTACTTAGTGTTGCAGTAGTTCTCCTCATGAGTTCCCTAAGTTTGAGGCGCAGACTCTCAGCTTCTTTTAATAGCGGTTCGACATCTATGTTAAGATTTAAGAACTTATTTAAAGCCTCTATAATTGATGCTGCAGCACCTGGATCTGGATATTGTACATGACACTGTGCTAATAGAAGTAGAGCAGGTACCCGTCTAAATGAGCACTCCCGTAGAATCAATGCATGTATTCCCACGACGAAACCCTCATCAAGGGGCTCTATTCCAATGTTCTTAGCTTGTTCAAGTATTTCGTCAAGGGTTGCTACTGCGTAAACTTTAGGTTTCTCTATTTCAAGTCTATTTGGTACGGCTAATCCTCCTAACATTATGATCGCCTTCGCATTCTTACTCATCGCATAGTCTACTATATTTTTGGCTAACAGCGGCATTACGTTAGGAGATATAGCTATTTCAGATGTCACTATGTATATTCTATCATGTCCATAAATCCTAATCGGCATCTTCAGGTGACCTTTGTGAAGTACCACTACAGGAGGCAGTTCATCTGACTCCACATATGCCATCTCCTCCATATTGAGTTGTCTTATTATATGGAGTGATGCAATAGTGCCCACGAGGCCTATGTCAGGAAGGCCAGTAAGTATGTAAGGCTCTTCTGTAGGGAGGCTTTTCCTCTCAATTATTCTCAAGGAGTGACACCTCTAGACTACATTAATGATCTTTGGTATAAATTCGTTAAATACGGACGCCTCATGAAAATTTTAATTCGCTGTATATAAATAATATTATTGGCGTTTGGTGAGAGGGAGGATGTCGGATCAGGATAATAATCAATTATTCGTTAGGCTGGTATTAGACGTACTGAAGCCTCATAAACCATCAATTGTCGAGCTCGCAAGGGCTCTGATAAAGATTAAGGGAATGACGAAGGTTAGTATAACCACAAGGGAGATAGATGCTGAAACTGAGACTGTTCAAATAATTATTGAGGGAATGGATCTGAACTACCAAGAGGTACTTAAGATTTTAACTCAGTTAAGCGCCTCAGTCCATAGTATAGATGTAGTTGAGGTAAGTAGAAAATATAGTGTTAAACTAGAGAAGACGTAAAGCGAGCTTAGTAGCTATTATAGGATGTTTCATTAATTTCTTTGCCACCTTAGATATGTTTATTCCATTTGCTAAGTTTATTATATCTTCTCCTGTTAGTAGACCAGCCAGGATGTTGAGTTCTTCATCATTTAGGCGCTCTATAGCCCTTAACGCTTTAAGGCTTTGACTAATTCGTACTCCCCAGTACTTGTCGTACTCTTCCTCATATCTCCTCAAGAACTTCTCATTAACTTCATTGTTTATGACGGCCTCTGAAGCTATTCTCCCAGCTATCTTCCCAGCTATACCACATGAATGTATTCCTCCTCCAGTTAATGGAATTACCTGACCTGCGGCATCACCACATATCATTAAATTGCCTTTTACTCTCCTCTCAATCTGACCTCCAACTGGAACTGCTGATGCGCCATAGCCTACTTCGACTGCTCTAGAGAATATCTCCTTCCTTTTTCTAATGAATTCCTCTAAGTATGGCTTAGCGGGAGCACCTCTTGTCCCAATCCCTACTCCCACTTCATCTCCCCCTCTAGGAAAGAACCAGAGGTATCCTTTAGGAGCTATTTTATTCCCTACGTAAAACTTGACAGCATGTTCATCATCAACTTCTACATTTCGGTAAATATATTGAATCGTCGGTATCAGTTCAAAGCCCCTATGGTCAAATAATCTCCACGAGAACATCGATGAAAAACCATCACAAGCAATGACTACCTTAGGCTTAATCTTCACATGCTCTCCTCTCCTTAGAACTATCACCTCTTCAACAAACTTACCATTCCACTTGAAATCAATAACGGGACTTTGAACCCATATGTGTACGCCATTTTTCCCAGATAGGTAAGCAAGTTCCTTAAGGAGTTCCTCCTTGTTTATTATATACCCCGCGCCATATTCCCTTACTTCTACGTAGTCTTTAAGGTTTGGTGCGTAAATTATTGCTCTATGTATTTCATTTCGTACTATCCTTTTATTTGGAGCTAAGCCTAAATCCTCTATTGTAGCCTTTGATACAGCTTCTCCACAAGGCTTCATACCGAACCTAGAATTCTTCTCAACAACTAGAATATTTAATTCGTTCCTGCTTGCCTCTAGTGCTGCGCTTAATCCTGCAGGTCCTGCTCCAACTATCAGTATGTCGACCTTTACCTCTTCCATACAACTTAATTCTATAATGGACAACTATTAAGCTTTAAACCACTTAAACATATAATAGTGAATACGTCTTGTTTTAGGGTGAACGACAGCTATTATAAAACGCTTTCTAACACTATGTGAAAGCCTACCTGCCCTTATTATCTCTATGGGATCCAGTTTTGCTTCAAAAGGCATTACATGTACAAGGAAAGGTGCATGATCTATTCCTGGGCCATAGCGATATACAGCAAAGGTCGTACCGAATTTCAAACCAGGACGTACTACATAACCCTTACTACGTAGATCCTTATATACCTCGTATACCTCGTCAAACATATCATAATTCGCTCTCGCGATGTCGAGAAGCTTATCATATTTTACAGGATTGCCATTAATGTCAACTACCTCTATTCGCCCTTTCTCGAGTAAATAAAGAGCCTCTAATAGGGAGAGCTCAACAGGCCTCCTCTTTTCGTCTTCGCTCATCTTAGGTTTGCTTATTCCAACATATTTTCCGTAGAATCCTTCTTCATAGAGCTTGTATGCTCTTTGTTCATCAAACACTATTACACGATTTCCAACTAGTACTGCTCTTATCCTATCGGTTTTACTCATATCTCCATAACCTCCTATCATTGTAGTCGTTTAAGTAAAGAGTGAGAGCCTTTTATAATTTAAACGAGATCTTAGATATATCCAGTAAGCAAGGAGGTATAATAGTGATAAGGCGTATAGCGATTTCAACTAAGTACCGAAAGGAGACTCTCATTGTACTTACTATCATTGGCTTTGGCATCCTCATATTATATCTTAAGCTCTTAAGTCCTGAAAATGTTTTCGGTTTATTGAGGAAAACTAACATCTTACTTGTCCTAGCTAGTACGATCGTGAATGTACTTTACCTCTCCCTATACGGTATAGTATGGTGGTATGTGCTTAGGAACATACGCATACGAGTAAGTCTTGGCGAGTGTATTCTAGGAGGATATATTAGCCTGTTAGGGGATATGGTAATACCATCTGCATCGTTGTCAGGAGAGATGTTGAGAATAGCATATGGTATGTATAGACTTGGAATTAATGGCTCAGTGGTCTTCACTAGCATAGCAATTCATAGGTTGTTAAACAGTTTGAGCTTTGGTCTTGTGGTGATTCTAGGTTTTTTGGGAATAATACTCACAACGGGTACTGCTGGCTATAACAGTCTAATAAAATACTTAGCGTTAGCTGTAATTGCCATTCTCCTAACGCTATTAGGCCTTTTTCTCATTCTGAACTCGGGTAGAATTGCGGATTACCTTCATAGACGTGGCAAGGCGAGAAGGCTTGTAAAGTTTCTCAGGGATGTAAATAAGTGTACTACTATGTTTAGAAGAAACATTATAGGAACTATTCTTACTTTTCTTTTAGCTATAGCTCGCTGGATGGTAGGAGCCTTAATCGTTTTCTTACTCTTCCTTGCCATAGGCTATGATCCTGGCTACTGGAAGGTACTTTTTGCATACCCTTTATATGGAATAAGCTTGCTTATTCCTATAGGAATACCTGCAATGATTGGAATTATGGATACAACCATGATTACTATTTTCATGATACTCGGTATAAATAAAAGTGTTGCCGTAGCAGTAGCCTTACTTAGTAGACTAGTAATGACTGGCTTTACGATATTGTACATTATTCTTGTGGGATCGTTCTTCGGACTTGCGGATCTCCTATCCGAAGTGTCCAAGCGCAATAAGCATTAGATCATCAGAGGCATCTCCAAGGGTGTCAGCTATACTCTCTAAGAAGTCTGCAATGACACGAACCAAGTACATAGCTGGCTCATTCAGTCTCTCTAGTGTAGCTAAATCAGTTTCTCTATAGGCTATATCGACCTTTTTCTCATATTCCTCAACTAATTTACAATGATTTATTAATTGCTCGACGTTGCTGTACTTAAACGCCAAGAGTGCCTTGCGGAAGGCCTCATACTCATACGTAACCTTTAATATCATATCCTCTATGAGTTTGATGATCTCTTCACTTATAGTCCAATTCTTCTCCTTAAGTCTCAATAACCTGTACGCTATTCCCTCAAGATAATCCGCAACCTGAACTATTTTGAGAACTAATCTTATCCAATCCTCCTTTAAGATTAAGCCAAGTGCTGAACGTGCTATGTAATTGTAAAGATCTCTACGTAATTTCACTACTTCATCCCGTAAGTTCGTTATAGATTTTAATTTCTCCACTACATCCTCGTTAGTAAAGGATGAAATACAACTATGTAATGAGTGTAAAGCATTCCCTATGAGTCTTGTCTGCTCCTCTATTAGATCCAATATATGTCCTGTCGCATTGTTTACGGAACTCACGATCCAAGAGCCTCCTTTAGTTTTTTATAATCTCACGGTTTACGGAAGTCTAATCCTTAAGAGAAAGCAAGGTAATTTATGCTTTACTCCTCAGAGGGCGTCGTACTGTTGCTATTGTCCGATCAGCAATACCGTGTTCACGTAATTCATCAGCATTGGCCCATACTTCATTTAAAGGAACAGTATCCAAACTTATTGCTTGAAAGACAAGACGCTTCTTCCCTGCAACTACTATCTCTACCTTATCAGTTATTCCTAAGAACTCCATGGTCTTCGGATTAAGCTTTGCAAAGCCTCTATCAACATCGTCTCTCTGTCTAACTCTTAGTCTCTTCTCTATTACCTTCTGTTGCATGCTCTCTTACCACTCCATATCTTCTTTCTAAATCCTTAAAAGATATTTCTCCTCTGAGAAAGCGACGTAGTATCTCTGGTATCTCATCTACATGTACACGTACTTGATTCCATGTATCCCTATCTCGTAGCGTCACAGTATTATTCTCAAGCGTGAGCCCATCTACAGTTACGGCTAAAGGTACTCCTATCTCATCAGCCCTTGCATAACGTCTACCTATCGAGCCTGATTCATCATATATTACAGAGAAGCCTTCACTTACTAGCATATCATATATCTCCTTTGCCTTCCTTATCATTCCCTCATGTTGAATAAGGGGGAACACGGCTATTGATATAGGTGCTATATCTGGAGGAAGCTTAAGTACTATACGCCCTTCCTTCTCAGTATATGCGTATTCAAGGGTGGCATAAACTAACCTCTCTAAGCCGAATGATGGCTCTGCTACATGTGGTATGAATCTTTTACCAGTTTCCTTCACCTTTTCCTCCTCTATTTTAATCATATCCGCAGTTATTTTTATGCCGTTAATTTCCACATATCCCTTTTCCTCGAGCTCTTTAATCACATACTGCGAGTCCATAGCCCTTAATTTAGCGACAATTTCCTTAGTTCTCTCCCTTAATATAGGTCCCATCACATTAAGGAGAGGCTTAATGACTTTTCGTACTCTTATCATGGGCTTCTTGTATTCCTTAAATGCACGTAGATCAACACCGCTAAATTTCATATGTCTCGTTAAATCATAGTCTGTTCTATAGGCATAACCTGCAACTTCAACTAGGCCCCAACGAGATAATTCAATACATTGATCAAATGTTTGAACTGAATAGTGTGCTAGCTCCTCTGGTGCCTTCTCAACAAATATCTGCTTGGTCATCGGTATTCCTAGACTATTTACAAATCTCTGTCCTACAGCCATGAAATATGCAAGCCACTCAGTACTGATAATGCCCTCTTCTAAAGCCTCGCCTATTGTTATTTCAATTGGCTTATCTGAATTAGCTCTGCGTACGCGTATTTTGTCGTCAATAACCTTATTGATGAGGAAACAGTTAGGCTCCTCTGGATCAAAAAATAATTCCAATTCCATTATCGTGAATTCCCTTAATCTAATTGGTCCCTGTCTTGGCGATATCTCATTCCTTAAAACTTTCCCTATTTGAGCGATACCTAATGGGAGCTTACGCCTCATTATTTCGTATATCCTCTTAAACGTTAAGAACATTCCTTGAGCAGTCTCCGGTCTAGCATAACCTACATTATGACTATAAGGACCTATTATGGTTCTGAAAAGGAGGTTAAACTTTCTTACGTCACTTAACTCACCATTACATTCTGGACATCGTATGTTCCTTTCCCTAATGATCTTGGTTAGTTCCTCAGCACTTAACCTCTCTAAATCCTTCATACCTGTTTTCTCCTCTATTAAATGGTCTGCCCTGTACTTTCTCCCACAAGCCGTACACTCGACTATGTAATCTGTAAAGTGCTCGAGATGACCTGAGGCTTTGAATACTACCTCGGGCATTATTATTGGAGTTTCTATTTCCACTATGAAGTCTTGATGTTGACTTATGAAGAACTTACGCCATTTCTCCATAATATTCAATTTAAGCGCTACTCCCAAGGGACCGAAATCTAAGAATCCTCGAACACCACCATATATCTCCACAGCTTGCCAGAAAAATCCTCTTCTCTTCGCCAATTCAATGACTTTCTCGTATTTTGACATTTGTAGTCCCTCTTATAATGAGAGAGATCACACTATCTTAAAATATATTTGCTTTATTGAGTTATAAGAACTGGTGTTAGAGAATGGAGACAAAGAAGCTATATTCGCTATCAGCGTTCCTACTATTGGCTTTAACCATAGCGATGATATTCACGGTAACCTATGTTATAGCTCAACAGTATAGGCTTAGGATAAAGGTAATTACCTTAACTAACAGAACCCTTACCAAGGATATAACAATCAGAGTCTTGAGAACTGTAAATCTTACAGAGGAATTAGTGAAGGAAGTAAATGAATCTCTTAACGAAGAATACGTCATGGATTTACCTCCAGGGGATTACGAATTGAGTATATTCTACAAAGGCGTGGAGGTATATAGAGCTCCAATGGAATTCTATAATGATACTACATTAGAAGCCCGCATCAACGTTACTGATGCTATCCTAAAATTCTATGATTTAAGAGGAGAACCCGTAAAGAATGGCACATTAGAACTTGCTTTAAGAGGCACTAACTTTACGCTTTCTGATGAAATAAGAAAAGGAGAGGTAGAGTTAAAGGATATTCCCGTGGGTAGCTACATCATTAGAGTATATGTTCACGGAATGAAGATCTCTGAAATCTCAGTACAAGTAAATGCGACAGCCACGAACTCAGCAGCCCTAACTCTTAACCTAAGCGATGTTGTAATGGTATGTGAAAATATAAGGGGAAGACCTCTCTCAAGTGGTTTAGTAAAGGTCGTCAAAGGAAATAGAACAGTGTTAATTAAGAACATAAGCTCAGGAGGAACTGCCGTCCTTGAGGACTTACCTCTGGGTGAGTATGAAATTGCAGTAATGGTAAGGAACGTCACAGTATATACTAAGGATATCATCGTAAATAGGCCAGAGGTAAGCCTAATAGTGTGTTGTAATGTAACTGATATTCGCCTCAAAGTAAAGGATGTTAATGGGAAAGAGGTGTACTGCTCCCGTATCGATATAATAGGTACCAAGGGACTAAACGTTAAACTTAGCGTTCCTCATGTTGTAGAGACCACTGTATCAAATCTCCCGTTAGGGGTTTACAGAATAGTAGCATATAGAGGCGATGTAGTATTCTACGATAAGGAGGCAGAGATAACCAAAGGAATTTCACAATTAAACATAACATGCCCTATATATCGTCTATCAATTCAGACCTCGGGGGATATACGAATACGTAACATAATTTTGGTTGACGTCATAGAAAACCGTACCATGTTGCTAACAGACTTCAGTAAGGTAGATCTCTATCCCGGTAGGTACTTATTCGTAGTAAATATGGACGATGTAGATGAGGTATACCAAGTTACGGTAAAGAGCAATACTACATTGAGAATACTGCCTAAACGCGTTACTTTAAGTGTTATAGTTGTTAATACCCAAGGCAATCCCATAAAGGGAGTTAACGTAACATTAGTTCGTGAAGGAACAGTAATGTTTCAGGGGATAACAGATGAACATGGTAAAGTCGTTATTGATAGCCTTAAAGTAGGTAACTACAAAATAATATTATACTTAAGGGGTGAGCAGGTATTTACGAAGGACTTAGAAGTTACAAAGGACATTCAGCTATTAGTAGAAGTCAACGAGAGAATTCATCAAAGAAAGATGATAAACGTATCCATAGCCCTAACAATAACAGCGATATCGATACTCCTTATTATGATAAGGAGTAAAGTGCTTAAGGTAACGAAAGGTTAATATCTTGATAATATCCCACGGATCTAGGTTAGTTTACTATGATACTTAAATAGGAGGAAGTAAAAGATGGACAGCATAATACCTCCCGTAATACCCTTTAGAGGATTTAATAATGAATATTATGAGGCACGTTATGTAATAATAGGGTTCCCGTTTGATGGAACTACAGATTACAGACCAGGTAGTAAGCTAGCACCCACGTATATAAGAAGGATCTCTACTATCATAGAGCAGATAAGTTGTTTCTCTAGCATAAATATAGATTCTGTAAAAATACACGATTTAGGCGATATACGAGTTTACTATGATGACATTGGTAAGACGATGGGCTCTTTAAGAAATGCAGTAAAGAGTGTTGTTGAAGATAATAAGATCCCTGTAGTCATAGGAGGGGAACATACGGCTGTTCTCCCCATCCTTCAAAGTCTTAAGATGAAGTATTCCGATCTAATAGTCGTGGCATTCGATGCGCATATGGATTTCTTCCCAGAATGGCCTCCTGGATCAAGGGTAACATACGCGACAGCACTAAGAAGAGCGTACGATATCCTAGGCGAGAAACATTTATACATAGTAGGAGTACGCGCGTTTAACGAAGACGAGCTTAGAGAGATAAAGCAATGTCAAGTAGACATTGTCTACAGAGATGAATTAAATGAGCGTTTTGACATGATCCTCAATAGGATGAAGGGAAGGAACGTCTATGTAAGCATAGATGTCGATGTACTAGATCCATCATTAGCATGTGCGGTAAGTCATCCCGAGCCTGGAGGTCTCACGTATATTGAGTTAATAGATAGCATTCAAAAGATAATTGAAAGAGGAAACGTCGTAGGAATTGATATAGTTGAATATAATCCCCTCTTAGATTTAAATGAGGCAACTGGGCATGTGGTTACCAGACTCCTCTGTGATGTAATAGGGATACATAGTAGGAGTGCTCAGGATTAATTTAAGGAAGTTCCACTACTCTGCCTTTACGCGCTTAGCCACTTGAGGACGTGATTTAAATATTATCCTATATCCACAATAAGGACACATTATGCTTGGTATTAGTTCAAGTTCCTCGCGTGTAAACTTATTCCCACATCTACCACATACATAAGTTACCATGATTTATCCTCCCCTATCCTACGGATAGGATCACACATCATATATTAATTTTATTCCACGTGTTCTATTCATCTCAATTCGCATTATTACACGTTATACAGGAAGTGATGAGAACATTAGCTGAGCATGGTTAGGTAGGGCTATTTGTAAGAAGTTAGACTTAAATACTATACAATATTATGAGAAAATGAGGTTTGATGGGAGATAATGGAAGGCGAGATAGTTCCAATACGAGGACTGCCATCTGAGATCTTCGAATTCGAAGAGATGGCCAAGGAACAGCAACAGATAAGGGTAAGAGTTGAGAAGCGTAGATTTGGTAGAGAGGTAACTATAATAGAGGGGATAGACGACAAGGAGATAAACCTAAAGAAGATAGCAAAAATTCTTAAAGGTAAACTAGCTTGTGGTGGTACTGTAAAGAATGGTCGCATTGAGTTGCAAGGAGATCATAGAGCACGCGTAAAGGAGCTATTAGTTAAAGAACTTGGATTTTCAGAGGATCAAATATTCATAGAGGAGTAAGGAATGAGAACGTTAAAGAACATGATTGTTCTTCTCAGGTGTCTCACTGTAAAAAGGAGTGAGAAGGTAATAGCATGTCCACGATGTTTGAGTACCGACGTTAAAAAGGTAATCACAGGAGTAATGCCAGTGATTTATATCTGCAATAAATGCGGATATAGAGGGTATCTTATCATTGAGCTCGATCGTGAGATGTTGCAAGGAAACGAAGCCGCTCAACGCCATGAATCTCGTCAATAAATTTTGAAACCTCTTTAGGTACGTAACTTCTCCATTTTTCTTCTCCTCTTATCATGAGCTCACGTATTCTAGTTGCATTATATACCTCTCTCTTAAAGAATGGTATTCTACGTACGTCAATTCCTGCCTCATTGAAAAGCCTATAGGATAATGGATCATTTGTGAAAACAACATCAAATCTTGGACAATATTGTTTGACAACAGCTACCCATATGGAATGGCATGAATTAGTATCAGGGACTACGCTTATTATACATTTACTTAGCAAGCCTTCTGCCTTTAAAGTCCTCCATATCATCTCCATGCGTTCGCCTACCGTAAATGGATTACGTAAAGTATGTGAATATTGAGCGCTACCTATGGCTATTATAAGCTCATCGACATGATTAAGAATCCATTTTATAGCCATTAGGTGGCCGTAATGGAAGGGCTGAAATCTTCCTATGTAAAGGCCACGCACGAGTAAAACTCTTTAACGAAGTGGTATTTTTATTTTAAGCTCCTTTGCCAATTCTTTGTATCTATTGCGAACGGTTACCTCAGTTACCTGAGCGGCTTGTGCTACTTCCTTTTGAGTCCTTATGTCTCCCTCTAGGAGTGATGCTATGTATATTGCGGCGGCGGCTAGGCCTGCTGGATCCTTACCTGCAGTTATTCCCTTCTTCCTAGCCTCCTGAAGTATCATTATTGCCCTCCTCACTACAGAACCACTAAGCTTTAATGCCTCAGCAATCCTAGGAACGAAGTCAATAGGATTAGCGAGGGGAACCTTAGCTGTACCCTCCCTTAATAGAAGCCTATAGCATCGTGCAACTTCCTTTCTTCCACCCTTAGTGTACTTTGCTATTTCATCTAGAGTTCTGGGAACTCTTAGTTCTCGGCATGCAGCATATATCGCTGCTGCCATTACTGATTCTATACTACGACCACGGACTAAGCCTTGCTCAACAGCCTTCCTATAAATCTCCATTGCTCGCTCCTTTACGCTTTTAGGAAGGCCTAGTTGTGAGGAAATCCTTTCAAGCTCAATACTGGCTTGCTGTAAGTTCCTTTCAATGGATGTTTGTACTTTACTTCGCATTTGCCACTTTCGTAGTCTTAACATCTCTAGTCTTCTCTTATAATCGAGATCTCTACCAAGCGCATCCTTACCACGCCAGTCAATAACTGTAACTAAGCTATCAGGAGTAGTTCTTGTTAATGGTGCACCTACCCTACTTCGCTTCATTTTCTCCTCTGGCGTAAATGCTCTCCACTCAGGCCCGAGATCAATAATCTTCTCATCTAAGACAAGACCACAATTAGCACAAGCTATCTCTCCTCTCTCATAACTCTGAATGAATTCATTACCACCACAGACCGGACATCTAATGGATAACGTAACTACTCTCTTAGGTGATTCCTCGTAATCATGATTAATCTTCTCGGACATGAAAATATCACCTCCTTTAAATCTGCCCGTTGCATCAATAGAAGGTATTGCTACTATTTAAACTTTTCGGTTGCTTTTAATGCATATATATTAGTTTTATTAAACATCATCGTGACAATAAGTCAAGATGTCTAACGTTAAGGTATGGAAGTTTTTCTATCTAATGCTTTTCTCAGTTCCTTAAGCGACACTATTATAGATGATATCCTACTAAGGTTTTTCCTTATATCATTTAGCAACTTAGTTCCGCGAATATCACTCTCCTTCCCGAATGGCGTAAACGCTATCTTCGATAACGGAGGCACTACTGTATTAGGGTATATTATGGATCCAGAACTCACAATAGCGAAGGGAGAGACTATAGCACCAGTAGGTTTAACGAAAGTGTTCTCATTGGAGCTTAAAGATACCCTAAATGCCTTACTTTTGCTGAGTACTATGGTTTTATGACCTATTATCGAATATGACCCGACATAAGAACAGCTGATGAACGAAAATCCTCCTATGAACACATTATTTGAGATAACGGAATGCTTTACGACTCCAGATATGGTGGAGAAAGGCCCTATTATGCTATTGGTCACCATACTTCTGCGTACATACGCTCCCTTAGATATTATACAAGGCCCCTTTAATACACTTCCCGATTCGATGTAGACTCCACCATCAATTAATACAGGACCCATGGTATCATCTATAATTACATGTGGTTCTAGGAATGCGTCCTTACTAATAAAGACCCTTTTCCTTTTCTTTACGTAATTGCTAGGGTTCATTCGGACTACGGTATCTATCTCATATCTTATGTTCCTTAATGGAAGTGTTACTAAATCGCTAAGTTCTCTCAATATGAACAGCCCAGTTACGTAAACGTATGGAAG
>Ga0180301_10001544_pt1 | contig 18130 bp, 26 predicted proteins | sample GuaBasSediGuay16_FD_121797 | JGI IMG/M metagenome (GOLD analysis project Ga0180301, IMG submission 121797) | Subseafloor sediment microbial communities from Guaymas Basin, Gulf of California, Mexico - Guay16, Core 4569-2, 12-15 cm | ecosystem: Environmental > Aquatic > Marine > Hydrothermal... | reverse complement strand
GTAGTGAGTCATTGAGACTGCGAGATTGCTTATCCTATCCGAGTCGGCTACATCAATGCCTATTATGCCCCTCACCCTGGCCAGTAGCCTCTCTATGTGCTTGGCGTAGCGACTCATCGGGTAGAAGTACGGGTGGATGATGAGGAGTGGGTTGGTGGCGGGGGATAATATGTTCAGCACGCGCTCATCTATTGTGTAAATGCGGAAGTACTTCCTGAGTTGCTCTACGTGTCTCTCGGCTATCAATGAAAAGCTCACTCTGTGCCACATTGGATATACATACCATATCATCTACCTCACTAGCTCAGCAAGTCCTCCCACCACAAGTATCTTATGCTGTAGTCTGTCGTGGTCGCGGCCTTGTTGGTAATTCTTACTAAGATATTGTAGCCTGGAGGTATCTTGAGCCTCTCGCCCACCTCTGCCATGCTACCAATCGCATTGATCTTGATGCCACCTGGGAGCACGGTCTGGTGCGCCAAGGTGCCAGGTGTGTACTGCCCGCCATATTCAGGTATGGCAACTGGGGTTATCCCGCTACCCATGTTGAGGTTGAGCGCTGGTATCCTAGTGCCGCTAGCTATCTTCGTGTTGTTTCTATAAATATCTACCCAGCCAGCGCCCAGTCCAGACACCTCTATCGCTATTATATTGACCTCCCTCCCCGAGCCAGGTGGATTTTCAAACCATGACTCCACTATGTCGCCACTCGACACGTTCTCGAAGCGATGTGAGGCACTAAACGCGTAGCCTGTCTCTATCCTCTGCCCAAACCTGGTATCCACGCCCAGAGCGCCATCGAGGAACTGTAGGATCTTGCGCTGTATCTTGGCGTTAAGCTCCCTGACTACGCCATATACCTCCTCTATCTTGGCGCGTAATTCTGAGAGGGGCACGTCCAGATTCGCCGTGTCCTGCTTGATTGCGGCCTGCGTGGATTCCTTTGCCAGTCCCGCCTTATCCAGCGCTATCTCGACTCTCCAGCTGTCGGTGCCCGTGCTGGAGAGCGTGCTCCTCATGTAGTCGCGTATGTCGAGCATAACTGAGTAGAGCTTTTCTACGTCTGCCTTCGCTGATTCTATGAATGCAGCTATGCGAATCGGGTCCCCGTCCTTGATGACCCGCTTGCCCTGTACATATACCTCCGACTTGAAGTATCCATAGACGCCGTATATTGCGAGCCACTCGCGACCGTCGTCGCCGAGCTTCCACCTGCCGCCGTAGTAGGGTATTATGTCGCTCTTCAAGTAAAGAAGCTCTATCCTGTCGAGTTTCCTTGAGTCCAGGTCGCCCACGTAGCCATACAGAATGTCCAGCGCGTCGACTACCCTATTCCACTCATCCGGGTAGAGTGGCTCCACTCCCTTGTGGCCGAGGCCTATCCAGCTCATCTCTCACCCTCCTCTACGTCCTTGGCCTTGGAGTGGGCCTGGTGGCCGTAGAGCCCGCCGACTGTCTTATCCGCTTTATGGTCTCCTCCAGGGAGGCGTTAAGGGCCTTGGCCAGGTCGTCCAGGCTCTTAGATATTTCATCAGTAGACTTCTTGATGGTGTCTTGCAACCTCCTGAGGGCGTCGTCCAGGTTGGGGGCTGGAGTGGACATCTAGCACTCACCCCGCTTGATAATGCCCCTTAGCGTAAAAAATGTTATCTGGGGCTAGCCAGCGCCCTGCTCTGGCGGCGGCGCTAGTCCAGCCATAGCGTAGCGCCTCCTCCTCATGTATGCTATGAACTTGTAGGCGTCTATCTCGTAGTCGTCCAGGCCCCACTTCCTCAGCTCCTCCAGGAGCGTGGTGAACTGTTGCCACGTGATGGTGCCGTAGGCGTAGTCGCTTATCAGCTCTGTTATCTCCCTCTGGACCTCGTTATGGACTGGCCTTATCCTGATGTACTCCTCCCACATCTCCCTGAGGAACTGCTTTACCTCTGGGTCTACCTGGAGCGACTCTATGCGTTTCTCTACCTCGGCCAGCGCCAGCTCCCTGGCCCTGGGCGAGTACTCGGCCATAGTGACAAGCTCTCGCGGCGTCCCTATCAGCTCTCTATACGCCCTCCTCCACCTGAGGACCCTGCCCCTATCCTTCCGGATCTTTATCTCGTGCTCCTCCCAGCCATAGCCCCTGAGTATGTCCAGGAACTTGTCGTAGTCATTGTCCTTTATCATGAAGTACTCGTAGAGGTCCTCCACCACGCTCAGCAAGGCCTTGACCTCGTCTACTATCGGCTTGACGGTTATGTACTGCCGCCAGACTGGCCTCCACTCCTCCGGCACGCCCCTGGCGTCGAATACTTTATCCATGAAGGCCCGCACGGCGGGCAGTATCTCCGCCATGGTGGCGAGGGTGAGTGGCGTGGGTATGTACTCGCGCTGATACTCACGTCTAGCTATGCCGACCATCTCTGAGAGTATCCTGTTGATCGCCTCGGCCTCCACGTCGGGCAACCTGGCTATCTCGGCGAATGTCCTCGCTATGCGTTTCGCATCGTCTATGGTGACGTAACCGTAGCCCACCCTGTAGATGACCCAGCCGAGCGCCCTGTATACCCAGGACCTTATCCTGCGTATGGTGTAGACATCACGAGCGACATCCCAGGCCGCCAGCGTGGCATCTAAGTATGCCTCGTCGAGCGTGAGCTGTAGCTGCCTGCCCACTATGTCCTTCGATGTTTGGGCGAATGGCTCATTAATCTTCTCTAGCACTTGGCTCATCTTGGAGGAGACGGTAGTCGCGTCGATGATGTATTCTGTATAGGCCTTTTCAAGATCGTGCAGGGTGTCCCTGAATATCCTCATGTATCTGTCCATTAAGGCCCTTAGGGCCAGTAGCTTCCTCTCTGCTGGCAGGTAGGCGACTGGCAGGTTGATGTATCCGGTCTCCCACTTCATAGCTGTCATATCGTAGTATGCGACCGCGAATGAGGCCACTACAAGCTCGCTCATCAGCGAGTCCAAGGTCTCGTAGTCCATCGCGCCGTACTCATAGATGTTGAGGAGGCCAGTCCTGAGCAGGGTGCGCTCGTCTGCAAGTGCGTTTATGGTCTCCGCGACGGCCACGATGGGGACGTAGTACGGATGTAGGCCCGTGGCCTGTAGCAACCTACACATCAGGGTGAGGTCCATGAGGACCTTTTCGTTAGCCGCGCTGTTCTCTACTAATTTAGTGAAGTCGCTGGCGGGAGTGGTTATCCCTATGCCCTTGGCGCTCATGAAGTCGAATATAGCCCACTTCGCCATCCAGCGGATATCTATCTTGGTAGGTATGTCGGCAAGGGTGTCTATTATTATCCAGTTGTCAGAGGTGAAGCCCTCCATCCACGCAAATCTAGCGTAGTCGTGCCACTTCATGTATGCTGATAGAGCGCCGAAGAGCTTTTCGCCATCGAAGTTGAAGACTGTGGGCGGCGCGGGTATATACGCGCCTATCCTCTTAGCCTCGGTTATTGCCTCCTCTATCGCAGACTTAGACGGCGTGAACCAGATGAGGCCCGCCAGGCCCCTGCTTACGAAGTCCCAGAGTTTCTCGGGGGATGGGTAGCGGAAGTGGAGGAGGTAGTACATGTACGCTATGTCGGGCACGTAGCCGCGCATCAGGATGGCTCGGCTGAAGTCCTCGGGTGACTTGAAGATGTCGCGCACCATCATCCTACACATCTCGCTGGCGGTGGGTATGTCGAAGAATGGTGACGCGGGGAATGCGCGGTCTTGGCCAAACCTGTCTTTAACTACTACGATGAAGCCCTCCTCGGCTTCCTTCACTAATGTCTCGTAGATCTGCTTTGCTGGCTCGCTCACCGCCTCGTAGACCCATGCCGGGTAGCCGTGGAGGTAGAGGGTGTCGCGGATGTAGTCGAACAGCTCGGGCGCTAGCGTGGTCGGATAGTAGCGCTGTATTATGCGTATTGACTCGCTGATGCTTGGTATCTCGTAGCCGAGCGTCTTGACGCCAAATGTCCTGAAGAGGTTGAGCCAGAGTGGCCTCATGGCAAAGCGTATCCACTCGAAGCTCCAGAAGAATAGCGCCGCCGTGGTGGCCATGTAGATGTCGTCCGCCTTTTTCTTGAGTGTTGTGGCTATCCAGCGGATGAGCGCCCCTATCTTCGCCCTTATCGCGGCTAGTATCCTGCCGCCGATGCCGATGCCCAGCGGCTCGCCCTTGCCCTCTCCCCCTCCCCCGAGCTGGACGGATTCTATTGTCTCGGCCACTCCGCCGAGCGCGTCGCCCGTGGCGCTCATCAATGTGTGTAGGTTGAACGTGACTGTCACGAGGGGTATGAGTGCGTCAAGCTCGCCTATGCCAGCCTCGTATGGGCTGGCGAGGCCCTCGGCTAGCGGCTCTACTGCGGGCTTGAACATCTTGATGCCCTCCTCGAATGCCTTGGAGACCAGCTTGCTGAGCGCCGCCGTGACCGCTGAGACTGCCGACGATATGGCACCAGCGACGGCGGCGAATGCATCTAGGAAGAACTGTGCCACGCTCTGGACCACGCCCTTTATCCAGCTCCAGACTACCTCTGCAACTCCCTTTATCGCCTCCCAGACGCGCTTAGCTATCTCTATCGTCGCGTTGATTATGTAGCCTAGCGGATCCTTGAGGAACTTCTGTATCTCATCCCACAGCCAGGCAAAGAAGCCAGGCAGGTATTGTGTGAACAGCTTAACTAGGAAGTCCCAGGCCTTCACGAGCCAGTCCCTTATGCGCTCTATGAATTCCTTCGCTGGCTCGGGCAGAAGCTCCCATATTTGCTGTGCTAGCCACGTGAATCCGCGCTGTATAAAGCCGATTGGATCCTTGATGAAGTCCTGCAAGCCCTGTACAAACGCGTTCCACGCGTCCTGGATCGCTATGATGGCCCCCTTGAGCCAGTCGGGGAGGTGGTCCCATATCCACTTCGCCAGCTCCTCCAGCCTGGCCCTGATGAAGCCTATGGGGTCCCTCAGGAAGTCCTGTAATCCCTTGACGAATGCGTCCCAGGCGTTCTGGATTGCTATTATAGCGCCCTTTATCTCGTCTGGCAGGTGCTCCCAGATCCACCTTGCTAATTCCTCGAACCTAGCCCTTATGAAGCCGATGGGATCCTTGAGGAAGTCCTGGAGGCCCTCGGCGAAAGCGCTTATGCCGTCGCCTATGGCCTTGATGACGTTTTTTATCTCGTCTGGGAGCATTGCCCATATCTGCTGTGCGAGCCAGTCTATCGCGCCCTTGAGCTTTCCGAGCGGATCCTTGAAGAAGTCGGCCACAGCCTCCGCTAGGTCTGATATGGCCTTGGGTATGGCTGTGAGGACTTCCCTTACCCAGCCTGGCAGGTTGGCCCATATCAGCTCCGGGACCTTGAGTATTGAGTTGACGAAGCCCTCAAGGGTCTTGCCTATCAGCTCGAAGCCCTTCCTGGCGTTCTCGCTTATCTCGGCCACACCGTCTAGGATGGGCTTTATCATGTGGTCGCGGATGAACTCGTAGGTTGGCTTGATGACGTTGCTCCAGATATCGCTCACGATTTTCGTGAAGATCTCGGGTATTCTCTCAGGAGCTCTGGTGAGAACTTCCATGAAGTCTGAGAATGCCTTCTGGATGCTGGCGAATGCGTCTCCGATGCTGGATAGCCAGTTGCCGACTGTGTTAGCTATGTTGAATGTTATGTCTGAGATGGCCTTGGCTAGGCCCGCCAGCGCGTTTCCCACGCCTTCTATTAGCTTAGAGAACGCGTCCCCGACGCTGGAGAGCCAGCCGCTGACGGATTCCATCATGCCCGTGAGCCTGGCCTGCATCTCTGCTAGTGACTCGCCGAGCGCCGAGAGCCAGTCCTGTAGCTTCGACATTATTGTTGAGAGTATGTCGGATAGCTTAGCGCCGACCTGGGTGGCGAGGCTGGAGAGGGCATCTAGGGTGGAGGCCATGGCCGACTGTAGCGTCGCGAATGTGTTAGAGATAGCGTCGCCCAGGTTTGAGAGCCAGCCGCTGACGGATTCCATCATTCCCGATAGTCTAGCCTTGAGGTCGCCAGCGACCTCCAGGAGCATGCCGAGCGCGTTATTGAGCGCTTTAGTGAATGACTCTACTAGGCCGCTCAGCGTGCCGGAGATCTTGCCGACTATCTCGCCGACGCTCCTCATGACGCCCGATATAGCGTCGCCTATCTTTGCTATGCGATCAGGCAACTTCGCCAGGAAGTCTCCTGCCGCTTGTAGCGCATCATAAATCCTCTTTAGGACTACGTTCTTGACGGTTTCCGAGAGGTCCCTGACAACTGAGAGCACGTTCGATACCGTCTTTGATAGTGAGGCCATGGCGTCGCTTATACCCTCGACCACTCCCCTGAGGCCGCTTATCGCGCTCTTGACGCCGCTTATTATGTCGCTTATGAAGTCCTTGAGGCCACTTATCATGTTTGATATCGCGCCTTTGAGACCATCTATGAAGCCCCTGACCGCGCCAGAGACGGTGTCAGCTATCCAGCTGGCCACGCTGTTCAGCGTGTTTGATATGAACTGCTTGAGCTGGCCGAGGGGATCCGTGACGCCTGCCGCCGTGCTGGCAAGCTCGTCGAGGTCGAGGTAGTCCCTGATGTCCACGACTACTGGGACTATACCAACCTCCTCTAGTAATATCGCGTCAGCCACTTGCTCCGCGACTTTGCGTATCTCCTCTCTGCTGAGCTTGAGGAACTCGTCCTCGCTCATGGCTCTACACCTAGCAGGTTCATCCACTTGAACTTGGACACCTCAATTAATAATAACTTTCTAAGCTCATTCCAGGAGCGCACGTCTAGCGAGAACCTCCTGGAGCGCTTGCCCCTCCAGAATATGTCCACGGTCACGTGATACCATGTTTCGCCCGAGATGAGCTTGCTCCTGATTACCTCGTAGATTGTGACTGTCGCGTCATCTACCCTTATTGCTATTGGTGGTATGAGGCCCTCTAGGCTCCTGATGGACATATCGGTAGAAAAAGGGGCTAGCGTCTAAATATACTTACGCGTATGCGGTTGGTGGCGGGCTGGTGGCGCGGCGCTCCCTCGCCATGCGCCTCTGCAACTCGAAGAGACGGCGCACCTTCAAGACTAGGTTCTTGCTCTTTTTCACTAGCTCACACTCTGAGCGCTTATCGCACTCCAGGGTGGCCAGGCAGAAGCCCACGTCTTGCGCGTCGAAGATCAGCTCCGTGATAGCCTCTGTGAGTTCATCCCTCAAGGCGGGGGAGACGGGGGCGACGGGGGCTACGACGCTAGCGCCCTCGCTAGCGCCCTCCTCCTCTTCCTCAGCCTTTCTCCTAGCTCTTCTAGATCGCTTCTTAGTCTCGGCAACCATCTTTTCACCCTCTCGTATATCTTCTCTAATAGGGATCTATTTAATCCTTGACGTTCCCAATGGCCCAGCCACCACTCTTTGAACTCGTCTTCTGTCATCGACTTGAATGCGGCGTAGCCCCAGCGGTGGCGCTTCTTCTTGTGGCCTATCAGCTGTAGCACGGCTTTGCGGTAGAGGTTCCTCTTGAAGTTGTCTACGCCGTATCCCTGTAGTAGCGCGTCGATGAGAGACTCTATATAGTACTTCCGCATCGCTAGGGCGTGATACTGCTCTGTGCGCTCGCTCCTGGTGTAATCGATCATCTCGTCCACGCGCTGGTAGTTGGCGACCATGAGGTGTGTGGCCCTATACCTTGCCAATAGCCTTCTGGCCTTGTAGTCTATGAACCAGACTATCTTGGGCGTGATGCCCCGTGGCGATTCCTTGAAGAACCGCTCGCGTGGCGTGAGGAGGCCGTAGCCGAGAGGTGTGACGCCGAGTATGAAGCCGTTATTATTCTCCGCGAATTTGGTGTATCTCACCTCCTGCTCCTCGCCCCTCCAGTTAATTATTGTGAGGCTGGCCTTGTCGCTGCCCCTCGGCGTCAGCTTGCTCACTCCCAGCAAGTTATAGCCGAGTATGAAGTTCTCGTAGAACATTTGCTCGTGGAGGACTATGCGGTTGAAGACTGCCTCGACCACGCTCTCCGCCACGCCGAGTTTCTCCGCTATAACCTTGAAGATGGTCCTGAGCCGCTCGTAGTCGGGCCTACGCCTGAATAGCTCGTAGAACGTGGATCTGAGGAACTCGCGGATCACGGGGGGGTCGACATACCCCTCGCCGTACTTCGTGACCCCCACGGTCAGCTTCCTTTCCTTTTGCTGCTTTACGTCGGGCGCTATCTCGGGCGTCACGTTCTCATCGATAAACGTGTCGAAGTCGAGGACCGGGGGCACCTCTATGTTGAATAGATCCGCGTTCATCTGGCTCCAAAGGTCGCCGAGGTTGATGGTGTAGATCCAGAGCTTGATGCCCTGCATCCACTCCTCGAAGCTGGGAAGCTCTACGCGGAAGTCTAGCGTGAAGGGCTCAAGCTCTGTGGGGTCGAGGCCGAATATGAAGAGTGATGATATGTCGAGCCAGATGAAGAGGGGCATCTCGCGCCACGCCCACTCTGTAAAGTAGTCCTCTGTGTCTAGGATGCGCTGGTAGTTCGCGTCTACAGCGCTTAGCGATAATGTCTTCTGGAAGTATTTCTTCTTTTCTTGGACGCTTTCCATTATCTTCCTCTCCAGGTAGGGGGATGACATCGCCCTATGCCCCGACTAGCCTTAGGAGTGATGGATATATTTTCTCTGCGTCAAGCCTGTCGAGCACGCTCCTCACCTTCGCGCTCCTCTCCTCGTACTCGCTCCTGTAGTTGTGTACGAGGTCGATGGCGTAATCCATTGCCTGTGCCAAGATCTTGGGCTCATAGATGTGGAATTCATATTCTATGCCCTCTCCCGTGTAGACGTGCCTCACCTCATTATACTCGAATACAATGTTATTCTCTAAGTCAGAGATCTCGGTCAAGGGTGGATATGCGCAATGGATGGCGAGGGTCCCACACGCGTTAGCCTCCACCAGCGGCAATCCGAAGCCCTCGGCAAGTGAGGGCATTATGAGGTAGTCTACCGCTGATAGGAAGGCCATGATCTCCTCTCTGCTGCGGGTTCCAAACACGGTGTCAACATAGATGTGGGGGTTGTCGCCTACCTGGCGTCTCGCCTCTGGGTTGGTGACTAAATGAACCACGAAGTCATCGCGCTTTTCCGCGAGTTCTCGTACAGCTGCTGAGAGAAAGTTGAGGCCCTTGCGCACATGTGAGTGGCTCACCACGCCGAAGATCACTTTATCACCATGCATGCGCTGCAAGTGCTTACGCGCTATGGGCGAGAGCCTCCTGCCCTCCTCTATCACTTCCCTTACCAAGCCGTGGGGGATGACGGCGCGGACCTTGAATCCCACTTCCTGCAACTTGTCTCTGACGTAGCGGCTGCAAGCGATAAACTCCACGTCTCGTAGCATCCATTGCGCTATGTGGACCTTCCGGGGCCTGCCCTCGATCATCGTGTAGTAGAGCGCGGGCTTGTCGTAGTGTATCTTGAGATCCCTGTAGAGGAGCATGTATTCAGCGCAAAAGAGCGGGCTGGCGGGATAGATTAGTATCACCGCATCTGAGAGCTTCGCGAGAGTTGAAGGGGCCTCTACGTAGCTCATGATCCTGGGGACGTGGCCCCTCTGCTGTGCCACGTATGCGATATCCTTGGCTACATTGAGGAGGCTGGTGGCCTTACCAGCTACAAGTGCTATCCTCACGTGTCCCTAGTAGGAGGAGGGGGGTAAAAAAAGTATATAGGAACGCGAGACCGGGGGCTAGGGTCCTAGGGCTTAGTAGGGCATTACCCAGCCGCTGATGACCTGTATTATCTCGTCTAGTATGCTGGGGTCTAGGCCGAAGGCGGTCACGAAGTAGCTCTTCAAGCCGTCAGCGTACTTCTTGGCCGCGTCGCCCCTCTGCCTGTTGATGTGCTTCCAGAGCTTAGTGGCAAACGCCAGGTAGGTGGCCCTCTGGCCACCAGTCACACCATACTCGTCTAGGATGGGGCGTATTAACTCCCTCACGGTGTGGATGGTGTTGAGCCCAGCCTGTGCCCTATCTAGGGCGACGCTCTGGACGTCGGTGAACCTAGTGGAGACTACTGTGGGGTTGAACTTCGCCTGGTATTTCTTGAACATATCTATTCCGGTCCTATACAGGGGCATGGCCGGTCGTGTGCGAATGTGCGGTAATCAAATATATTTCAGAGAGTATAGAGTGAGTTGGGATACAGAAATGAGAGAGAGCGCACAGCACACACAGCGGAGGTTGAAGATTTTCCCAGAGGAATTTCTACGCGCAAAGCGGGATATCATTGATTTTGTTCTGCAAGAATTGAAGAAAGTTGAGAATTACTGGAATTTCAGGTATCGCTACATGAACAGCATTGGCCTTAGGCCGATTAACAGGAGCCAGATGGAGGTCGAGGAGACGGATGGCGGCGTGGTCATACACCTTCACATAGAGGTTGGCCTGCCTAATCAGCTGTTCTATGATGTAGCTCTCGCAAGGAAGAGGAGGAGGCTGCGTCTGCCTAGGCTGCATCCGACAATTAGGCAGAAGCTGAGGGAGGCCGACGAGTTGGCCGCCGAGATAGAGGAAGAGATTTCAAAGGATATTGAGAGATTAGAGCTTGGGGAGGGAGATGAGCAGAGAGATTAAGCTGGTGCTGCCTGAGCCGATATACAAGCGCATAATGGATATTTGCAGGGAGCTTAGGGTGACGCCGCAGGATATTTTGCTGCGTGCCATCGTTAAGACATTAGATGAGTTTGAGGAGGTTGGGAGGGGTGGGAGGAGGTGAGCCTCCAGGCCATAGTCCTCTCGTTAATAAGCGACATCGATGATCCCGCCGTGAGGGCTGACGTGGCGTCCACGATATACTTCCTGAGCGATGTCTACAGGAGTGGGGCGCTTAACGACGAGGGGTTGAGGAACGAGTTGAGGGAGGTTGTGAACGCGGTCATCTCGGCCACTCACCCGGAGCTGCTGCCTGAGGAGAGGCAGAAGAAGGTCGAGGAGTTTGTGAATCAGCTGATGCGGGCTATTAAGCTGGGCGCTCTGCGTGCTAGGGTGTTGCAGCGTCGCGGCATTATGCGCTTCCCAGGCACTTAGCCAGCCACTCCAGGATGTAGGCTATAAGCTCTACGATGCCCTTGACTATCAGACCTATCATCAGCACTATTAGTGATGCCGCCACCGTCCCCGCCGCCAGCCCCAAGATTATCTTTAGCAACTCGCTCATGTCCTCCTCCTCACCCATATATCCCTAGTAGGGAATATATATAACATTCGCGCCTGGTTTGAACCCTGCTGAGCCAGTCCTTGCTGACTACTATGCCACAATGGGAGGCTAAGGGCGCGTAGTATAGTGTTAAGTGGCCCAGCAACAGGATGGATAGCATGATGCCTATTAACAGGGGGTTCACGGGGTAAAGAAGGACGAGTGGATTTTTAGGTTACCTCTTGCGCCTGGCCTCTTGTTCCTCCCTCAGCCTGGCCTCGAAGTATCGCAGCGCCTCCCTGACCGCGGCCTTCTTTACCTTCTTCATTCCATAGTACGCCCCTACTATGTAAAGACTGCCGCCTATGGCGAAGAATATGGCCGCGATTAGCTGGTTGTCGGAGTTCCATTGCTGTATCGCGAAGTTGATCATGGCTGTGGCGATGCTCAGTATTATGCCGAGCCCCGTGGCCGTGGCCTTCACCTATCTCACCGTGTTACCTCTTGATGGGGCAGCCTAAAATCTTCCGTATAAAGCGCGGCAGGAAGCAGGGCTGTAGCTCGGGCCATATGTGGAAGTTCCAAATGTGGTCCCTCATCAGGTGGGGCTCGTCTGTGCTCCACTCGCACCAGGGGCAGATGTACTTGCCGGGCGCTGGGGGTGGCCCCTCCACCAGCTTCCAGTTGAGGTCCCCGAAGTGGTGGCGGTTATCGGCATCGTACTCAAGGGTGTAGGCGATCTCGGGGTCGATGTCCCGCACCTTGTCAGCGTTCTCGTAGTAAGCCTTGACCATGAGGGCGTGGGCCTCTCCAGATGTCTTGCCCTCAGCTAGCGAGATGGCATATACGAATTCTGACTTGGTGAATAGGGCTAGCACCCAGTCTTGCAGGGGGTCTACTCCTGGCTGGAAATAGAAGATGTAGACGGTTATCTCGCCTAAACCGCAGCCGAGACCTTTCTCGGTCATATCTGGGAGGAGGCCCCTGCCCACCAAGCACGATACTGGGGCGAAGCACCTATCCTTGATTGTCTCTGAGGGATACTGGCAGGATACGAAGATCTCATCATAATTCTGTCCCGTATAGACGTTATCATTGCCGTGGCCCACGCCGAGGATGGCCCTTATCTCCTCGTCTGTCAGGAGTTTCCAGACGTTCTCCCTAGTTGCCTTGTCGCCCTGGACTAGCACTGGCTCGACTCCACGCGCCTTGAGCTGGGGCGCTAAGTAATACACCAGCCAGGGATACCACTCCTGCGTCGCGATCTCGAAGCATGGGGCTATTATGAGGGCCTTGGGCATGGGGCTCTCACCTCCTCCTCTTAGCAGCGATTGCTGATAAATGTTGGAGGAATAGGTGGAAGAACTCGTCGTCCTCCAGTATCCGCCTGGGTATCTCCGACCTCTTGACTACTATGGTCCTGCCCTTCGCCATTATCGCCATCATCATTTCCCTGTGCTCGGGGGGGAGGGTGTTTAGATAGCCCTGGTAGGCCTGTGCGAGCTTGTGTCGCGTTTCATTTGAGAACGATGCGGCTATCCTGAGCACCCTGTCGAAGGCTTCCCGGGGGGAAACGTTTCCATTCGGCATCAATGTTGATTGCTGTGCTCACTTATATATTGGTAGCTGGAGGAATAAAGTGTGTAAATACATTCTTTATCTTTAGGGGGAGGTCAGCGATGAAGTGGCAGGCCACAGCTAGCCCAGCCCGTAAGTCATCATCCCCTGCGTGGATTACTCGTCTTCCCTGCAAAATATGTTGCGGTAGTAGTCTATGACCTTGGGCAGGACTTCCTCGACCCTGTACTGGGGGGTGAAGCCCAGCTCGTGGATCATCTTGGTGGTATCCGCTAGTGTGTGGCGGATGTAGAATGGGGGCTCTTTATGGCCTAGGCTGAGCCTGACCTTAAGGCCATTCTTCCTGAGCAGCTCGGCCATGGTGAGGAACGAGTACGCTATGCCCCTGCCGACGTTGAAGACCTGGTAGTGCGGTATTTTTCCGTCAAAATCATATTCTATCGCCTTCGCTACTGCCAGGGCCACGTCCTTGACGTAGATTAGGTCCCTAGTCTGCATGCCGTCGCCGTAGATGTGGAAGGTATCGCCCCTCAATGCCGCCCATATCATCTGCGTGATGACGTTAGCGTAGCCGCACTTGTGCTCCTCCCGCTCGCCGAATACGCTGAAGAGCCTGAGCGCTACACACTCGACGCCCCTCCTCAAGGCCCAGAGGTAGCAGAGCCTCTCGCACATGTACTTGGCCTCTGTATACCAGTCTCGCGGCTTTATGGACATGTCCTCTCTCCAGGGCACGGGGTTGCCTATGTAGACTGATGAGGAGGACCCCAGGATGACCCTTGCCCCCCACTTTTCCGCCGCCTTGAGGACTGTTATCATATCCTTGATGACGTCGGCCACTAGCTCGGGGTCGCGCCTGTACATCGGACTGCTGGATGGCTGGCCTAGGTGGACTATCACATCGTATTTCTTCCTGAGATGCAGGATCTCTCTCGCACTAGCGTATACTCTATCGCAGGGAACCTCGTCGAGGTTCCTCCACTTGCCGAGGAAGAGGTTGTCTAGTGCCGTGACCTCGTAGCCCATCTCGCAGAGGACCTCGCAGACGTGTGAGCCTATGAAGCCAGCCCCGCCCGTGACTAGGACCCTACTCATATTTCCTCACCACCGCCTGATGGTCCACGCCTCTCGGATAAACTCTGCTAGATGGAAGTACTCATCGAGTGGCCGCCATATATTATTGAATTTATAGACGAAATACTTTCCCGTGTCCTTGTCGCGGCTATCCACGGGCCTGATATACCAGCGTCGATGCCGCTTTATGTAGAGGGCTATGAGGGGCTCGGCGGCGGCCTGGAGCGCGAGCTTGATGAGGCTCTTCGCCCTGGAGCGCTCCAGGTAGATCGTGCCGGGCCTGGACCTCATCTTGACCTCAATGAGCACGACGTATGGTATGGTGTTCACGGCCTTGACTGCTATGATGTCGAAGCTGTAGGGGGACTTGCCGCTTCTTGGGAGCCGGCTGGCGAGAAAGCCGCGCTCCCTGAGCAGCTGGACGAGCCTGTACTCGGCCTGCCAGCCCCTCCTGTAGCTCATAGCTTGCTCACCTCATCCGGCTCTAATGGTATGATGAGGAAGGGGCGTCCACGGTAGTCTTTGGGGACGTAGAGCTGGATGATCTCCTCGACCCAGGTGTAGGAGCGGCCTGCCACGCGGCGGCGCATCCTTCGCTGGCGGGGCCGCTCTATGAGGAAGGCCTCACGCTCCCGGCCCAGGAACATTACCTTTACGCGTCTCACATCTTCCCTTGTAGGGAGGATAAATAAATGTATCCCGAGTAAAAAAGGGGGCTATGCTAGGGGGTCGAGGTCGGTTATGGGGATCCAGACCTCCTCATCGTCGCCGCTGTCGGCTGGTATGAAGCCGTGCTCAAGCAGCTTCATCCTTATGTAGTTGACCCTGGCGGCCTTAACCCTCTTCCTGAGGATCCTTGAGCCGAGGACCTCTACGAGGCAGTACTCGCCGCCCTTTAGCCAGTAGATCCTGACCTCATCGATGTAATACCTGGTGAGTATGTCGTCCCAAGTCTTCACCGCCTCTCACCCAGGGTCATTATTATCTGTATAATGACTTCCTTCGCGGCGTCGTTAAGGACCATGCGGCTCTTCTTTGTGGGTCTCTTCATGTACTGCCTGGCCGCGAGCACGAGCTTATCAGCCTCTATGCCATACCTGTCCTTGAGGATCTTGGCGTTATTCTCTATCCACTTGAGGTTCTCCTCGGTTGGCCTTGCTCGGAACTCCCCCACAGAGGCTGAGACCTTGTATACATACCAGGCAAGCTTGTCTATATTCGCTACATCGATGTGGTGGGAGCGGGAGGCCGATACCCAGTAGCTCCAGGCCCTCTGGAGGACCTTCCAGATGGCTATATTCTCGCGGCGAGCTTGGTCGCGAATGCTCCGCCAGACCTCCTCGGGGATCCTAACCCACTTCCACCGGATCTTGTCGGGGGCCATGCCTCTCCCCCATTCCCTAAGGGGGAAGGGGTCCTTAAATAGTTTACGCTTCCACGTGGTGGAGGTTTACATGGGGAGAAAAAGGGTGGGGGAGTTGGGGTTAGGGCTTGATGCGCTGGAGGATCATGTAGCGGCGCTGGCGGCCGTCTCGGCCCTCCTCCCATATCACCCACACGTCGCCGTCGACTAGGACGCCGCCGTTCTCCTGTATATGCTGCTTGATCACGTCGTATATCATCCTGAGGTGGTGTGGGGAGAGGCGGTCTGGGATGTACTTTGCCAGCTTGCCGGGCCTCAGGAGGGCCATGTTGCCCTTCTGTACTCGTAGAAATTTTTTGAGCAGGTTGATGATTATCTCCTCCTGCTCCCTGAGGCTTTTGCAGGTGAATGGCGTGTCCAGCCACTTCCGCGTCATGGCCTCACCTGTAGCCCACCGTGAAAGTGGAGGGGTGGTGCTCGTCTGCCAGCCTTAGGAGGAGCAGAAGGATGGCGAATCTTATTGCTTCGCTGCGATCCTTAACTATCTTCATGGCAACTATGTCGTCCAGCATGGCAAGCTGCTTGTCTGTGAGGTGGAACGAGACTATCATGGTCTTCTGATTTGCAGCGCTGGCTATGCCTAGGAGGTAGCGAATGCGGGCGAGATCCCGATACAGTAGCGGGATGGCATGCCTTATCACTTCACTACGGTTGGCGAAGATGCCCCTTTCCACGGCCAAATCGAGGAGATACACCATGCCTAGGGGCATGTGGAGCGATAACATCCGTGGCACTCTCACGCGCATCGGAACCACCGCTATTTCCAGTCTAAAATGTATTGCGTATGTAATATTATTATGGTAAAGAAGGTATTACGCGAGTTTTTCCTTGATGTAGCGGCGGCCCTTGGTGGTGAGATACCAGACGGGGGTCTTCCTGAAACGATACATCATGCGGTCCCTGTCCCACAGCGCGACCTCTTCCATCTCGCACTCTATGTAGCCCAGCCCTGCAAGCTCAGATAGCCTGCCTGATAGCGAGTTGCCTGATACGCGTATGCCCCTCTCGAATAGGTATCCTTGGATCTTCCTCTTTGGGAGCGCCCCGTGCTCCCAGAGGATCTTGAGAATCTCCTCATGCAGCCTGGACAGCCTGCGTATCTTCCATGCATAGTGAGCGCCCTGGCCCTTGCGCCGCTCCCTGGGGACCTTTACTACAAATTTCCTGCCGCAATGTGGGCAGGTGACCTCTATGATCGGCATGATCCACACCTCTGTTTTTTAGTCCAGCACTACCACCCGCTGGAGATAGTGCTCGGCCTCATCTATCGCATCATTATTCTCGCGAATCTGGTAGGGTGCGCTACAGTAGTCGCATGCCTCGACATTGCCGCTCCCGTAGTGTGGACAGGAGTAGCAAGCGAGAGACTCATCGAGGCCAGCCCGCTTGAGCGCCTCCAATGCCTTAAGGGCGTAAAGGCGATAGACCCTTACCCTTGCTCTCAGGTTGACCCTCCTCCTCGGTAAGGGCCAGACGTATCTCATCGCCCCTCACCTGTCTCCTCGGCCTCTGCCTCCTCTTTTCTAGGCATGCCAAGGGCTTCCTTGACCTTGTTCATGACCCACTCGGCGTGGGCTTCATCCTTGGGTGCCATATTGCCCATGAATATCGGTGTCCCATCCCTGTATGCCCTGACCCTTATGACTGGCGAGGTTTTGAGGAAGAACTCAAGCTCGGTGAGGGATGTCACCTCCACGGTCTCACCCTTCACCAGCTCCAGCTTGAATATCAGGCGCTCATCGCTCATGTTCTCACCCTCTCCTCGACGACTAGGCGCTCGATGGCCACAAACCTCTCGCCCCAAGTGACCCGCCTCTCCAGCTCCTCAAGCGCTAGGTTCAGGAACTCGGTGTCGAAGACGACTACGGGCTCGCCGTTCCGGTATACCACCACGGCATATTTGATGGTCCTCATCGTGTATTCCCTATGAGGGATAAATATAAATTCTTCCCTTAATTCGGGGAGAATGATGGGGGTCGAGGAGGTGGCTGTCGGGCTGGTGGCCTTCGCAATCTATGGCGTCTACGCCATGCTGAGCAGTATTAATGTGGGGCTGGCGATATTCATGGCCGCGCTGGTCTTCGTCGTCGCGGCGATTTTATCCGTGCTCGGCGTACTCGTGTTCCTGGCGGTGGTGAGCGACTGATGCCGAGGCCCCCCGACCCGAGGTATAGGGTCTTCCTAAGGAAGCTTGAGAGGAGGAGGAGAGAGATACTTGAGTTGAAGCGGTGGATAGGGTGCCTGCTCATCATAGCTAATGAATGCCTAATGAGGCTGCCCAGGGACGCGTCGTACTATTACATTACTAGGACTAAATCTAGGAAGCGGGTTGGGGACCGCACTTACGAGTATGAGTACATCGAGGTATACGAGTACGCCAGGAGCGGGACTAACGCGAGGCTTGCGTGTAGGGTTAGGGCTGACACGCTGGTGGCTAAGATGGTGGAGGATGCCGCTAAGATGGATACCGCATTGAACCAGCTGTACGGCTGCCTCTTGCAGGTGCGGTTTCTCTGTGAGCAGCTCCTAGAACTGTATATCGACTCTTCCCGCTGAGGGAAACCTTTTTTATCAGGATCCTTCCCTATTAGGGATGATGACAAGCTGGAGCATGATGGATAAGATTGCCGAGTTGAGAGACAAGGTAGAGGCGGTTGAAATAAAGATAGACGTGCTACGCAGCTGCGTGAATGAAAGGGTCTTTAAGCTCAGCCAGCACCTCTTGGATAGCTTCAATAAATATATCAAGGATAACAATGTGCGCATCGGTGAGGGAATGCTGGCGATCACGGATTTCGTCTTTAAAGTGTTGGTGGGCGTGGAGAGGCAGACTGGGGAGCGTGCCGAGGACTGGCTAGACGTGATGTACTACCTACTTGCGTCAAACATCCGCACGCTCAGAGAG
>Ga0180301_10001543_pt1 | contig 18141 bp, 17 predicted proteins | sample GuaBasSediGuay16_FD_121797 | JGI IMG/M metagenome (GOLD analysis project Ga0180301, IMG submission 121797) | Subseafloor sediment microbial communities from Guaymas Basin, Gulf of California, Mexico - Guay16, Core 4569-2, 12-15 cm | ecosystem: Environmental > Aquatic > Marine > Hydrothermal... | reverse complement strand
GTGTTATATTATCGTTAGAAAATCAAAGTTATCAGATGGTTCCAGATGAGGAGAACCCTGGATGGTATGTATATGACCTTCCAGTTAGTAATTTAAGTATGGGTGTCTATGAGGTAAAAGTTTATGCTGAAAAAGCTAATTACGAACCGGTTGAACGGCCCATAAGCTTACAAATTACTGAAAAAGTAATTAAGATAGGGAGTGTCTTTATTCCGAGAACTATATTCTTTGCATCAATTATTGGAATTGGGGTGCCAATTGCTGGTATAGCTGGATTTTTCACGTATCGGTACCTCAGGGTTCCAAAGGTATTGAGAACATTGAATAAAATTATTAGTAAAGTTGAGAGAGGTGAAAGGATTCCACTGGGTGCCGTTGCTGATGTTAGGAGTAGAAGAGACATTGTTAGCGAAAAGGTTAATAAGTTGTGGAGGAAATTAGGCATTAAGTTCGTTGGTGCAAGGGAGGAGGGAAAGGAAAGTGGGTAAGCTCTATGATATTTATTTTATTAAGGCTGAGAGCGGTGAGTGTTTGTTTCATTTTAAGTTTGGTAGTATAGCTATTGATCCTAACTTGGTTTCAGGTTTTCTTCAAGCAATTGGTTCATTTGCTCAACAGCTAATACCTGATGAGAAGAGTTTTTTGAGAACTATTGATCGTGGAGATTTTAAAATTATGATTGAGAAGGGGTCGAAAGTTTTCGCTGTTTTAGTTGCTGAAGAAGATACGCCGGAAGTGCGGCAAAAGCTTAGAAGTTTACTTCAACGCTTCGAATATACTTATGGTGGTTATCTCGAACGTTGGGAGCAGTCTAGAGATGTTACGCCTTTTCAAAGTTTTCTGTCCCAAGTTTTAGTAGCTTTTCCTGAGCAACCTATTAATCCACGTTTGTTACCGAGGGCGAGACCTGAACGCATTGGTGTTGTTGAGAGTCTTGAGGTTCCTGATGCGTTGAAAATGCGTTTGGTTAGGGTTTTAAGGCTTGCAAATGGTAAAAGAAGCTTGGAGGAGATTGCTGAAATAGTTGGTTTGCCTGTTGATGAGGTTGTTAGTCTTTTTCTTTTAGCTGCAAGGTCTGATGTTGTTGATTTTCCATTTGCTAAAATTTTTGATGACGATATATTAGTTAAAACTGGTTTAGATCCTGTTTTAATTAGGAAGGCTTACGGTGAGATGGGTGTTAGGCTTATAGAGGCTTGTGACGGGAAAACGACTGTTAGGGAAATTGCTGATAGAGAAGGGGCACCTTTAAATGTGGTTAAGTATGTTTTTGGTAGAGCTTTGCGCTTAGGTTATGTTCAACTGCTAAAGGGTGATTAGGGGGAAAGATGTTGAGTGAAAAGGTTAGGAGAGCAATAGAGGAAGAATTTGAAAGAAACATAGCTATGTACATACCCTCCATCCGCAGGAGAATATTAGATGTTTTTACCGACGAGTTTAAGTCGTTCTTCGATGTTCTTAAGAACGCTGTACTTAAGGCTGCAATGGAAGCTGTAAGCGGGAAACCTGTGGAAGGTACATCTCCGCCTTCGGAAGGTTCAGAGGAAGAGTTAAGGGAAAGAGTTACAATTCTTTCTAATCAGGTCAAAAGTTTGCAAACGGAGGTTTCTAGGCTTCAGGAAGAAATAAATAGGCTTTATAATTTGACTGAGGAAGATCCGAAGTATCAGGTGTATTGGCTTCTTAGGGATTTTCAGCCTGCTTGGGTTCGTATCGAATATATTTCTCAGACATTGAATATACCAGTGGATAAGGTGAGGGAGTTTTTGGATAAGTTTGTTAGGAGAGGTTTAGTTGAAGTTCGAGGAAACGAAGCAAAGCTACTTGGGTCCCAAAGAAAAATATAGTATAAATAAAGTTTAACATGGGCACTATGCAATAAATGCGGACTTGGAATATGTATTTATCCGCATTAACAATATTTTTTGTAATATTTTATTACAAATAACAAATTTAACTTAGCACTTAAGTTTAAATAGGGACTTATTGTTATGATATGATGTGTATGTTGTAAGGGTGTGAACAACAATGAGTATACTTGACAAGATTAAAAATTTCTTTGGTAAACTGTTCGGGATGAAACCATTGAAAGGTAACGTGGTTTTAGAAGAGAAAAAGGAGGCTCATCCATTAGAGGTTAGGATTAAAGAACTGCTTAAGGAAAAAGAAATAATACGTTCTGAGATAGAGAATCTTGAAAAACTTTATGATAGCGGAAGCATTACAGCTATGGAACATGATAAACTTATGAGAGAGAAAATCAATAAGATCTTGGAAATTAATAGAGAAATTGCGAAACTAAAAAGACAACTTGCAACTGAGGGAATTTTGATTTGAGATAGAAAGGTGTTTTATTGGTTTTCCTTCAGTTTTTCTCCCAGTTCCTTCATCACTTCGGTCGGCAGTTTATGTTTTTTAAATATTCGTCTTCTTCGCCTAAATTTTGAACTCGGCAGCTCGGTAGGTGCTCTTGTCTTCTTTTTATCTTTTTCTGTTAGAAGTGCTGCATCGGATTTTCCTTCTAATATTTGTAGGCTCATTACTATTGCTGTTTTAAGTTCTTCTAGTTTTTCTTTCTCTAGCATGTTTAGAAAGATTGAGTATGGTTCTTTATTCCATTTTAATTTGTTCCATAGCCATAACTTAGCTTGCTTGTGTCCTTCATCTATCTTTGTTTTGAATTCGACCAATTCCTCCTTTGGAAGGTTGCATAGAAGGTCTGTTAGATGTGAAAATTTTGATGTTTTTGTTAGTAGTCTTAGTTTTGCCGATTCTTTGATTTCTAGGTTTAAATGTTCCCTAAAGACTCTATCTAATATTTCCTTAAATTTTTCTATTCCGAATCTATTTATGAATCCTAAGATAAGCTTGCTATCGTTTTTGTTGAAACTTGTTGATATTCCTTCTTTTAGGTCTTCTTCACTTATTTTTGTTCTCATTTTGAGTGCGTGAAGTTGACGGGCGGATAATGTGCGGAGAATTTGTTCTACATTTTGCGAAATATCTTCCACGCATAGGCCTCCGTTTTGCGAAACAGTTAAAGTTTGCGGTAGGTACTTTAGAAATAGGAGAAACATATACTTAAGAGTTTTTAATTTATCTATGATTAAGGTTTAATTGTTGACAAAATTTAGGTTGAAAAAATAATGGTAATTGAGAGAGATCTTTGCGCTAAATGCAAGGGTTCTCGTAGGCTCTGTGGCAGGCCTAAGTGCCCAATTTTAGTTAGAATAACTGCTCTTAAGTCTGTCAGCTCAAAGTTGAAGGATAGTGATAGTTTATTTGGTTCCTCTCCTCCAGGTGTTCTTGTTGGGGAATGGGGATATCCTAGGATAAGGCTCGGAGGGCTTGTACCTCCTGAAGTCGGAGTTAAGGCTGCGTTTTTTGACAATCCTGTGAAATGGATCGAGCAGAAAGTAAGTTTGGATGAAATTATTAAGCTTAGATCCTCTCTCGTTTATTCGAGGTTTTCTGCACACATTAAAACACCTAGGAAAACTGAATTAAAATTTTTAGAGAGTACGCAGGAACTTGCAATGGCTGCTAAGCCCACTGATGTTGAAGTTGATTTCCTTAAGTCTCCACGTTTTAAATTGAATTTTGACGGTATTGTAACTCCTGTTGGCATTACGGCGCCAATTAAAAATATGAAACTTGCAGAAAATCCTTTAGTCCCGCATAAGGTTGAATATTTGGTTAGCGATACTGATGTTAAAGCTTCAACTGCTATGTGGGAACTTTATAACGCTGGGACACCAGTCTACCATATTTTTAGGATTTTGAGTGTTGGTTTGCTTGGTGTTAAGAAGCAAAGGAAGCTTGTTCCTACTAGGTGGGCTATTACTGCTGTCGATAAAATTATCGGAGATAAACTTTTGAAAAGTGTTAAGACTTTTCCTGAAATCAATTGGTATCTTGTTTTTCATCACGAGTATCTTGGGAATCATTTTGAGCTTATTTTTATTCCTCGAAGCTATAGTTTTGAGGTAATTGAAATGTGGATGCCACATAGCGTATGGGTTATGGGCAATAAGCCTAGTATATTTGTTAATTGGGAGTTTTGGGATGGTAAAGCTAGGTATATGGATGGTGGGTACTATGCGATAAGGCTACCAGTTTTGGAGTATCTTTTTAGAGTTAAGCGGCAGGCGACCGTGGTTGCGATAAGGGAAATAAGACCGGAATATTATGCTCCGGTTGGTAATTGGCAGATTCGTGAAAATGTTAGAAAGGCTTTGTCAAGTAGTCCGGAGAAGTTTAATACTTTGCGAGAAGCTTTGAATTCTGTTTCTAAACGCTTGAAAACTAGCGCGGATATTTGGATGCCTAAATCTTATTTATTAAGGTTTATTGAGCAGCAGAAAACCTTAGATATGTACTTGGAGTTCTTAAAACCTTAACTATATTGAGCTGGAGAAGTGTTAAGTGAAGTGTTAAGGACGTTTATTAATGCGATTATTTGAATGCCTTTACGTTCAACAAAAATAAATTTTATATGCGTTTAGGTAGTAATTCAATTGATAGTTATACGTAATATGACAACAATATTATTTGGAAAATACTAGGGATGAAAATTATGATAAATGAAGTTTATATTTTGTTTGATGGCAAAAATCCTTTAGTCCATGCAGTTTTAAGGAAAGATAATGTCTTAGATAGCGATGTGGTAATGGATCTTCTTGAAGTGACTCGTAAGAATAATTTTAAGATACAGGCTGTAACTGTTCATGATAAACAAGTGTTTTTTAAAAAAATGGGCAATTTAGTGGCAATTATTGTCGCCGATGAAATGGATGATAAAAAAATTTTAGAGCATTATGCAGAAAGAATTTTAAGGCTTTTCACAACAAAATACGGTCTTAACCTTGAAAACTGGGATGGAGATGTTAACTCTTTTGCTGAGTTCATAAAATTTGTTGAGAAAATGGTTCTCTCCCCTAAAGGGGCAGTGAAAATAGTTTTTTTAGGAAGCCCAGGAGTTGGCAAAACAACTCTCATTAAGTTGCTAAGTGGGGAAGATGAGCTGGCAGGTAAATACATTCCAACTCTTGTGTCAGACGTTAGGAAAATGACTGAAATTTTAACTATCGATGGAGATTTTGATGTTTTTGTTTGGGATATTCCCGGTCAAGCCGTATTTAAAGAATTGTGGAAGCTATATTTAAAAGATACTGACTTAATCGTCCTAGTGACGGATAGTACAAAAGAAGATTTACCAAGAGTACAGAGGTTGATGGAAGAAATACGGGAAAAATATTCACATGATGAAAAACAAGCAACTGTTGTTGTTATTGCTAATAAACAGGATCTTCCGGGCGCCCTAAAACCTGAAGAAGTAGAAAACGCCTTAGGTATAAAAGCTTACGGATCTGTAGCGATCGACAAGAGCTATCGGCCCAAAATTATGCAGGTACTCACCAATTCGGTGAAAGAAGTGATAAATAGAAAATTGAAAGAGGTCGAGAAACAAATAGGTGAGACGAAGAAGTCAGATGACATACTTCGGGTAATTAGAGATGTTAGAGACGAGCTTATAAAATATCTTCCAATAAACGACCCAATATTTATCAACATCGATTACTGGATCAAACATTTAGCTAGAATAAGCGAAATTGATGAAGAAGATTATCAGAGACTGGTCGGCGACATTAAGTCCTGGAGAAAAACTCTTGAGAAAGAAATAGAAAAATATCAAAGATTTCTCAAACCACCAGCATAATTTTTCGTAAAAATTCTACAATAACAAGTAGAATATCAAAGAAGAAACTCAGCAGGAAGCCGATTGTGATTAAAGGCATCAATGGGACGGCGACGGTTACCCAAACTTTTTGAAAACCTGCTTCTTCCAACTCGCGGAGAATCCTCTCTCTATCTTCGACATCTTCTACTTTGAAAGACTCTTCTCTTAAACATACTTTACCCTCCCTTATTTCAAGCAACGGAACATAAAAAGACCGTTGCTTAGCTTTCTGTATATCCACTAATATTCCGCCGACAATCAACATACCTTTTTGAAAAGAAGATAGATTTAGACGCGATAAGTATAGTTCTTCCCCTTTTACTAACTTGATTAGATTTGAGATCATGATTGAGATCATGACAGTTACGAGTAGGAAAAGCGTATTTGTGAGGGTTGGAAGAGCTATTGTAAGGTTTTTAAATAACCAAGGATATTTACCTGGAGCTATAGACGGTACTTGTGGAAAGCAAATAGCTATACACACGAATGCGGGCAGTTCAGCTTCACCAACTAGCTTAAGTAGCACCAGAACGAGAACTATTGCTCCAGGTATCGAAACAGCTAGAAACTCCATGAACAAAAAATCATTCAACGATACAAAGCTATATCGAAGCTTTGCAAGAATAATGCCTGTTAACCCCATAAGTATCCAAGTTAAGTCATGTACAGTTCTTGTTTTTAAATCTTGAATCGAAGCCCACAGTAGGAAAATAAGACATGTAACAATGGATATTATTTCGAGGAAACTTAATTCCATCCTTAGAACACCTTAAACTTTCCCAGCTGTTGCTATGCGGAGCCCAAGAGGAGTTATTTCGTAAGGGACGAGGTATGGTATTTCTTCATTGGCTCCCCTTACCTTCATTACTGAGAGTAGAAGTTTTTCTTTAAATAGTATTAGATTGAAGACGGTGTCTACGTAGTGGTAAATCAGTTCGGTTACATTGGGTGGGGCAATGGTATCTAGAAAGCTGAGAATGCAGATTGAGGAATGTTTTCTTACTTTGGATTTAAGTGAAAGCATTAATCTTACTATTTTTTCTGCAAAGTTTTCTCGAGCGTTAAGGAAAAAGTAAGTTAGGGAATCTACGATTACGCACGAACCTTGTTCTATAGATGGGAAAACATAAAATTCGAAAATGCTTTCTATGTCGGTTAATACGCTGTCTAGGATGTTTTCCGTTTCTTCTCCGGAAAGTAGCCGATAAATATCGACGAACACCCACTTTTTTTGATTCAGAAAATTTTCAACAGGGACATTTAGGGTTTTGAGCATTTCAGAAAGTTCGGACGGCGGCCTATCTATTGTAACATATGTTGTTGTTTTGTTGGTGGTTTTAATGTATGAGACTCCTATTTTTCCGATAAATGCGTAGTAGGCTGTTCCAGGTCTAAAAGACACAGCGACTATAGATGCTTCGGGTATTCCCTTAATTCTTCCATCAAGAGGGGGGTATCCTGTTGGGATTATCATTACTAACACCTTATAATATTTTTTGCGGAGTTTTTCAGTTTTTATGCTGGTTTTACCATATGTTTTATTTTTACTTCTCTGCTTTCTGATTTAACCTTAACTTCATTAATTAATTATTTACATTTTCAGTCAATCTTTATTTAATAGTTAATTTTTTATAATATTTACTACAAAACTTAGTAATAATAGTCACCATAACAATCACTATTTGGTGATGAGCAAATATAAATTTGGCGCTTGAAAGAGATGTCTAACTGTTTAATGGCTGTCCATCGTTCAAAATCGGTGACATAAATTGTCAGATCTCGAAAAGAATGAAATATTTAAGAATGAAATGGTTGCACCATTTATTACTGAGCATGCAAATATAGATCCAAGTACTTTCATCGGAGAATATGGAGGTTACATGGACAAACTTGCTGTTGTTGCTAAGGCTGAGTCTGGAGAAGTGCTATATCAAAGTTCCATTGCTCCTCCTCTAATAGATAAAGAAAACTTTGTTGAACACGTCTCAAATATTGCAAGTTACCTAGACATAAAAGTTTATATTGCGATGCACGCTTTTCTCGATAAATTATTCCATAAAAAGTTTAAAGTAATTGGTTTAGATTCCGAAAAACCTCCAACACCAGATGTTGATTTTATATGTCCAAATAGAAAAGGTTACTGGAAGTATTTAGCGGAAATAATGGTAGAGGTTGTGAAGCTTCAAATATCTGGAATATTTTTACTTGATTTTAGATATCCATGGAGGAATTACTGTTTTTGTACAGAATGTATTAAGGATTTTAGGACTCGAGAAGACCTTCCAGTTTATTTTCACTATGGGCTATTGGAGGAAAAATCCGAAACATATGATAAGTGGTTAGAGTGGCGAAGTGAAATCTTATATGATGCATTAAAGAGTTTAACTGATCGTATGAACAGTTTAGGAACGGAAGTTCCAGTAATTTTAGAGATTATTGTAGATCCCATTTCCCAAATGTTGGAAGGCGTTTTTAAATATTTTGGGCAAGACTTAAAAAAGCTTTCAAATTTGGCGAATGGCTTCATTTTAAACATTTATCCCTATAGTATGCTTAGTAAAGATGATATAAATGAAGAAGTATTTGAACCCATTCTTGCAATAAATAAACCAATTTATATGCTTTATACAAAGAAACCAAGTATATCTGACTTTGAAATTCTCAAAAATATAGCTAAAATTGTAGATGCCAAAAAGATATTCCTAGATATATCCCAAATTATAAGCTAACAACGAATAAGGAGGTTGTCATGTTGAAAGACATGTACGACTTTGGAGTACCCGAACTTGATGAAGCTTTGGGCGGCGGCCTTAAAGATGGAAGTGTCGCGATATTAGAGGATGAAATAGGAGTTTTCTCAGATATACTTCTATCATACTTCATTGCAAGAGGCTTACGAAGAGGAGATGATGTAATAGTTTTGCTAACGGAACATCCAGTTCAATACTATGTAAATATGATTAATATTTTGGGTGTAAGAGCAGACGTAGCAATGGAAGTAGGAAAACTTATATTCGTAGACGCATTTCTAAGCCCATTTACGGTTGGCAGAGCTCTTCACAAAACTAAATTTGCAATTAGAAATGTTGGAAGCCTAAGCGATATAAGACAAACTTTGCAAGCTGCAATACAGTCCTTAGGAGAAACTAGTAGAATACGAATTGTTATTGATTCCCTTTCGCAGCTTTTGCCGCCGATGACTCAAAGCCCACAGCCTGCGGCAATATTCTTACAGCAGCAGCATGTAGAGAGAAGTGAAAGAGGGGGAGTTCTCCTCGGACTAGTGCATGGAGACGGCCACTTACTACACATTGTTAGAAGTATTGAATATATCGCTGACATAGTGCTGAGTATGCGTTTCTCCGAAACGGACAAAAGTAAGAGGGAAGTATATCTTCGGGTTTTAAAGACAAATGATCCTTTGCTTTTTGAAAAATTGCAAAATAGAATGTTCATATGTTCATATAAACAAAATAGATTGCTTATACATGAAAGAGATAAAATAGTTATTTAAATTTAGGTGAGAAACTTGAGTCAAAAGGTAACATTCCTGAAAATATTGACCAGTATAAAGGATTCTAAAAACTCTGCTATGAAACAGCTATCACTTAGGCTATCTGAGATTATTCACCGGTTTTTAGCTGAAGCAAAACCATCATTCTCCTATCAAGAAGTTAATAATCTCGCAGAAGGCTTGAAAGGTGAAGTTTTAAAATATTTTAGTAATGCGTATGAAGAATTGCTGAGCGATGCTATATCTTTAATTAAGACTGAATTAGAAAGGTCCACAAAACCTTCTGAGAGCCTTGAGCTTGAAAATAAGTTAAAACAGTTGAATGATGTTGTAGGATCATTGAAAAATATCTTTTCAAGCGCTTTAGGAACTGAGGTAAAGGAGAACGAAATCGTAGATAAAGCTAAAGAGTTTTTAGAAATAATCGAAAAAGCAAAAGATTTTGAAACTGTTTTAGAAGAAAGAGAAAAGTTGTTAGAAAACTTACAGCAAGAAATCGGCGAATTAAAGGAAAAAACAACAGCTTTAGAAAATGAACTTGAAAAAGCGAGAAAAGAAAAGGAAATATTAGTAGAAGAGAAAAGTTCTTTAAATGAGAAGATTTCACAACTTGAAAAAGAACTAGCTGAAAAAGTTGAACAAATAAACGACTTAAAAAACACAAATAGCGAATTAACATCCGAAATTGAGAAACTAAAAGAAGAATTTGCAAAGGCAACGGCAAACTTTGAGGAAATGAAGAAGAAACTAGAAGAAGAAAGGGATTCACTAAATAAGAAAGTTTCAGATATGGAAAGAGAATTGCTTGAGAAGGAAGAAGAAATAGAAAGATTGAAGAAAACGATCGAAGATGTTAGTGTAAGCGGAGATAAGCTTCAGAAAGAACTACTGAAAGTAAAAGACCAATTAGCAGAAAAAGATTTGCAAATAAGGAAGTTGGAAAGGGAGTTAGCTGAGAAAGATGCCGAAGTTAAGAGGTTGAGGTCTGTAAATACTGAATTATCTTCCGAACTGGAAAAAATGAAAGATGATTTTGAGAAAGCAACAACAGATTTCGAAAGAATGAGAGAAAAGCTGCAGAAGCTAGGTGAGGAGAAAAAACGATTGTTAACACTCTTAGACCGACTAGGTAGACATATTTCTTCGAGCCCTGAGTTACGTTTGATTTCATTCCTACTGAATTTAAAATCTCCATTAACGGTTGAGGGAATAAGTAAGTCTCTGGGGACTAAGCTAGACGTTGTCAAAGAGAGTCTACAGGCTCTCGAGGAAATGAACCTTGTAAAAATAAAAGATGGAAAAGTAATTCTAACGTTTTAAACCGCTGTGCCATAAATAAACAGGGTGGTGTGAAGTGGATAGTTATATTAAACTTGGAATTAGTGAACTAGATGATGTTCTTCCTCTCATACCAAAGGGTTATTCCTTTCTTATCTATGGTCCTTCTGGGGTAGGTAAAACCGTACTTGGACTTCAGTTCATATGCCACGGTATAAAAAAGTTTGATGAGAGAGGCGTCTATTTTGTTTTGAAGGATTTCCCAGATGATCTAAGATTTAAAGCTGTTTCACTAGGCTTTGACACGTCCAGAGCAGAAAGGGAGAATATGCTTATTATAGTTGACTGCCTCTCCAGCAGCGCTTCCATTAAATCCGCTGAAAAATTTGCCTCTGATAATACTGTTAGTGGCATTTTAAGAACTTTAAAGAGAATTATCGATCGCATTGGCAATGTGGACAGAATCGTAATAGACCCGATTTCAATAATATTTGAAGAGCACAGAGACATCAGAGAGATTTCAAAATTAATTGCTGTACTTGGCAAGCTGAAGATAACAAGTTTTTTAATTTCTTGTGAAAAGCATGCAAGAGACTTAGGGTATCTTTGCTCTGGAGTAATTGAAATGAAATTAGAAAGCTATGATAGGGAACCGATATACTCGCTTATTATCAGGAAAATTGAGGGAATAAGGCAGCAAACTCCCCTTCGCTTTCCCTATAGGATCATAAGGGGCCGTGGAATTCACTTTTTGAAGACCGAAGAAACTACACAAACATAATACAAAATAGGTGAAAGGTGTTATGAGTCAGGAAAAAATTCTGAAGTTTTTAGCTAAGCATAAAACTGCTTTCCCGAGTGAAATATCAAAAGATACATCACTTTCACTAAGCCATATTGAAAAACTGCTTTCCAATATGTCAAACACAGGTTTAGTTAAAGCAATTTCCGTAGGGGAAGGGCTATATGTTTTACCTGAAATGTCAAATGTGCTATATGAAACTTCCACAGGAGAGAATATAGCTAAAAATTTGTCTCAAGGCATTGAGAAGATTAGAAAAGCAACATTAAAGGTACAGATGGCGCTGAAGGAAAATCTAAATCAACATTTTAATAAATCAAATGAAGAATTATCTTCAGAGGTTGTTTCGGCGGTCAGAGAGGTAGTTGAAAAACCTATTTTCGATATGTTTAACCGTCTTGCATACGAGTTATCGAAGAGTATATCACTCCACGAAAAGAGAGTTTTATCCGAGTTGAAAGTGCTTGAGGCGCCTATAAATGTGCTTTCAAGTCAGGTGGAGAAATCTTCTAAAGAAATAAATGTAAAACTTGAAAATAAAATTAATGAATGCTCAGAGAAGATATCTTCGCAATTACCCGAGTTTAAGGAACAATTAAAGGAATTATTAAACAGGAGAATAGCTGATACATTCAAGAAGGAAGAAGCCTATAGATTAGTTTCTTTTGAGCGACTTGAAGCAAGTGAAGCAAAAATTAGAGATATAATATTGGAAGTTGGCCAAATATTGGAAAGAATTTTGGTGGTTTTCGAAAAAACCTTAGAGGAACTTAAATTCTCAATGACTAAGAGCATTAAAGAAATTATTTCTAATTTCTCCAAGCAATCTGCAGGGAAACAATTAGGAATTGTTAAGGAGGATATAAAAGAAGTAGTAAGTAAGCTGAATAAGCATATCGAAGAAATGATAAATAAATATATTTCGCAAATAGATGTTGATTTACGTTTTATAACCGAAGATTTTTATAAGCAGACTTCAAAAATGGAAAAAAGGGTAACAGAGGACTATGAAGACTTAAAAAAGCATTTAAAAACTCGATTTGAAGAATATCCTAAATTCCTGAGATCTCTGGCAGATTTCATGATTTCAAAAGCATTGGAACAAATAGATGAATGGATAGATGAATTTAAGAGTACATTAGCTTCTTGGATGGAAGATGTCATTAATTTCACAAACAGGGAATTCATGAGGTTAAAAAATATAACAATATCCACAAACAAGAGAATTATCCAAGAATTCTCTAAATATGTTGAAGAAATGAGAGATATCATAAATATTTTCGTAAAAGAAAGAGAATTAAAATTTGCCAATGAACTCATCACTCTAACTTTAAGCGAGATTAAAAGTCGCGCTGCTAAAATATCTAAACCACTTCTTGATCCAATTAAGAAAGTTATTGATAAAAATTTACCTTATTTAAAAGATGCAAGTGTTGTGGCAGAATATTCTGTGGAAGGGGCTGCTCAGATTAAAAAATTATTGATAGATGTAAATGGTAGAATATCTCAATTAATTTCTTCAAAAGATACTTGGATAACTGAGGAAGAGGAAGCTATAAAGCTCATTAGGAAAATTTTGTCATTAAATATTCCTTGGAAAATAAATGTTATTTTACCGTCCTGTAAATTATTAAATGATATTTTGGCAGATGTATCGGTTACACCTGAAATTAACATTTACTGCTATGGTGAAGAAACATCGGTTGAGGTTCCAAGGAATGTTAAAATTATTAGAACTAAATTTAAAAACGTTATAGCGTTAGAAAGCGAAGTATTATCAATGGTTTTAGTTCCTGTTGGCAATAAGGCTGCAGGTATTGCAACTACAAATAATATATTTCGAATATTGCTAAATATTTTGATAAAGAATATATTAACTACCTTTGAAGGATTATGAGATCTTAGTTTAAATGTGGTTAAAGGTGTTGTCGTCGTCTTTGTACTGTTTTCTCTTTCGAATACAATATCTTTTTAGATTGCCCATAGCTAGGATTTAGCTGTTTTCGATCTTTGCAATATCTTTGAAGTAGTGGGTTTTGAGGTAAACGTTTATATATTGATTGTTATAGTAACTATTATAACATACGATGACAATAACTATTATAACAAATTTTTATCGAGGAGATGCAGAGCATGGAAGGAGAAGTAGAGTTAAATAAAACTCTAAAAAGCCTTGTTGAAAAATTTAAACAGAAAACAGAGAAAAAAACTGAGGAAATTTACCCTTTAATCGAGCCGTTTGCTTATGCAGCCATATATACGGAGCCAGAAACCGGAAAAAGGTACTATGAAGTTATTGAACCCCCGTTAGATAAGAAGGAAAAAGATATTCTTGAGCTTATTTCAAAACTTCTATTTTACGAGCTTGATGTTGAATACATAGCTTTTAGTACTTACGAAGATCGATGTAAGTATATTAGGAATAAAGTATCAGAGATAATTAAGAAGTATAAAATTAAGTTAAGTAAGGAATCGCTTTCAAAAATCCTATATTATGTGGAAAAGGACTTTGTTGGGCTTGGAAAAATAGAGCCGCTTATGAGAGATGATAATGTTGAAGATATTAGTTGCGATGGAGCTGGAATACCACTTTACATTTGGCACAGAAAATACGAATCCATACCTACGAACATAGTTTTTGAAAGTGAAGAGGAACTTGATAGTTTTGTTATTAAGCTTTCTCAGAGATGTGGAAAATATATATCTGTTGCTCAACCGCTTTTAGATGCTTCTTTACCTGATGGATCAAGAGTACAGATAACGTTTCAAAAAGAAGTTACAATGAGAGGTAGTACGTTTACAATAAGAAAGTTTAAACGCGACCCTCTTACCATAATCGATCTTCTAAAGTTTGGGACATTGTCTTCTGAAATGGCTGCTTACTATTGGCTTTGTATAGATAATCGTATGTCAGTTTTGATAGCTGGAGGAGTTGCAGCAGGCAAAACAACCCTTCTTAACTCTCTTGCCATGTTCATTCGACCCGATCTGAAAATAGTTTCCATCGAGGACACCCCTGAGCTTAATCTTCCACATGAACATTGGATACAAGCTGTTACAAGACCTGGATATGGTGAGAAAACCATTACTGGTGAGAGAAGAGGAGAAATCTCAATGTTTGAATTGTTAAGGGCTGCAGTTAGACAGAGGCCAGACTACATACTTGTAGGAGAAATTAGAGGGGAAGAAGCTTATGTGCTATTCCAAGCAATGGCCACAGGCCACTTAGGTATGGCTACAATTCACGCAGAAGATATGCTTGCAGTAATTCATAGGTTGGAAAGTAAGCCTATGAATATTCCAAGAAGCTTGCTTGTTACACTTGACATTATAGCTGTGCAGAGAAAGGTTCGAACAAAAGCTGGGCACACAGTTCGGAGAAACATAAAAGTGCATGAAATTGTAGGTCTTGAACCTTCAACAAATGAATTGTTGTCAAATGTTGTATTTGACTGGGATGGAGCTGATGATACATTTAATTACACCGGTAGAAGCTACAAGCTGGAGGAAATTATGGATTTAAAGGGATACAGTGAAGAGGAAATATGGGAGGAGATAAACAGGAGAAAAACTGTCTTGGAGTGGATGGTGAGAAAAGGAATCAGAAGATACGTTGATGTTGCAAGCGTGATAAGGAAATACTATGGGAATCCCGAAAAGGTCTACGAAATAGCTGTTAAAGAATTGAAATAGGTTGGATTCAACATGGTGAGAATATACACCCTAGGATATCTTTGGTTTGGAAGAAGATTAAAAAAATATCTTAGTGAAGAAGGATGGCTTTCAAAACAGCTAAAAAAAGCTGGAATTCCACTCGATCCTCAGGTTTATGGGGGAACTATGATACTTATTACACTTATAATGTCAATCGTCTCTGCCGCAGCAGCACTATTCTTTCTGTTCATCTTCCCAGTCGATACAAAAATTCTACTAGCTCTACCAGTCCTTCCATTAATAACTTTTATCGGATTCGTAATTTACCCATTGTTTAAGCAGTTTGACCGTAAAGATAAGATTGATGGTATTCTTCCTTTTGCTTCAGGTTATCTGTCCACCTTAGCGGGTGTCGGAGTTCCACCAGATAAACTTTTTGAATCCCTTGCAAGACAGGACATGGGTGAAGTTTCAAAGGAAGCTAAGAATATCGTTGAAGATATGCATTTCCTAGGTTTGGATGTCCTTACTGCTCTTAAAAGGGCAGTTGAAAGATCTCCTTCAAAATTGTTTGCAGAGTTTCTTGAAGGAATCAGAGTTACTTTACTTAGTGGCGGAGTGTTAAAGAGATATTTAGAAGACCAAACAAGAAGGCTTATGAAAATAAGGGAAGAAAAGGAAAACGAATTTAATAAGGGTCTTAATGTTATTGGTGAAATCTACGTTGTTCTTGTGGTTTTAGCACCATTACTTTTCATTGTTCTTCTAATATCTTTAGGTGAAACCGGTAGCCTTTTCTTACCTATCCCTGTAGTTTTAATTCTTATCTCATATTTCCTTATTCCGTTTGCTAGCTTATTGATGATTGGACTTATAGATATGTCAATGCCGAAGGAGGAATGAAAGCTGCCAAAAATCATTGCAAAACAAAAGAAATATGCACTTGGCCTCGGATTTATAGCCTCTCTGCTTGCCTTCTCAATTGGTACAACGACAACAGGCAGCTTACAAGAACTTAATAGTATTTTAGCTGAGTATGGAACATCATATATTATAAGTGATTTTATTCAGGGAGGTTACTTGCCTCCAGGGCTAATACCTGTCCTTGAAACATTGACATTGCTTTTTTTCATATCACTAATTGTTTTTCTAATTCCAGTTGCAATATTAACGCACCTAGAAAATACTTGGAAAAAGAATGTCGATGCAAATTTGCCTTCTATGCTTAAGGAACTTGTGGATGGGTTGTCGGCTGGTCTGTCACTTCCACAGGCCTTAATAACTGTTGCTAAAAGTGGAGGGTTCGGCCCGTTAGATAAACCTTTAAAGAAGCTTGCTGTGGAGGTTTCTTGGGGTGCCCCATTTACTGAAGCTCTTAAGGATTTTACAGATTATCTTGATACAAATTTAGCTAGACGTTTGCAGGGGATTATAATTGAAGCTTATAGGTCTGGTGGAGATGTGGAAAGAGTTTTTATGACGGCTGCAGAACATTTAGACAAGCTATGGGAGCTTAGAAAGACTAGAGCGTCTGAGGTTAGACCTTTCATGTTTATTATCTATATATCATTTGTAGTTTTCCTAGTTATTACGTACGCTTTCAATAATATATTGTTTAAGTCTTTAGCTCAGACCTCAGAGTTGCTGGCTGGACATGGTGTTGGAGGTTTCTCGCTTAATCCGGCAACAAGTGCTCTTATGAGTTTGATACTCTTTCACGCTATTATTCTTGAAGGCTTTTTTGGTGGATTAATAATAGGGAAAATTACTAGTGGAAGAATATTCAGCGGGCTTATCCACGCTGTTATATTATTATTGATTGGTTTGCTAGCCTCGCAAATAATATTCTAAACATAGTGTATATATTTAAGAATATTTGCAAATCTTTGTTAAGAGGTGAAAAAATTGAAGAAAAAAGAAGAAGACAGTTTGGCAGTGTTGGCTGAAATACTTGAAGCCATTAGGGAAAGGCTTGATGAAATTAAAGCTCTTCAGGCGACAAGCGTAACAGCTCTTAAAGAGCTTAAAGAAAACCTTCCTACAACTACTGGATTAAAAGAGTTAAGAAGCTCTCTAAACAACATAACAAACTCACTTAGCATAATTAACGAGGTTAAACAATATATGGAGAGTATTGATTCGAAATATAATGCACTGGTTGAAGAGGTTAAATCATTAGGTGAAAAAATCGAAGAGGTTAAGGTTTTAACTTCTGAAAGCATGAAGAAATCTGTAAAATTGCTTGAACAGGCTATGGAGTTACTTAATTTACCTGACATCGTAAATCAGATCGCAGGGATAGTTAATGATCTTACGGTAAAAGTAGCGGAACTTTCTAAAACTAGTCAAGAAAATGTCGCTCAGGACTCTTCTGAATCTTCATCAGAAGAGGTGTAAATTTTGAAACTTGTACGTAGAAAAGCAATAAGCTATATTGTTGGGTTTGCTTTAATCCTAGGTTTAAGTATTTCGGCAATAGCTATTGTATACTCTGTTGTAATTCCGCAAATTCAATTAAGACAAACTGAAGCATTGATATCGGATGTTACTAATACGTTTAAGTTTTTAGACAGTAAAATAGATTCGCTTCTAAACCAAGGGGAAAACTCTACAGCCATTGTCGCTTTGAACATTCCAAGCGGGATTTTTAAGATCTCTCCTACTTCCGGATATAACGTTGAAATTTTGTATCAACTAAGCGGAGCAGAAAATCGATCAATACCTCCTGTGTCCTTAGGTAGATTATCTTACAATATTTCGTACTCAGGTAGATTAGTAGGAGAGAACGAATATCGAGTCCTATATGGCTCTAAATACCATTATGTGAAATCCAATTCAGCGGAAAGGGAAAATGTTCAGATAATTGAAAGCCAAAAAGGTAAAGAAGTGATTATAGGATTAAAATATAGAATTATTCTTCACATTTATGAGAGAGATGTAGATGGAGATGGAGATAACGACTATGACATACTATTCTTTCTCATTAGATTAACAACAGACAACGGACGGAATCTTAGTTTTCTAGGTGATAAGAAAATCGTTATTAAAAACGCTGGAACCCAAGTAATAGATGTTATTCAGGAAAACAGAACATCCACCTTTTATGTTAAAGGTTGGGATTCCGATCAAGCTAGTAATTTCGATGAAGAGATT
>Ga0180301_10001541_pt1 | contig 18153 bp, 18 predicted proteins | sample GuaBasSediGuay16_FD_121797 | JGI IMG/M metagenome (GOLD analysis project Ga0180301, IMG submission 121797) | Subseafloor sediment microbial communities from Guaymas Basin, Gulf of California, Mexico - Guay16, Core 4569-2, 12-15 cm | ecosystem: Environmental > Aquatic > Marine > Hydrothermal... | reverse complement strand
TAATGGTGGAAGTGTGGGAATTTCTCCTCGATTTTCTAGATAGTATACTTCCCCCTAGGAGGGGATAATGTGGCCAGAAAGTTCACAGTGATCATCGAAAGGGGAGAGAAAGAGTATATAGGACACGTTGTAGAGCTTCCAGGATGTCACACGCAGGGAGTGATGATAGATGAGCTGATGGAAAATATAAAAGAAGCCATAGAGTTGTACCTTGAAGTGAAGGGAGAGGAGATAGAGTCTGTTGAGGTGGTAGATGTCAGGACGGTGGAGATATGAGTTCAAGATATTCTTGATTAACGGGCAAAGAAATTTTACGAACTCTTCAACAGGTGGGAGGGAAGATGAAAATCAGATATTCAAAAGAAGCGGATGCTCTTTATATTCGATTCAACGATAAGGAGATAGACAGTTCCGATGGGATACTGGAAGATGTGATTGTGGATTTCGATAAAGATGGAAACATTGTGGCGATAGAGATCCTTTCCGCATCAAAGAAAGCGGATATCAAGGAGATACTGATACAGGCCTTCGATAGAGTCCAGGTCGAAATACCTAACAAACTAGGAAATGTATGGTAACGTTTCTTATCAAGCATTTTGAAACCATGGTTTGAAAGGAGATAAATAAGTAAGAATGAAAAAGTTCACAGTTTTAATCGAACGAGACGAGGATGAATGACTTGTTGGATCAGTTATTGAACTTCCAGGATGCTACACGCAATCTAAAACACTTGGTGAGTTAATAGAAAGGATCAAAGAAGCCGTTGAAGCTTACTTGGATGTTTGGGACAGGGCTCTGACATGGACAGCGAGTGTGTACATCGTTTTATCTGAAGAACAACAGAGATTCTGATCATGTATAAAGCTCCTCTTTTGCAAATGTCATGTGACCTTTTCCCACCCTTTGAAAAATGTCGGAATCCCCTTTAAAGATGCCACTTTTAACGTGCATCTTAGGGAATGATAAAATATGATGACACATCTGATAAAATATTCAAAAAATATGATAATTGATAAGGCCTTCCTAATATATTAAATCATATGATAAAATTTTTTGGGGTGAAAAGTTTTGAAATTGCTTGTTATCTTCTTGATTCAAATCGCCATATTCTGGGGAATTCTCTTTACAACAAAAGACAGGTTAGCACCTTTGAACATAATACAGGTGACGGAGATAACATCTGCCCACGTCCTACTACTGATGAACGCTTATTTCCTGAAGAACTTCAAAAAAGCTTCCCCTCACTCTCTCTTCGCGGTAATGGGATGTCTTTTCCTCTCCACAGGGGCATTTGTTGATTTCATGTCCTACCACTCGAGTTTCTTCAGGGAACTCGACCGTGGCAATATACTCCACAACCTTTTCCTCATGGGAGGAAGCTTTTTCTTCATACTTGGAAACCTTCTCCTGATAGAAAAGTTCAAAAAGCAGAAGGAGATACTCTCGAGGGTGATTGAAGAATCGGAAAAGATAAACACGGGTTCTTCCGAAGAGGAAATCGAGAGGATGAAGACGTGTTTTCTGAAAGAAAAGGAAAAGGAGATTTTCGAGATTCTGAGAAAATACTACGACTCTCTGTACGAGAAGCACAAGTTGATAAAAACTCTGGAGAAGAGGTTCCTCTACGATACTTTAACAGGTGTTCTATCCAGCGAGGGTTTGAAAAGGTATATTAATGAACTGATAGAAAACGAAGAGAAATTTTCGGTGATCTTCATAGATCTTGATCGTTTGAAATCCGTCAACGATCGTTTCGGTCACGACATGGGAGACAAATTTCTGAAATACTTTGCTAAAAAGCTTTCAGAATCCTTCCGAGCAGAAGATAAGATAGGTAGGTTGGGAGGAGATGAATTCCTAATAGTTTTGAGAAATTGTCCTGAAGAGAAAGCCAGGGAGAAAGTAGAAGAAGCAGAGAAAAATTTTCCTCCATTCTCACCTGAAGATGATCCCACAATATCGATAAATGTTTCCTTCAGCTACGGTGTTGAGGAGTGGAAGGAAGGAGTGTCACTGAGAGAAGTGATAAAAAGAGCAGATGAGAAGATGTACAAAATGAAGAGGTCACGTTTCAACGTATCTTGATCGAACACCAAGTTCCGATAGATACCTCATGAGTTTATCTTTCGTCTTCAAGAAAAAATCCTCGCTCAGGGCATACTCCAGGTTCAATTTCTTATAGAGTTTCTTCACTTTCCATATGTAATTCATCCTGTCTATCAATACATGATCAACAATTTTGTGAAGTTTCCTTGCAAGGTTCTCTGGATCCATGGGAAGCATCGGCCCGACGAAAGCGTACGTTCTCAAGCCCTCCCTTTTCAAAATCTCGAGAACTTTCAACCTCCTCTCTATGGATGGAGCTCCTGGCTCAAAGATCTTTCTGATCTCTTCTCTATCCGTAGTCACTGTCACACCCAGTTCCAAACTCTTCATCTTTTTGAAAACATCGATGTCTCTCAATATGAGAGTGGATTTTGTCAATATAGACACCTCGATATCGAGAAAGGGAAATTCGAGGAAAACTTCCAAGCACTTTCTTGTGATTCTGTAGACAGCTTCAATAGGCTGATAGGGATCACACACAGTACTTAGAAACACTCTCTTCGGTTTTTTCCACACGATCTCTTTCCTCAAAACCTCCGGTGCGTTGATCTTAACTATCACAAAATCTCCCCATTTCTCCTCGATGTTTCTAAATTTTCTAATGAAAGTTGCGTAACAATAGGAGCATCTATGGAAGCAACCCACGTATGGGTTCAACGTGTATTCAGATACCCTGGATTTCGTAAGGACGCTCTTCACCTTTCTTTCGTATATTTTCATATCTCTCCTCCATTCTCTGGTCAGTTCCCTTATTATTCTCCATCAAATTGGTAGAATATCAACCATGAGGGGAGAATCTCATGAAAATACTGGGATGGTTTTTCATGATCTTTTCCCTTCTCCTTGCGTTTTTTGGCATAGTTCTGATACTCGGTTTGAAAGAACAAGGAGCGTTCGCAGGAGGAATAGGTTTCATCGTCTTGGCTATCCCTATTTTTTACTTGGGATGGGTAAGAGTTAGGAAAAGAGGTTAAGTCCGATGAGTAACGCGCTGAAAAGTCTCTCAATAGTTCTTATAAGTTTGATAGCTTTTTGGATACTCCTACCTCTGGGTGTTGTGGGGGTTGGAAATTATTTCATGCCGTATACCGTGCAGATTCCCAAACCTTTAGGTATCCTCATCACAGTTTCCGGTTTTCTTTTTGCGATGATCTCTTCTCTTTACTTCATGGTCGATGGTGGAGGATTTCCCATAAGCTTCTACAAGCCTCCCAAGAAATTAGTTGGGTGTGGACCTTATTCGATGTGCAGGCATCCAATCTATCTTGGTTTTTTAATATACCTTCTTGGTATATCCTTCATAAAATCAAGCCTTGGAAGTATAACAGCTTCACTCATCTTCTCCATTTTCACGATCTTGTGGGCTGTTTTCTTTGAAGAGAGAAAACTGCTTGAAAAATTTGGAGGAAAGTATGAAAAATACAGAGAGGAAGTACCAGCTTTCATGCCGAGGTTTCCTAAAAGGTTTGAAAGCTGCCCAACACTTCTTTTTCTGACCCTGTACGTGATAGGTCATCTCATAGTACCGTTCGTATGGAGAATAAAGGTTGAGAAAAACTGCGATGTGCCGGAAGAAGGTGTCATTTTCGTCTCAAATCACGTCACCTTCCTGGATTTTGCTCTCCTCATATACGCTGTGAAGAGGTTCATGAATTTCCCGGTATCCTACATACAGTACATGTGGAACGAGTGGTTCTTCAGAACGGTTGGAACCTTTCCCATAAAAAGGCATGAAGTCGATGTTGGTGCTATAAGAAAGACACTGAAGATAATATCAGATGGTGGAAGAATTGGAATCTTTCCAGAGAGTGAGAGAAGCTGGGATGGTAGATTTCTGGGATTCAAAAAAGGAGTTGAAAAACTCCTTGAAAGAGCTCCAAAACCTTTAATAGGTGTAAGGATTGAAAAATTTCACCTTCTTTTTCCGAGATGGTCGGGGTTCTTTCACAGAGGAAGGATAGAGGTTGTAATGAAATGCTTTGAAAGTGTAAGAGAACTCGAAAAGTTTCTAGAACCTCCTTCCGTTGATCCAGATGACGTGTACAAGGATTACAGGGGAATAGAAAGATACATTTATCTTTGTCCAGAGTGTGGGACTGTGGCTTCCATCCGATCAACTAAAGATACGATCTTCTGTGAAAAATGTGGTTTTCACATGAAAAGGCCAACGGTGGGTGAACTTTGGAAGGTACACGATGAGATCAGGAAAAGAATCCCGCTTCATATCACCGATAAAGTGGAGGAGTTGGATTCTCTCGGGAAGAAACCTGTGAAAGAGGTTATCATGAGGTTTGAAAGAGACAGGATTCTTGTGGGTGAGAGAGAAATACCTGTGACTGAAATAAAATCCGTTCTGCTTGAAGGAAGAGACAAGATATTCCTTTTCACAGGAGAGGAAATACTTGGTTTTAGATTGAAAAGAACTAGTATACTGATGTGGAAAGAATTGATCGAGGATATCACAAGATTGAAAAGATCACGACCAGAACGATCAGACTGATTAGGGTGTGCAGAGAAAGTGTGTCCAAAACGTACTGCATCTCTCTCTGATTCTCCTCCCTTATGAACAAAGGCATTATGAATGGAGGGAGAAGTACCATCATCGTGATGACGGCACGTTTAAAACCAGCATCGAATCCGAACAATCTCATAACGAGGAATTCTCCAGCAATCAGAGCTATCGGAATGGATACACCAAGCCTCACGATTATAGTTTTGAGCGCGTCCTTTACATTCCTTCCCGAAAGTTCTATGTCGTAACCTATGATCAGGCATATCAGAGGGACGACTAAAGACCTTAAATATTTGAGGGTTTGATGGATGGAAGATAATACGTAATTGTTTTCGATATTTCTGAAAATCCCAAGACTTCCAAGAACCAATCCTCCCAAGACTCCTATTATCGGAGGAGAGGTTATGAAGGATAGTAGAAAATTCGTTCTTTTACCCCTTTGTCCAATTTCATCATTAATCCCACGAAAACCGAGAATATGAATGTGACATGTCCAAAATCTATCAGAGCAAATTCATACAACTTTTCCACGCCAAAAGCCACAGTATAAACAGAGTATCCAACCATTCCTGCTTCAAAACCTGTCATTAACATAGGGAAATACGGTGAACTCATCCTAAGGTGCTTTCTGAGGATATTCCCTATGGGAAGTAGAAGAACACAGATCGGGAACATCATGATGAACAATAGGAAATACTTCGATTTAAAACTGACAGTGGAAAAAGCTGTGAACAGAAGCGAAGGCAGTCCTATGTTGACGACGAGCTTTTTCAGTGAATCGACGATTCTCTCGCTGAAGAATTTCAACTTCTTGAGGACGTATCCGAGGGTTATCATCAAGAACACCGGTAGAAGCTTCGATATTATCAGGAAAGATTTTTCCATCTTTCAACACCTCTTCACCTGATCAACTGACGTATCTCATCGATAACGAAGTGAGAGAAATCTTCAAGGATCCCCAGTTCCTCCAAAAGATCAAGGACGGTGTATCTTTCCCTTATAGAATTTGAGAAAATCACGACTTTTCTGAAAAATTCCAGATCAAATTTGGAGAAGAGCTCTCCAAGATTCAAAAGTTTGAGATGTTTCATCAGAGTATCTTTGAATTCCGAATAAATCGGTGAAATAACTTTCTTCAGAGAAGCAAGATCCACATTTCTTTCCTTTCTTTTCTTTTCATACGTTTCCAGAAATTCCTTCGCCCTCTCACCAAAAGTTTCATACAAGAATTTTTCTCTCTCTTCCCGTGATATTTTAGATTTTCTCATCGGGATATTCTCCAGGATTGCCTCATAAGCTTTTATAGAAACAAATGTTCCCATAGCAACCTGAAGACCATGAAGAAGAGGGATCTTCCCATTCATCTCATAGTACATTTCTAGAAAGTGAGAGATTATATGCTCAGCACCAGATGCTGGTCTTGAGTTTCCAACCATGGTCATCGTTATTCCTGAAAGCAGGAGTGTATCGACAAGATTTCTGAAAGGTTCTTTTTCCCTTTTTAAAATGTCTTCGGTACTCTGCAACATACCCTTCAAGGGATCCCTCATCAATTTCCAAACGAAATCACAGATGTACTCACCGTTTAGAAGGTTCGATAGAACCCAGTCCAGACGGGCTGTAACCTTCGCTCCCATGTCTCCAAGTCCAGATCTTATTAGATCGAAAGGGGCTTTTACCAGAACACTCATATCGATGACGACACGTTCTGGAGAGATGGCTTTCAGGGTCTTTTTGAATCCATTTTCAATCAGGGCAGAAACTGAGGAGGTGTAGGCATCCACTGAAGGGGCTGTTGGAAAGCAAGAGAAATTCTTACCCATCAGGAAAGAAGCGTACCTTGTGATATCTGTTAAACTCCCTGAACCTATCGATACAAGGTTTTTTTCCTCTTTCAATAATCTCAGGACTTCCCTCACACGATCCATCGTTGCAAGTACCCTTTCGCTATCGTTCAAAACAATAACTTTTCCCTCTGGCACGTTGACCAGGGGAAAGGTATTTTTATCGGCTATGAAGATTTCATCCTTGAAGAAACTCCCAAGGTTCTTCGATATACCATCTTCGAACACAAAATCTATTTTGGGAACGACATGTACTCTTCCACATTCGCATTCTATAGTTCTCCCCAGTATTTCATCGAACAATTTCCACACCTCAGAGTTTCCGCATCAATTCCTTGGTTTTTTCATAAAGCTTCTTGAACATCTCATAATATGTATCATAGATCTTCTTGTTCTCGGGATCAGGTTCTACTGGTTCTTTGTATTTAACCCATTCCTTTATCCTCTCGGGTTTGTCTATTATCCCGGTCCCAAGGCCTGCAAGGAATGCGTCTCCAAATGGTGCTTCCACCAGACTTGCAACTTGTTTCATCTTGTAACCTGTAACGTCTGCGAATATCCTGACCCAAATGGACGATTTCGATACACCACCAACTATCCAGCACTCATCGTTCAGTTTGAGACCTGCTTTCAATCCTTCCTCCATGTTGTGCCTCAAAGCGTAGGCTCCACCTTCCATCAGCGCTTTGTAGAGATGCGCCCTTGTGTGGTACAGGGTGATACCAAAGAACACGCCCTTTGCTTTGGGATCCCAAATTGGGGATCTTTCACCCATGAAGTATGGAAGAACTATGATTCCTTCACTTCCTGCCGGAATGTTTTCAACCTCTTTGTCAAAAAGTTGATAAGGAGACATACCTGTTCTCTCTCCAACGACACTTTCGGATTCACCGAACTGCTCTTTGAACCATCTAGCAAGAGCTCCGGTTGTTGCGGATCCTCCAAAGGTGTATATTCTCTCCGTGTCGTAAACAACGTATGGATAGCTCACCAAGCCAAACGGAAGGTTCTTTCCGTCGTGAACCGTTCCCCAACAGGTCGACGTTCCAACCATGGCAACGTGTTCTCCTTCTTCCAGAGCGCCAGCCGAAAGCTGAGCAACGGGAGCGTCTATTCCCCCCGCGATCACAGGAGTTCCTTCAAGAAGACCACAGGGTTCTGAAACCTCTTTCTTCACTTTGCCAACGATATCTGATGATTTCACGATTCTCTCCGGCAGGTATTCCATTGGTATTCCAAGAATTTTACACATCTCCTCTGACCAGGTCAACTTTCTTATATCGAAAACTCCCCCTAAATTTCCGGCGGATGAATAGTCTATTGCGAGCTCTCCTGTCATCTGGTATATGACGTAATCCTTGGGTGTTACGAACTTGTATATCTTCTTCCACACTTCGGGTTCGTTGTTCCTTATCCACATCATCTTGGTGAATCCGTAATATGAATCGACGTAGTTTCCCGTTATCTCGAAAATCTTTTCCTTTGGAACGTTTTTCTTAACCCACTCGGTTTCTTCAACTGCCCTTCTATCCATCCATATCAAACAAGGTCTTATGGGCTCCATGTTCTTATCAACCGGGATGCCGGATCCTCCATAAAGGCCACTTATCGCGATACCAGCTATCTCTTTCTTGTTCACACCTGACTTTTCAACGACTTCTTTCACTGTCTCGTACACGGCTTTCACCCATACATCAGGCCATTGTTCCGCCCATGACGGTTTGGGGGTTATGACATCGTACTCTCTCGTTGCTTCGGCTATGACGCTTCCCTTCTCATCCACCATAACGGATTTTGTACCCTGCGTTCCTATATCACTTCCTATCAGATACATTCGGAACCCCCTCCTTCTGTTTTTATATATTCTCTACTTCTCCCCTGAGCCATGCTCTTATCTCTTCCTTATCTGGCTCACCTGGATCAAATTTTACACCCTCCATGTATTTAACCGCTTCGTAAATAACTGGGGCTATTTTGTCATGAACTCCCGCCACATGGTGGATGTACGGGCCATATATTATCTTTTCTTCGATTTTCGGCCAGTTTTTGAACTCAACCCAAAGATACGTTCCCCTGTTGTAGGGACCAGTTGTACCTTTAGCATGGGATACGAACACACTGTATTCCCCATGATCTCCATCGAATCTCAGAATACTTATATCCCCTCCCACTATCTCCCATTCCGACACACCTGGACTGTGACTTTCAAGTATGAAATGCTTGCCAACCTTCGGTTTCCCCTTCGCAAGTGAAAGCGGGAATGGTCCACAGTGCCACAAGAGTTCTGCATTCTCGTTTTGAGGATGTCTGATGGTGAGATCCGCCAAAAACGATGGTTTACTGTAAAGTGTTGCGGATTGTGCAAGGGCCATGCTTATAGCTCCATGAACATCCGTCTCGCAGGCTACAGGAAGTCCCTCATCAGAAAGGAGGGAATGAGCAAAGCAGGGCATTATACCGAAAACTTTCTGAAGCGCTGTCCAACATTGTATAGCTATCGCCGTTAGATTCCACTCTTCCGCCCAGCTCTTCATGACGACCTTGAGGGCAAGGACCTTTTTGAAGTACTCCTCTCCTACTTCCGAAAAATCCACTTTTTCTTTCAGTTTTTCAAATTCTTCTTTGACTTCTTTTGAATCGAGCATTTTTTGAGCACAATCCACGATATCAACCAAAGTCGTTGGAACAAGCTCTATCCCAAATCTCTCAACGAGCTCTCCCTCGTTGTGTATAACAGTCCAGAAGTCCCTTGGTCTTGTACTTATAACACCAACTCTCATTTTTCTGAAAGTTTTAACGACAGAAGCCGCTTTTATGAAATTTTTGAACCCTCTCTCAAACACAGGATCATCAACGGATGTGTTCACTATGTAGGTGAACTTCACTCCAAACCTTCTCAGAACCTTACTCGTTGCGAAGAGACCGCACTGTGTATCTCGAAGCCTTGTACCATCTGGAAGGGGAGACTCATCCCTTGGCCCCCAGAGAAGAACTGGTACATTTAAAGCTTTTGCAAGTTTTGCCACGGCATCTTCAGTTCCGAAGTTAACGTGAGGAACGAAGAGTGCATCGACCTTCTCAGACATGAATTTTTCAACGACCTTTGGAACATCCCTTTCATCGAAAAGGAGTCCTTCTTCATTCAACCAATCAAGACCTACGAAATCAACCTCCCACTCTCTCATTTTATTTTCTATAAGCTCTTTTTGCCTTAAGGCATCTTCCCTGCTGAAGACGTTCCTCCTTGTCGGTGCGAAACCAAGTTTTATTTTCATAACAACCTCCCTCCTCATCCTAGCATTTCGATTATTTTCACACCAAAAGGATCAATGGAAAGAATATTCGATACAGATTCATTTTGGAGAATATCGCGGCCTTTCAATCCCGTTTCCAGTGTCTTACCTTCTGCTGAGTGGTTCATGATAAAAATGAATTTTTTTCTGTCGTTCTGCCTGAAATAAATTTCAACATTACTTGGCAAGTGATTGAAAATTTTCTTATCTTCAGGTAGAAGACTCAGTATGATCTCTTTAATACCCTCACAATCAATGTTAGCACCTACATATACTACCTCACCACTTGAGAATTTATTTTTTAAAATAGCAGGTTTGGATTCATAAATACCTGAGGAATAGTATGCTATTACATCTGAACCTTCAGGAATCAAACTCTCGCAAAATTTTTCAACAGAGAATTCTGCAGATTGCGATAGCCTGACTTGCGTTTTGTGCTTTCCATCAAGAGCGGAGTATTCGTAAATGTATCCTCCCACCAACTTTCTCAGCGGACCCGGTAATGCTTCAGTATAAGCAACGTTATCCCAGTTCTTTACACCAGATCTGAATGTTAAAATTAATTTCCCACCATTTTTCACATATCTTTCGAGATTTTTCAGGATATCTTCATTCACAATATACAGCATCGGAGCAAGGACCAGTTTATAGTGAGTGGGTATCGGTTTTTCAGGATTTATAACATCCACAGGCACATGGATTTCAAATAATGCTTTGTAATATCTTTTTATGATATCCATATAATCAAGTTTTGGAATACTCGGGTGTGTTTCCCAAGCCCACCTGATATCGTAGGAATAAACCAGTGCCACATCGTTTTTAATTATCGTATTCTTTAATCTGTCCTTAATTCTACCAAGTTCTTCAGAGAGTTTCTTTATCTCCTTGTATCTTCTTCTTGGTATACCATCATAATCCAGTATTCCATGCCAGAACTGTTCTGCCCCTATATTACTCGTTCTCCATCTGAAAAAAAAGATGGCATCTGCCCCATGAGCGATGGCTTGATAGGTCCACAATCTTATCTCGCCTGGAAGAGGTGCTGGAGCCATTTCAGGCCACCCAACACTTCCGCTTTGTTCCTCCATTATCCAGAAATTCGCCTCTTTCACACCTCTCATCACATCATGAGCCAGAGCGGTGTCCTTGGAATCGTATCCCCAGATTGTTTTGGGATAATTATCCCAGGAGACAAAATCCAAATCTTTCGATAGCTTGTAATAATCTACTCCTCCAAAAAGCCCCATGAAATTGTGAGTAACGAATTTATCAGGGGTTACGTTTTTCAATATTTCGACTTGTATTCTCTGATATTCCACGATGGAATCCGATACAAATCTCCGGTAATTCAATAGAAGAGAAGGATTGTGCAAAGCTACTGTTTTTCGAGGGATTATAACTTCATCCCAAGAGTGATATTCTCCCGACCAAAATACTGTTCCCCAAGCTTTATTAAGGTTTTCAATAGTTTTATATTTCCTTCTCAACCACTTCTGAAAAGCTTTCAAACAGTTATCACAATAGCAAAAGTTACTTTCGTGGCAACCGAATTCGTTGTCTATCTGCCAACCTATAATATGAGGATTACTTTTGTAATGTTCTGCCATCTTTGTAACTATCACTTTTGTTAATTCTCTATAAATGGGGCTGTTGTAGCAGTAATATCTTCTACCGCCAGGCCCCATAACATGTCCCTCGGAATCCACAGGAAGTATTTCTGGGTATTCTCTTACAAGCCATATTGGAGGAGCAGCAGTTGGTGTCCCTAAAACAATTTTTAAGCCATATTCGCTCAATGTATCTATGGCATCATCGAGCCATTTAAAATCGTATACTCCTTTTTCAGGTTCCAGTTTACTCCACGAAAATTCTGCTAACCTTACGAACTCTATACCCAGTTCCTTCATCATTTCAGCATCCGTTTTCCATCTCTCTTTAGGCCAATGTTCAGGGTAATAATCCACCCCTAGCATTATTTCCCTCCTGTTCATCCTTTCACAGCTCCGAACGTGAGGCCTCTTATGAGATATCTCTGCATGAGTATAGCAAAGATGACAACTGGGAGCATCGTGACTATCCCAGCTGCAGAGAGTGGACCCCAGGCAACCCTCCAACCTGTTATGTACCTCCCAAGGAATATTGGAAGGGTCTGGGCCCTTGAATCGTTCGTTAGAACCAGAGCCAGCAGAAACTCTCCCCAGCTCTGTATGAGCGAGAGTATCGCAACCGCCGCAAGTCCTGGTGCACTCAGAGGCAGGACAACGTAGAAAAACGCCTGGAAAGGTGTTGCCCCATCGACGTAAGCGGCTTCGTCTATTTCCCTTGGAATCTCCCGGAAAAAGCTTATCAGAAGCCACACACCAAGGGGAACGACTATCACAAGATGCGATAGTATCAGAGCCCACCAGGTGTTCAGAAGCTTCAGCTTTGTGAAAATGACGTAGAGTGGTATCGCAGAAACTATGGGCGGTAGCATCCTTATGGAGATGATCCACTCCGCAAGAAACGGCCCACCAACTTTGTACCTGGCTATAGCGTATGCTGCGAGTGCACTTATAGCCGTGGATATCAAAGCCACCGAAACACCAACTATGATGCTGTTTCTCAGATACGGGAATATGTTCTCGATAGAACCCGTTGTCCCTCCAAAGACCTCCGTTTCCTTAGCTTCGAAGAAGTTGGACAGAGTTGGTTTCGTTGGAAGGAACTTTGGAGGCCATCCAAACCATTCATCTGGAGGCTTGAAAGCAGTTATGACAAGCCAATAAACGGGAAAGAGGAAGAAAACAAGACATATAAAAACGAGGATGTATCTCAAAATTGAGAGTATTTTTCTCACCATCATTCACCCCCGAAACCCAATTGCTCTCTCATTCTGACGATTCTGAATACGATGTTCACAAGGATTATGCTCACTATAAGCAGTATCACACTGAGAGCGGATGCGTAACCTATGTTCCAACCAAAGGACACCCCCACTTTGTAAACGTAGAAACTGTAAGTGTGAGTTGCAGAACCTGGCCCTCCCCATGTTGTCATGAAAACTATATCGAATGTCTTCAAACAATCTATGATTCTCAGTACCAGCGCGACGAGAATCAAAGGCCTCAGGAGAGGAAGTTCTATGTGTAAAAACACTTTCCCCCAATCGGCTCCATCAACTCTTGCAGCATCTATGAGATCCTGAGGAATGGATTGAAGGCCGGCATAAATCATCAAAAATATAAAAGGAGTCCACTGCCATATATCGATTATGATGATACCGAGTTGAGCGTAGAAAGAATTTCCAAGCCACGATATTCTCGAAACACCGAACAACGACAGGAACCAATTGACGGGTCCAAAGGCAAAGTTATAGAGCATCTTCCACGCAACACCAGAAACAGCAGGTGGAACCATCATAGGGATTATCAAGGCAGATCTTATAACCTTCTCCCCTCTAACACCCCTTATCAAAAACGCTATAAGGGTCCCTAGAACGAGTTCGGAAGATACCGCTATCGCCAACAATTTGGCGGTGAATTTCATGGATTCAATCGCTGTCGTATCCTTGAAAATCTGAAAATAATTGGAAAGACCTATGACATGGGTCTCCTCACCCTTTGAAAGATCGTAATCTCTGAAAGATGCCCAGATCATGAAACCAAAGGGATATATGGTCATGGCAAGGAAAAGTGCTATAACAGGCAAGACCATAAGCCATGGTACGAATCTTTTCACCTTTCTTTCCATGTTAAGGGGGGCCACCCGGCCCCCTCGCACCTCCTTATTTACCAAGTATCTCCTTCCACTTATTCGCAAGTTCGTTCAGAGTGTTGATGGAGAGTGGAAGCTCTCCAGACAGGATCTTGGAGAAGTATTCGACCGTGATGTCCTCGAGTTTCGGCTCTTCAGGTATCCTGGGTCTGTGAGTCTGTGTTACGTACGTAACCTCCAGAGCAGGTACTCTTGGATCTGCCGCTCTGACTTCTGGATCCTTGAGTGTGGACATCCTTGCAGGAGCAACTGCGAATTTGAGGAATTTGTTCTTGTCAGCCCATTTTGTGGTGGCGAAGGTTATGAATTTGAACGCAGCGATTTTCTTCTCCTCAGGTATGAACTTGTTGATACCGAGTGCCCATTGACCACTCACGGATCTACCAGGCATCGGTATGATACCAACTTTATCTGCACCGAGAGTGGTCTTGAACATGAGGTAAGGTCCTGTCCACTGAGGCACCATAGCGACGAGTCCCTGATTGAAGTACTCTATCGTTTCACCGTAGTCGGAACCGAGTGGATCTGGACTGTAGGCCATCAGTTTCTTCATCATTTCGAGTGCCTTCAAACCTTCTTCACTGTTGAATGCGGGTTTGTGATCCTCCGTGAAGTATTCACCGTATTCAAGGTCTGCTTTCCCGTGTCTCAAGATACCGAGAGGTGCGTTTCTGTACTCACCGAAGAAGAGGAGGTACATGTAGAAGAGTGTGTGTGTTCTTGGGAACATCAAAGCGATTCCGTATTCGGTTGGAGATTTTGGATTGTACTTCTTGGTGAAGAACTCAGCGATGTCCACAACCTCTTCCCATGTTGTTGGAAGCGTCAGTTCCTTCCCATATTTCTCCTTGAAAGCCTTCTTGATCTTCGGGTCTTCAAAGAGATCCTTTCTGTAGTAGAAGAGCATCGTGTTGTTGTAGAACGGTAAGCCTATGAGTTTTCCACCCCATTTTCCAGCTTCTTCGAGAACAGCAGGTATGAAATCGTTGAGATCGTAACCCTCAGGCAATAGTTCAGGATGCTCTTTCATGAACTCTCCAAGGTCCACAAGACCGAACGAAACGGCTCCCGTTGTCATGACGTCGTAGGTGAAGGCTTCGAAGGTACCAGCCTTCGATCTTAAGTCCTGCAACAATTTTGGATACAAAACTTCCCATGAGAGTGGCACTATCTCCACTTTGATATCAGGATTTTTCTTCATGAACTCTTGTGCAAGCCACTGTAGAGCATCTGCGTTATCGGGTGAAACCAAAACGGAGATCTTGGTTGCTGCCATCGCAAAAATCGAGAAAATCACAATTAACATGATCGCGAGGAACTTTTTCATAAGGAACCCCCCTTTGAAAAAGATGGTATTCACTGACCGTACCTTGTATGATACTGGTTGTAGAGCTTCTCAACTTCCGAGGAATCGAGTGGTACGGGTTTTCCAAGGATGTTTGCATAATACGCGACTTTTGCTATTTCCTCAAGGAATATGGCCTTTTTAATTGCATCTTCAAGGGAATCTCCAACCACCATGACACCGTGTTTTCTGAGAAGAACCGTTCCCGACTTTCCTATAACTTTGACAACAGCTTTTCCAATGGCTTCCGATCCAACGGGTGCGTATTCTGTTATTGGAATCTCTTCACCGAATACATCTGCATGAGCCGTGCAGAGAACCGGTATTGATTTTTCGAGAACGGCCCAGATTGTGGCGAAGGTGGAGTGGGTGTGAATCACAGACTTCGCCCAATCGAGGTTTCTGTAAAGATACAGATGGGTTGCGGTATCTATCGAAGGCTTTTTATCCCCTTCAACCACGTTACCCTCAAGATCAACCACCACCATGTCCTTGGGTTTTAAAACAGTGTATGGAACCCCTGAAGGTTTTATGATGACGTGAGAATTCACTCTAAGACTCACATTCCCACTCGTGTAGGGTACGAGTCCGTATCTTTCTAGGATCATGTGAGCCTCGTATACCTTTTCCTTGTACTCTTCATACATTTTCTCAACCTCCTGGTTGACTCACCGAGCTTCTCATGACGAATTCCGGTTTGAAAATGTACGTTTCACCTTCTTTCCCCTCAACCATATTGAGGAGGATCTCCACAGCTTTCTTCCCAACTTCCTCCTTGGGGTGTATGAACGTTGAGAGTTTCATCCTGAAATCCCCTATCGGTGCATCATCGAAACCGATGATCGATATATCTTCTGGAACACTCAGTCCCATCCTCTTGGCTGTCATGTAGAATTGGAGGGCCGTTGCGTCGTTGTAGCAAAACACCGCCGTTGGTCTTTCATCCTTTGGAAGATTCAAAAGTTCGTATGCATGCTGCATGGGAACACCTGTGAATTCGGACATGTTGAAGGATCTTTCGTATATCTTCTCAAACCCGAGCTCCTTTCCTCGCTCAACGAATCCCCTGGCTCTCAGGACACTCGGAAGATGAATGGATTTGTAAAGAACCGCAACCTTTTTGTGGCCGTACTCTTTGAAGATCTCGGCAGCTTTCCTCCCACCGTATTCATCATTCAAAATGACAGCACCCGTTCCCTTTATCCTAAAATCACTGTTTACAAGAACTACCTTTATACCTTTTTTCACGATATCTTCAATGAGTTCTTTATTAGCTCTCTTTGTAGCGCTGTAGACGGGATCTATGATCATACCCTCAACACCTATTTCGAACCACTCGTTGATGACCTGTCTCTCCTTCACAGGATCTTCGGATGCGTTTCCCAGTAACATCTTGTAACCGTTCTTGAAGAGTGAATCTTCAGCACCAAGAACTATGTAAGGGAATATGTAACTCGTTATCTGTTGAACGATGATTCCAATGACTTTGCTCTTTTTCTCAAGACTCACGAAGGTTCCTATTCCAGGTTTTCTAACTATCAGGTTCTTTAGAACGAGTCTATCAAGAGCTTTTCGAACAGTCTCCCTACTCGCCTTGAATTTTTCCATCAATTCCTTTTCAGTTGGAAGCTTATCTCCATTTTTGTACTTACCGGATTTTAAGGCATCTATGAGATACTTCTCTATCAACCTGTACTTTGGAATAATGATGTCTCCCCCCCACAAATTGAACGTAAATGTATATACATTCACTAGAATTAGAATTATCATATCGGTGAAAATTCTCCAAACCCAATTATAATCCGTATATCTTGCTACTGGTTGATTACTCTCAAATACTGTTCATATTCTCCCTCTTTCGTAAGATCTTTCACAATTTGATAAGATGGAATGACTTCTTTTATTTTCAAAAGGAGATGATGGTATGAGAATATCCATACAGGTTATGAAGTCCCCCTCCTTCCAAGATATCTCAAGTGCTCTGAGAATAGCTGAGGCTGCTATAAATAAAGGTCATGAAGTATCGCTCATTCTCTTACACGATGCAGTTCACGCAATTGAAAAGTCCCCAGAAGAAATTCAGAAAAACCTTAAAGAATTCATGAGCAAGGGGGGCAGAGTATATGCGTATGGCTCTCTACTGGAGAGTGAAGGGGTGTCGAAAGATATCCTTTCAGGTGTGGTACCGATGGATCCAACGATGTTGCCCTCTCTGATCTCTGAGAGTGACAGAACTCCAACCACTGCAGGCTCTCCTCTTTTAGGGGGAGAGTAAGGCGGTTAAATATTTTGATGTCTATGTTAATATTGTACAGGATGATTGATATGCAGATACGGAAGACGCGATGGAGCCATTATAATCTGAACTATCACTTTGTGTGGATACCAAAATACCGACGGAGTGTCTTGAAAGGGGCAGTTGCCGAGGAACTTCAGCGTCTAATCGAAGAAGTAGCTAAACGTAACGATATCGAAATAATTTCACTTTCAATACAACCTAATCACATGCATCTTTTTGTTTCAGCACCTCCAAGATTTTCTCTAGCACAACTAATAAACCTTTTCAAGGGATATACAGCCAAAAAGCTGTTGGAACTATTTCCGAAACTTAGAACAAAACATGGTTTATGGACGCGCAGTTATTATGTTGGCACAGCAGGCACTGTAACGGAAGAAACCATTAGGAGGTACATCGAAGAGTGCCAAGACGTTTGATGTTAACAATCAGGATACCAGTGCCATCTAGATTGAATAATATCGCCGCAAAGCTCAACAGAGCTTCTGGGAGGATATACAGCAAGACCCTGTCCGTAGTCCGGAAAATATACCAGAAGAAAGGTTTTTGGCCATCACAAAACACAGCACAAAAATATATTCTACGGTGGGCTGTTAATATTCCGTTGCACACACATTCGAAGCAAGCGATGGTGCAGCAATATTTCAATGCTTTAAAAGGCTATTTCGCAGGGCGCAAAGAAAACTCGAACGCTAAGCCTCCATATCGAACTAAAAAGTATATGCCGACAATTTGGAAAGCCAGCGCCATACACGTCAAGAATAATAAGCTGGTGTTATCAAACGGCCGCAGTAATCAACCTTTTATAGTTCCACTTCCGAATGTACTAGTCGAAAAGCTCCAGCACGCCTCAATCAAACTTGCAAAGCTTGTGTGGGGTGATAGAAATCAGCGATACTACATCCACCTGAGTGTAGAGGTGGATGGTAGAAGCTTAGAGTCTAACGATAAGGTGGTTGCAGTAGATCTTGGTGTTATACACCCCATCGCGGCATTTGATG
>Ga0180301_10001540_pt1 | contig 18158 bp, 16 predicted proteins | sample GuaBasSediGuay16_FD_121797 | JGI IMG/M metagenome (GOLD analysis project Ga0180301, IMG submission 121797) | Subseafloor sediment microbial communities from Guaymas Basin, Gulf of California, Mexico - Guay16, Core 4569-2, 12-15 cm | ecosystem: Environmental > Aquatic > Marine > Hydrothermal... | reverse complement strand
TCCTCCTCCAGTTCCGGGGTCTTTTCGGCCGCAATGAAGGCCCGGACCTCTTCCAGGACCTTCTGTTCTTCCGGTGAAAAATCGAAATTCATTTTCAATCCTCCTGGTTTTCAAGCTTGCTACTTGGACTGCCGCCTGGCGAACCGGGCAGGACAGCCCCTTCGGGATACTCGATCAATTCCAGCATCACCCCTTCAAAGGAAGAGGGGTGCACAAAGGCGTACCTTCCGCCGTGAAGGCTCCGGGGCTCCCGGTCGATGAGCTTGGAGCCTTTCGCGGCGAGAATATCCAGCACGGCCCCCAGGTCGTCCACGGCAAAGGCCACGTGATGAAGACCCGGCCCCCTGGATCTGAGAAACGAGGCGATGACACTATCGTCGCTCAGGGGCTCCATTAGTTCGAAATCCACGTTTCCCACGCGGCACATCCTGTAGCGCATCCCGTAACGGTTCACCGTGACGATTTCCCCGGGCCTTGCCCCCAGGCGCTCCACGAAGAGCCGCGTGGCCTTTTCCAGGTCCGGGACCGCCACCCCTACTTCCGTGATCCGGGTTAGTTTCACGGCCTGCCCCCTTTCACTGTTCCGCCCCCAGGATCATGATTCCGTTGAACTGGGCCACGCCGCCGAGGCCGTGGGACAAGGCCAGTCTCGCGCCTTCCACCTGGCGCTCCCCGGCGCGGCCCGTCACCTGGAGGGCCGCTTCGGCCACCCTCACCAGGGCGGTTGCGCCTATGGGATTGGAACACAGGACACCGCCCGATGGGTCGCAGGGCAACTCCCCACCCCTGGAAAAGGTCCCGTCCAGCACCCTGTCCGGGGCCGTACCCGCCTCGCAGAACCCGAAGCATTCGTAGTGCTGGAGTTCCACGTAGGTGAATGGGTTGTAGATTTCGGCCACGTCCAGCTCCTTCAGGGGATCCCGGATTCCCGCCATCTCGTAGGCCTGCCGGGCCGTCTCCCGGGCGCCATCCCAGGAGACCTTGTCGCTGTCCCCGAACCAGTATTCGTCACCGCAGAATCCGATACCCTTGACCCAGGCGGGCTTTCCGGACATCTTCTTGACCTTTTCCTCGCAGGCGAAGATCACTGCACAGGCTCCGTCCGAGTTGGGACAGATGTCCCACAGCCTGGAAGGATAGACGATGACCGGGGCCCCTTTCACCTCCTCCATGGTCACAGCCTTCTTGATGTGGGCGTAAGGATTGTCCAGGGCGTCCCGGTGATGATCCACGGAGACGCGGGCGGCCGCATCCCGTGCCTTGTCCTCCGGGATGCCGTGCCGGTCCATCCACATCTGCGCCAGCATGGAAAAGATGCCCGGCGCCCCGGAGGTGAAGGGGCGGAAGAAAAAGGGCTCGGCCACCGTGGACATGGTGGCCTGGCTGTCACCCTCGTGCATCTTCTCGGAACCCACCACCAGGACCACGTCCGCCATACCCGAGGCCACCCAGTAATATCCGGTGATGGCCAGGGACATCCCCGTGGTCCCACAGGTCTCCGTCTTCATGAGGGGCTTTCCCACGGCGCGCAGGGCGTCGGCGAAGTAGAAATGGGTCATGGCCACTCCCTCCATCATGGAAGGCATGGTGCCGAACACCACCCCGTCCACGTCTTCGGGTCCCAGCCCTGCGTCGGCGAACGCCGCCTGGACGCCCTCCCTAACGAGGTCCGGGTAGGTCATTTCCGATCGGTTGCCGTACCGTGTCTGGCCGACGCCTACCACCGCCACCGCTCTTGCCATGATTCCTTTCCTCCCTGAACCGGCAGGTGTTTGCCGTCCTTGCGAAAACATGAAGCGCCCCGGGATCCGTCCCTGACGCCTCCTAATCAGAAACCCACCTTGTCCAGACCCTTGAGACCCAGGATTGTCCGGGCCTCGTCCGGCGTGGCCGGTTCGATGCCCAGTTCCCGGGCGATACGGATGATCTTGGCCACTTGTTCCGCATTGCTCCTGGCCTTGACGCCCTTTTCAAGATACAGGTTGTCCTCCAGGCCCACGCGGACGTGTCCCCCCAGGAGCAGGGCCTGCGTGCAGATGGGAAACTGGGCGCGGCCCGCCACGCACACGGAGAACTCAAAGTCGCCTATGAGCCTCCTGGCGTAATCCACTAGGAACATGAGGTTCTGGGGGCTCGGCGTTATCCCGCCCAGCACCCCCATCACGAACTGGATATATACGGGCTTTTGCAGGTGACCCATGGCGATCAGGTGGGCTATGTTGTTAATCATGCCCGCGTCATAAACCTCCAGTTCCGGTTTGGTCCCGTACTCGGCGAAATAGCGCGCGAATTCCTTGAGGGTCTTGAAGGTGTTGGTGAACACGAAATCCTCCGTCATGGCCAGATACTCGGGCTCCCAGTCGTACTTCCACTCCTTGTACTTTCCCATGGCAGGGGACAGACAGAAATTGACCGAACCGGCGTTGAAAGAGGCGATCTCGGGCCTGAGGCTCTTGACCGTCTGGACCCGCTCTTCGGCCGTCATGCCGAGGCCCCCGCCGGTGGTGGGGCACAGCACCACGTCGCAACGGCTTTTCACCGTTTCCGCGATTTTCCGGTAAAGGTCCAGGTCCGTCACGGGCCGCCCGTTTTCAGGATCCCTCACATGGAGGTGACACACGGCGCCTCCCGCCTCATGCACCGCCAGGATTTCCTCGATGATCCGCTCCGGGGTGACGGGCAGGTATTCGGACATGGTGGGCGTGTGAATACTTCCGGTAATGGCTGCAGTTACGATTGCTTTGGGCATGATATACCTCCCTAATTTGTTTGGAATTTAGGTTCCGTCCCTTGAGTTCATGATCGGTACGGTTCAGTCCACGGGCGCAAAATGCTGGATATCCATGATGCACCCGGTTCGAGATTCCCGCCAGACAGCCCTGACCGTCATGCCGGTCTTCACGATCCGTCCAACCCGATCCACGTCACTCAAGTCAACACCCCCGATCAAGTGCATGAACCCGCAGTCGGTACCCCCCAGCAGTATCAGCGACTGGATGAACGGGGGCTTGGTGGGCATCCCGAAATACTCGTAATTGGTGACCGCCCAGGAGAGAACCCTGCCCTCCTGGGACACCTCCACCCATTCGTTCATATCCACGAAACAGCGGGGACAAAAACTCCTGGCGGGCACCAACACGCGGCCGCACGCATGGCATCGAGTCCCAAGAATCTTTCTCTGCTTGAACCCCTCGAAAAACCGATGCACGGTGGGTCCCAGGGCAAGTTCATACGGAATCCTCGCTTCCGCCTCCAGGATGGGGTTCCCTTTCTTGTCCCGCGTGATCATGTCGTCTCTCCTCCCTGGCGCTCCGGGGGGAAGATCTCTCCTCCCGGATCCAGCCCTCTGGGCCGACCTGCTCCGTTCTTTGCCGTCTCCTCAGTCGGCAGGTTCGAAATACTTGATGTCCAGCATGTCCCCTTCCCGTTCTTCCCTCCACACCGCTCTGACCCGCACCGAACCCTTCAGCCTTTCGCGCACCGCCTCGATGTCCATGGTCTCGAATCCGCCCAGCAGGTGCATAAAATTGCAATTGGTCCCGTCGAGGTGAATCAGCCCGGCGACGTAGGGCAGATCAGTCCTCATGCCGAAGAAGGGCTCGGTGCTCATGGTCCAGGTGACAAGCCGTCCTTCCTGCGATACTTCCACCCACTGTCCCATATCCACGTAACACCGGGGGCAGAAAGTGCGGGCGGGTACGAGCACTCTCTCGCACCGGGGACAACGATTGCCCAGGATTTTCCCCGCTTTCAAGCCCTCGAAGAAGCGCTCGAAGACCGGGCCCGCCGAGAACCGGTAAGGCAACCATACATCGTGCTTTTTCGTGTGAAAGTGCTTGTCGGGCATCCCTTGCCCCTCCTTTCATACGGCAGCAGCCCGCGCTTCAGGCGCCTACCACGGCCACTGCGTGAAACTGACCCGCAAAACCGTGGGTCCCGTGGGCCAGGCCCGTTTCCACCTCCCGGTCCACCTGCCTCTCGCCCGCCTGTCCCCTGATCTGGAGGGTCACTTCGGCCAGTCTGCAAAGGCCGCGGCTTACGTAGGGATTGGCGGCCAGCACGCCTCCTGAAGGGTTGACCGGCAGCGAGCCTTCCGGAGCAGTGGCCCCGGTGTCCAGGAATTTTCCTCCCTCTCCGGGGCCGCAAAACCCGAGCCCCTCGTACCAGAGCAGTTCCTGGAAGGCGTAAGGTTCGGTCACTTCGGCCACGTGGATTTCCTTGACGGGATCCCGTATGCCCGCCATGTCATAGGCCCGTTTTGCCGCCTGGGCGAGGACGCCGCTCCCCATGTCCCGATCTCCCAGGTAAAAGAAATCCATGGAAGAGCCGAAACCCCGGAACCACACAGGCCTTTTGGTGAGTTTCTTTGCCTTATCCTCGGAGGCCAGGAGCAGGGCCACGAAACCTTCGGACTTGGGGGCGCATTCGAGTTCTTTGAGGGGATCCATTACCTTGGGGGAACGCAGGACCGTGTCCACGTCCAGGCGCCCCTTCCGGTGGGCGTTGGGGTTGCGCAGGGCGTTTCCCAGATTTTTCACCACCACCCGGGCGCACTGCTCCTCGGTGGTCCCGGAGTGTTCCAGGTAAGCCCGCATCTGTAGCCCCGCCGCCACGGTCTCGTTAAGGCCCAGGGGGCGCTGGTAGAAGGGATCGGTAAAAAAATGGGTGATCATGTCGTTGTCGGGGTTTTCCGATCCCTTGCACAGCCCCAGAACGAGGGCCGTGTCGTAATGGCCCGTGAGGATCCGCATCACGGCGTAACTGAAGGCCAGAAGGGATTCCCCGTCCTGGCGGGTGCCGTTCTTGAGAAACGCCGCACCCGAGTCCCAGTAATAGGCATTGGCGCAGGACACCCCCCCGTGAAAAACGTCCGAAGAAGCGCTCACCACCGTGCCCACATCCTCCCGGGTGATTCCCGCCTTGTCAAGGACCTCCCGGCACACTCGGTAGACCTGGTCCAGGTAGTTGTCTGCCGACTCCCCTGCGGGGCTCAGGGCCACCTCCACGATCGCCACGCGCCGCATCATGTCAACCTCCCTCTTTCGTCACCTGTTCATCGGCCTTCGAAGACGGGTTTTCTCTTTTCCAGGAACGCCCTGGGCCCTTCGGCCGCGTCCCGGGACCCGAACACGCGGCTCGCCAGGAAGGCCTCCAGGTAATAGGCCTGGCGGGGCGGAACGTCATAGGCCGCAAGCACGGACTCCTTGATGGCGCGGAGCGCCAGAGGACCGTTGGCGCAAAGGCGTTCGGCCACCCCCATGGCCGTCTCCATGAGTTTCTCCCTCGGGACCACGCGGTTGATTAGGCCCATGGCAAGCGCCTCAACGGCGGTCACGGGCTCGCCCAGGAGCAGGATCTCCATGGCCCGGCAATAGGGAATCTGCCTGGGGAGGCGCACCGTGGAGCCGGCCACGGGGAAAAGGCCCAGTTTCACTTCGGTCAGGGCGAAGGTGGCCTCTTCCACCGCTATACGGATGTCCGTGGCCTGGAGGATCTCGGTCCCCCCCGCCAGGCAGAAGCCGTTCACCGCCGCCACGATCGGTTTGTAGCAGTCCACGTTCTTGAGGAAGGCGGGAATCGTTGGGGAGATGGGCATCTCGCCCGAATTGAGCTTGGGGATCAACTCGGCAAGGTCCGCACCGGCGCTGAAGGCCTTGTTGCCCGCACCCGTAAGAATGGCGACCCACGCCCCGTCATCCCTGCCGAATTCGGCCCACGCCTCGGCCAGGGCCTCCAGGTCCGCCTCGTTCAGACAGTTCATGGCCTCCGGCCGGTTCATGGTAACCACCACGATCCGCCCCGTTTTTTCATAATCGACGGCCATGGCCCACCTCCCTTCATTCAAAGCCCCCGCGCCGATCCGGGGGGGAACTTTCCGCTCCCCGGCGCACCTGTATCTATACTCCCAGCCCCGCCAGGATGAGTCGGGTCACTTCCTCGATCAGTTCTTCTTCCGTGTGGGTCCTGAGGATGTTCCAGCCCCGCAACGGAAAGATGGTGAGTAGATAAACGATGATATTGGCGAAGAGCCCCGGTCTGTCGCACCGGAACACACCCCGATCCACACCCTGCCGGATCAAGGTCTCGAACCGCGCCACGAACTCCGCTTCCTTTTTCAGGACCTCCGTAAGAAATCGTTTTTCCAGGGACTTGGTCTCAGTATAGATGAATAGAATCTCCTCGCGGAGCTGAATGGTGAGTTGGAGATTGCCGCGCATCACGCTCCTGAGCTGTTCAACAGGGTTGTCGGAAGCCTTGACACCCTCCTCGAACTGACGGTAGATGCGGCTCAAAATATAGTTATGGACCAGGAAGAGTATGTCTTCCTTCTTTTCGATGTAGTCGTAGATGTTGCCCAGGCTGATGCCGGTGGCCGCGGCGATCTCCCGCATGGAGGTGGCATGAAAGCCTTTCCTCCTGAAAACCTTCATGGCCCCGCGACAGATCTGTTCCTGTCTTTTCCGGACGCGCTCGGGATCCTTGATGTTGGTCTTGATCATGGGGGGATGGCTCCCTCCGGGGGTTTGCAGGTGAGCGACGGATCACGGTCCGGGCGCTTCCAAGGGGCCTTGCCGGGAAGCAAGGCCCCGGTGGGACCGCACCACGGGGATGGCCCGGCTCATGGTCCGCATCCAGGGCCTTCGAACGAATGTCCGTTCTCCATACCCCGCCCCTTTGCGCGTGTCAAGAATTTTGTGGCTGCCGGTCGGCCGAACCGCCTGGCATCGCCGCGTCCGACCGTGCGGCCGGGCCTCGCGACTCAAGGAAGATCTCGTGTTCCTCCTATTTCAGCAGTTCTCTCGCGATCAGCAGCCGCCTGATCTCGGAAGTGCCGGCCCCGATCTCCAGGAGTTTCGCATCCCGCAGGTAGCGGTTTACGGGGAACTCGAGCATGTACCCGTATCCTCCGTGGATCTGCACCGCCTCCAGGCAGACCCTGGTGCCCATTTCCGCCGCAAAAAGCACCGAGGCCGCGGACTCCTTGCGCAGCCGGCTCTCGCGGGCTGTGCGAACGGCCACATCATAGGTCAGCAGGCGTGCCGCCTCGATGTTCGTGTACATGTCCGCCAGCTTGGCCTGGATGAGCTGGAAATGGGCGATGGGCTTTCCAAACTGCTCCCGCTCCCGGGCGTAGCGCAGGGAGGCGTCAAATGCAGCCTCCGCAATACCCAGCGCCAGGCCGGCCACCATTACCCGTTCGATATCTAGACCCGCCATCATCACCGCCACGCCTTTGTTTACCTTGCCGAGAACGTTTTCCGCCGGAACCACGCAATCTTCCAGGATCACTTCGCCCGTGGGGGAGCAGCGGTGGCCCAGCTTGTCCATCTTTCCGGAAACGGAATATCCCGGGAAACCGCTCTCCACGATGAACGCCGTAATCCCCCGGGAGCCCGCCCCAGGATCCGTCTTGGCGTAGATTATCATTACATCCGCGATGGGGGCGTTCGTAATAAACATCTTGCTGCCGTTGAGTACGTAGACGTCTCCCTTGTGTACCGCCGTCGTACGAATCCCCACGGCGTCCGAGCCGGCGCCTGGCTCGGTGAGACCAAGGGCTCCCACCTTTTCGCCGCTGCAGAGCGAGGGCAGGTAACGCTCCCGCTGCCTCTCATTGGCGTTTGCGTGCAGGTTGTGGGTGCAAAGGTTGGAGTGGGCCCCGTGGCTCACGGCCACCGCCGCGCTGCCCTTGGCTAGTTCCTCGGTGATCAGGACCTGGGCCAGGGGATCGCTGCCGATCCCGCCGTATTGCTCGGGGACCGTGGGACCCAGGACGCCGAGTTCGCCCAAACGCGGGAAGAGGTCCCCGGGCCAGTAATTTTCCCGGTCCATTTTATCGGCCAGGGGAACGATCTCTTTTTCCGTAAACTTCCGGACGGTCTCCACGATCATTCGATGCTCTTCGGGGATTTCCATTTCCTGCGCCCCTCCTTCCCAATGAAAATAAGGTCACGCCGATTCTCTATGGTAACGTTCACCGTCAAACGAAACGCGGCCTTCGGCCATGAGTTTTTCCAGGTGTTTCTTCATGTGAAGCCGCTCACCCAACTCGAAAAAATCCTTGGGCTCCCGTGGTTTTCCGTACAGGATCCACGCCCCGGTGATCTCCTGAAACGTGCGGGGCCTGGCCAGAAAATCGAGGAGCCTGGCCTCTCTGCTGTAAATGACGCCCACGTAGTGATCCCACAGGACACCGGGCTCTTCCTCGAACACTCCCTGCTCATGCCCGGTGAGCCAGATCCGGGCATGTATCTCTTTCAGCCGCTGAACCGATCTCACCGTGTCCTCGATGCTCGATTCCACGTCACCGTACCACGGACCGAAGGGGGTAAGATCATAGTCCGCCAGGAAAAGCACCCCTTCTTCGCGGAACAGGAAAGCCGTATGGCCCGGCGTGTGTCCGGGCGCAGCGATCACATCCACGGTCACTCCGCCCAGCGTAAGGGTTTCGCCCCCCCTCAGGAAAGCGGCGGGCCGCCTTGGCCTGAAATGAAATTCTTCGCTCAGGAACTTTCGCCAGTAGACGCGCTCCTGCTCATTCATCTCTCCATAGGATTCGATGAACACGTCCAGGTCCGCCAGGGGCGGGGCGTCCCTCTCCGCCACGCGGAAGGGTAAGTCGTCAAACAGGTCCAGGTCCTTGATGTGGTCCTCGTGCCAGTGGCTGAGCCACACCTCCCTGACCCCCGGGCTTTCCCGTAATTGCTTGAGCCTTTCCCGGTCGGACGCAGGATCGATGAGGATGCCCGGCCCCTCCAGGTAAATCGAATGGCAATGGGGATATTTCCCCTTGTTTTGGCCCGGGATGAACCACACCGGACCGAATCTTCTTTCCACCAGCGCTTTGCCTCCCATCCACACCTCCCCTCAAATTCCGTCGTGCCCGCACAGCCCCCAAAAGGGCTTAAAGACTCCTGCATACCTGACCCAAAAAATCATCACCTGCTCTCGCTGATTCCCGCAGCGACTCATCCTGCGGCCCTCGCCATCAGCGCATCGCCTGCCTCACATCACAGAGGCGCTGAGGCGGGATGCTTCCCGGGAGCCGCCATTTCTTTGCCCGAAGGCACGGAGGCCGGAGGGCAAAAAACGGCAGCTCGCGGAGACACGATGTCGGAGCGAGCGAAGCGGAGGGAAATATCCCGCATCAACGTCTCTCCCACGCAGAACCTCTCACATACCGCCTTGTGCTCCTGCACTCCCCTCACCCCTCCGAACCCAATAGTCCCTGAGCATCCTCAAGGCCCTCACACTCTCCACCGCATCATTGAACACCGGGTATTTCCCCAGGGCCTTGAAGTCCTCCACGTGCCGCTTTTCTGTGAAGAAACTCAGGGCCACGGGCTTTTCGAACCGCTCCGAAAGCCCGGCCGCAAAGGAAAGTATCTGCTCCTTGGACGCCCCCCTGCCGCCGAAGAGCCGGCTCATCTGCTCATCATAGATCATGGACAGGGCCATGCCGTCGATGCTATCCAACCCCAGGCAGGCCTCCAGGGCAAAGACCACTCCCATGGGGTCGTGCACATCGCCCAGGTCCATGGGGTTGGACATGCGGATGACGCCGCCGCGGCGGTAGCCCTCTATCTTCCGCACCAGGTCTCGCGGCAGGGGCGGGCACACGAACCCCTCCCGTTCGCAGGCATCGGCCAGGATCACCGAGAACCCCCCGGAAAAGGAGACCGCAGCCAACCGGTTCCCCCGCAGGGCCGGAAGAGTCAAGGCCTTGGCGGCAACGGTCATGTCGTGGATGGTCTCCACCCGCACCACCCCGACCTGCCGGACCGCGGCTTGCACCACACGGTCGTCGTTGAAAAGGGCCGCGGTGTGGGACCGGGCCACAGCCGAAGCGGTCCTGCCCACGTTGGCCTTCAAGAGCACGACGGGCTTAGGGGCTTCCCGCACCAGGCGAAGAAAGTCCCTGCCCCGTTCGATGCTCTCCAGATAGAGATGGACCTGTTCGGTCTCCTCGTCTTGCAGGAGAAAGGACAGGAGGTCGATTTCGTCTATGTCCAGCTTGTTCCCGGCGGAGATGATATTGGAAAAACCCACGTGCTCGTCTGAAAACGTGTAAGCGGCCTGGGTGGTCACCCCGCCGCTCTGGCTGATGACGCCCACCGGGCCCTTCTGGAAACGACCTGTATCCAGCGGGTTGAAAGGGGTGCAGAGCCCCGAGCCCGTAGAGATGACCCCGATGCAGTTGGGCCCGATGAAGCGGATCCCGTGGCGGGAGGCAACGGAAAGGACCTCTCGTTCCACACGGCTTTCCGCTCCCTCGTATTCACGGAACCCGCCTGTGGACACCACGGCGTGGCGGATGCCTTTCCTCCCGCAGGCATCGAACACCTCGGGCACCCGGGGAGCAGGCACCAGCACCACGGCAAGATCGACCCCCCGCGGCAGATCCTCGGGGTCCGTGAGGATGGGCATGCCCTGGACCTCTCCCGGTTTCTTGCCCACCGGGTAGAGGTCACCTTCAAAGCCCATGCTACGGCAGTTGTGTATGATGTTACGGGCAAGGTTCCGAGGCTCCTCGCTCACGCCGAACACCGCCACCGCAGCCGGGTAAAAGAAGGCCCGCATGTCTGCGTGCTCTCGAGGCAAGGCTATACGCCCCCGAGAGTCTCCAACTGGGCGGCGGCATCATACCCGTGCTCTTCGGCTGAGGAGAGAATCAAGTGCTCGGGCAGGCCCACGGGAGGTTCTCCTTTGATCTCCTTCACCAGATCGAAGGCCTTTTCCACGTGCGCTTCGTCTCCGGTGAGGCTCAGGTGCACGGAACCCTCGCTGCCGGCCACGCCGCCCGAACCCATATGGTAGGCCCTGACCCCTGTCAGGAGGGCGAACGCCTGGATCTCTGTGATCACGAGGGCCGTGGGCACGGGTACGAGTTTGACCGGGATGCCCGTGCTGTAGGTGAAATGGTAGATCCCGGTGTGCTTGGAGGCCTCGAGGACCGAAGGAACCAGTTTCTCCAGGCTCACGGGAATAATCAAGTGAGCACCCCTGGGCGTGACGATGGGCCAGGACATGCCGATGGTGCCTCCCTTTCTGGAGGCCACGTAGATGCCTGGTGTGCCCTCCGGGTCCACGGCGTTGGCTCCCTTGATGAAAACGTCCCCGGGGCCGAAATCGAGGATCTCCACATTGGAGTCCGCATCCTCAACCACCCGGCCTTTACGGACCACGTGCCAGGTGCATGGGGGCGGTCCAACATTGGCGTTCGTGATGCCGTCCGCCACGATCCCCAGGGTCTGGTCGGCCTTTGACTCAATCCTGATATCGAAGAGTTCTTCAGAAACAAAGGCGTTGGTGATCCCCCTCCCGATGATGATCATGCCTTCGGACCACGCCTTGCGGACCTCCGGGCAGTGGGCCGTGGCCCGGGCAAGCAACCTGCGGGATTCGGCCGGATTAAGGACCGCCAGGGCGGAGATCTCCTTCCCCTCCGGCTCCGGGATCGCTGTTTCGTAGAACATGCGCGCACCTCCTTGCAGGACGTGTTACGGTTGTCTCAATGTGGCCGCCCTGGATTAAACCGAAAGCAAACCCACCTGTCAAAGGGAAATGTTGCGCGCAGGTGCGGTGAGATGCTATCCATAAGAACCGATCACGATCGGCTGAAGTCGACCAACCGAGAGCGACCAAAGGCACAAGGTTCTTTTCTTTGTGTGCCTTTCCGAACCCTTATGCGTGAGGATCTTCGTGCCTTCGTGTGGATCGAGTGGTCGAATGAAATGCATCTGCCCAGAGGCTTGGATTCCCCTCCCATTCCTCGAATGGGACGCCAAGCCGAAGGGCCCTTGCGCCGGCCGTGCCAAGAGGCGTCGTAGGAGTGTGGCAAGCATGGAAAAGTCTTTGAAATCCGGTTTCATGGGGTCCATGCTGGGCAGCGCCCTCGGGGATGCCGTTGGAGAACTGGCCTTTCGCTTCCCTGACAAGGGTGCGCTGCTGGATGAGGTGGGCCGATCCCGCACGCTCATCTACACCGATGACACGGCAATGGCCCTTGGCCTTGCCCGGTCGCTGGCCGAGGTGGGCGACCTGGACCAGGAGCAGTTGGGCAAACGTTTCCGCCGGGACTTCGAGCAGGAACCCTGGCGGGGCTATGCTCAGGGGCCGCCCACCATTTTTTCCAGGGTCAAATCAACGGGCTGCACCTACGTGGAGGCCGCCCGGCGCATTTTCCGGGGCGAGGGTTCCCTGGGAAACGGGGCGGCCATGCGGGTGGCTCCCCTGGGACTCTTTTTCCACGGGGAGCCTGACCTTCATAAGAAGGCGCGGGCCTCGGCCGAGATCACCCACGCCCACCCGGTGGGCATGGACGGGGCGGCCGTTCAGGCAACGGCCGTGGGCCTGGCGCTCCACCTTAATCCCGGAGAGCCCTTGGATATTGAAAAGTTCGTTACAGTGCTTCAGGGAATCTCCTCCACCACGCCCATCAGGGAAAAATTGCATCTCTTGAAAGAACTCTTGAGTACCAACGCCCCCCCGCAGGAAGCCGCCCCCCTTCTCGGGCGCACCGTGGCCGTCCATGAATCCCTGCCCTTTGCCCTTTACGCCTTCCTGAAGCATCCGGACGCCTTCGAAGAGTGCCTGCTCTGCGCGGTGCTTCATGGCGGGGACCGTGACACGCTTGGTGCCATGGCCTGTGCAGTGTCAGGGGCTTACCTCGGGGTGGAGGCCCTGCCTCGTGCATGGCTAGACAGGCTAGAAAACCGACAATACATGGAAGGCCTTGCCCTGGATCTCCATGGACGCTCCGAAGCACGCAAGGGCAAGAGGGTGTTCCGGACCAATTGAGATACAAGGCCTTTGTAAAACATCTCTCCGGTACAGTCTTGGCGCCCCCCGTGTGTGCCGTTTGCGTCTGGGAGAGCCAAGAGTACCATCGCTTTCCGGTGGAAAAAGGCGAATAAAATTGATTCGTCGGCGTAATTCGTTGTAATAATGTGTGACTTTTCGACTTGGAAGGAAATGATATAGTGATGGAAATTTCCATGGCAGGCCGGGTTGCGACGCTTCATCACCCGGGATAAGGATACTTCTAAAATGCATATTTCAGTGTCGGTGCTGGTGGAAAATACGGCTTTGAAGAAAGGATTATTGGCCGAGCATGGTTTGAGTGTGTACATCGAAGCCGGTGAGCAAAAAATACTTTTTGATACGGGTCAGAGCGGAATCGTGCTCCATAATGCAAAAGTGCTGGGCCACAGGCTGGATCGACTCGACGCCGTGGTACTCAGTCATGGACATTATGATCATACGGGCGGTCTGAAACACGTCCTCAAGTCGTGCGGGGACCTCAAGATATACGCCCATCCTTCTGCTTTCAAACCCAAGTTTGCATGCAATGAGAACGGCGTGGGGCGTTCCATCGGCCTGCCCGGGGCCGATGGAGGCCTGCTCCCGAACATTGAAAAACTGAGCGTCTCCACGACGCAGCCCACCGAAATCATCGAAGGGATTTTCGTCACGGGCCAGATTCCACGCGTCACACCATTCGAGGATACGGGAGGTCCTTTCTTCCTCGACGCCGCCTGCACGCAACCCGACCTCATGTTTGACGATCAGGCCCTGTTTTTCAATACCTCTCAGGGAACGGTCGTCCTGCTCGGGTGTGCCCATGCAGGCGTGATCAACACCCTTGTCTACGTTCACGAGCTGACCGGGGGAAAATCCATACATGCCGTAATGGGAGGGATGCACCTGTTGTCTGCCGACGAGGAGCGCATGAATCGAACAATGGATCATTTTTACAGACTCGATCCGGATCTCCTGGGGCCCGCCCATTGCACAGGCAGAAGCGCCGTATTCAGGCTCCACGCTTCCTTTGGGAGAAAATGCATCCCTTTTTCGGGAGGAACCAGGATCACCTTTACCCGCTGAACGGGGCTTGGTGACGGCCGTCACCTTTGCGAAAAAAGACGAACTCACTCTTGTCAGCCCGATTTCCTTTCAGGGGCTGGAGTGGGCTTAGCGGTTCTTCTTCAAATGCCTCGGGATGACTCTCTTCCAAATCCCTGATTTCTTGACGGCCTGACAGGCCTGGTATCTTCATTCCCTAAGCAAGTACAAATCGCTCCTTTCTCCAAAAAATGAGAGATCGCATAATGGGCCGGTTCGGTAGGGTTTCCAAGTAAGGGCCAGGATGCTTGATTCAAGATTTTCTTTTTTTGGCCGAATAGAAGCATTGTAGCCCTACTTTTATTGAGGATTTTTATGATCCGAGTTTCGACGGGAATTTCCGTGGAGGCAATCGCCAGGCGTGCGGCAAGAAACACCGGCGCGCTCCTGCATCTACTGAGGGCGCCTTTCGGCCCCGGGGAAGGCGGGGTCCTGCGGATTCCCATATTCATCAAGTTCTCTTCTCTGTCCACTCTGCTCATCTTCCTGGTGGCCTGGGGAATCAGCTTCCCGGTTCTCGAGAACCAGAGGGAACAAGTGAGAGAGCAACTCCTTGCCTCAGGCGCCCGCATGGCGCGTATCCTTGCGGGAAACGCCGCGGACAAGATCCTCAATGAAGAGCAATTGAGCCTCTTCCAGCTCGTTTTCGACGCCGCAGAGGACGATCAGATCCTCCGGGCGGTGATCACGGACCGGGAGCGTGTCGTGAGAGCGGACAGCCTGGTTCGTGATATCCAGATTCCGTTCACGCCCCCGCCCGGGGCCCGATTCGTGGGGGAGGATCGCGGAGTAACCATTCGTTCCTTTTCTCATGGAAAAGAAAACCGCATCCTGTTCGAAAAGGCGATCACCTTCCAGAAGGTACCGGTGGGATACGCATACCTGGTCTTTTCCGAAGATTCAATCCTCCGCGCCATCCGCGATGCCAGGGTCTATATCCTTCTCATCACCTGCGTGATCGTACTCTTGAGCATACCTCTGAATCTGGCATTCAGCGTCTACTTCTCCAGGCCCATCAAGGCCCTCCAGGAAAGTGCAAAGGCAGTAGGCGACGGCATATTCGACCGAAGGGTGGAGATCAATCGAAACGACACTCTGGGAGATCTGGGCGAGGCCTTCAACAAAATGGCCATGGACCTGTCCCTGAAGGAGAAGATCAAGGACTCTTTCGGCCGGTACGTAGCCCCTGAAGTGGTGGATCTGGTCCTGGAGGATCCTGAGGAGGAATGGATGAAACCAGCCGGCGTTCAGGCCTCCGTGCTCTTCGTGGACATCCGGGGGTTCACGCGAATGGCCGAAAACATGGAGCCTGAGCTGGTGGTGGAAAAGCTAAATGCCCATTTCACCAGGGTAACGGACATCGTACTCAGAAACGGGGGTCATCTCAACAAATTCATCGGAGATGAAGCCATGGCCGTGTTCGGCGTGCCCCGGCCCGACGCGGGCCATGCGGACGAGGCGATCCGCACCGCCTTGGAACTTCAAGAAGAGCTGGCCGGAAACAAGAATTCAGAGGATCCGGATTTCCTTTTTCGTGTTGGGATCGGGGTAAACTCAGGTGTCGTGGTGGCCGGAAACCTGGGATCTCCCAAGAGGATGGAGTACACCATCATCGGGGACCCGGTGAACGTGGCCTCAAGGCTTACGTCCCTGGCAGGTGCGGGCGAGATACTTGTAAGCCGCTCCACCATGCTCCGGCTCAGGAATCCCGACTTGTATGAGATGGAAGACCGGGGTGTCGTCCAAATACGAGGAAAAAGGCATGGAATCCAGGTATTCCGGGTTCTCGGCCGGACTAACCGGACTAAATCAAATCCATCTCCGGATGCCGTCGGTATGCAATCTCTTGCACTACGCGAGGGAGGGTGAAACCAGTGCGCGCACGTGTCGTGATGTGTAGATATGGGGTCATGGCGGCGGCCTTCTTACAAGCTCTCCTGGTCGGCGGTTGCGGAAATGGTCTTCTGACCCTGGGTGAACCCGTATACCAGACGCCGCGCCTGGACCTGGAGGTCGTGGAAGAACAGCAACTTCATGACAGACCCACGAAGAACGTCCAGGCCCCTTCACACACGGCGCGGCGTGATCCCCCCGCGGCGGCTGCCCGGGACCCGTGGGAGGAGCAGGAGATCCGCCACGAAGTGAAACGCGGAGAAACACTGTCGGGCATCTCACAACACTATTACGGAACTTACGGTTTTTACCGGGCCCTGGCGGCTTACAACGCCCTGGATGATCCGGATCGTCTATCAGTGGGCAGAATTATCCGCCTCCCGCAAGACCCGCGAAGACTTCCGCCGGTCCCCCGGGAAACACCGCCGGCCAAATCCCCACAACGAAAGCCCTGCGTACGGGGCGGACCGATCCTCTCCGGGAACCGACCCACGCCGGACCCGGAGCCGCCCCGGATTATGGAGGCGAACATTCCTTTCGCCTGCCGGCCGCTCATGGTGGAACCTCCTCCGGTGACGGCCCCGGCCCTTGCCGAAGCACATGATCTCTATCAGACCCGCTACCGGGAGGCGCAAGATTCCTTGCGAGCGGGCAGGTACATGGAGGCCCGGGACCGATTCAGGGCATGTGTCGCCTTGAAAAGCGATTTTCATCCTTGCCGTCGGGGGATCGCCCTTAGCGAGGCCCGCTTCAAGGACTACCATTACCGCAGGGGATTTCTCTTGTATCGGCAGGAACGCCTCGCTGAGGCGGTGCGCGAATGGGAGCGTGTCCGGGCCCTCGACCCGGACTACCGGGGAGTGGGGAACCTGATCTCAAAGGCCAGGCGTATGCTCCGGCGCATCGAAACGCTCAAGCATTCAAGAAAAAACGCGAGGGGGTTTGAGGCCCAACCTCCTTCAACCCTCTAGCACGGTTCGGAGTTCCTCCGCCAGGGCATGAAGATCGAAGGGTTTTTCGAGATACCCCCTGATGCCCATGCCAACCACGACTTCGCGGCTGATCCCCTCCACGTACCCGCTGCAAAGGATGATCTTCATGTCGGGCCGTATCTCTAGAATCTTTCGGGCCAGCCGATCTCCGTTCATCCCGGGCATGCTCATATCGGTCACCACGAGGTCCCAGGCCGAAGGATCCTTCCGGAATGCGTCCAGGGCGGCGCGGGGGTCAAGGAAGCCCCGTGCGCGGTATCCCAGCCTTTCGAGCCGCCGGAGATTCAGGTTGAGCAGGAGTTCTTCATCCTCCACCAGGAGGACCCTCTCCGTGCCCATGGGAGGCTCCGGCCGTGGCTCGACCGGATCCTCCCGGCCGGCGGGTTGTCCCTGCGCAACCGGAAACAGTATCTCAAAGGTCGCGCCTTGGCCTGGCTTACTCCGAACCCTGATCTGCCCTTCGTGCCCTTCCACGATTCCGCGGACCACCGACAGGCCCATGCCCCTGGCCACGGCCAAATTCTTGGTGGTAAAATAGGGATCAAAAATCCGTTCCAGGTTTTCCCGGGGAATCCCGCAACCCGTGTCACTGACCGTGAGTTTGACATATTCTCCCGGAGGCGGTCCGGCCCGGCGTTCCTCTTTCAGACGCACGTTTTCCAGGCATATCCCTACAACCCCTCCCTTTTTGCCCATGGCATCGGCCGCATTCATGGCAAGGTTGACGAGGATTTCTTTGACCTGGCCAGCATCGGCCAGGACCGTGTGCGTGTCGGTGCGGATCTCGTCCCTGATTATGATGCGTGGCGGCAAGGAAGCCCGGAGGAGGGGCAGGGCCTCGCAGATCACCCCATGGAGCTTTGTCGGCACCCTTTTCACCTCGACCTTTCGTGACGCGCACAGCAATCGCTCCACCACCTCCCTGGCCCGAAGGCAGGCGTAGATAATCTCTTTGAGGTTGGATCGCGAGGGGCTGTCGGCCGGAAGGTCATCCCGGGCAAGTTCCGCGTTCCCAAGAATGACCCCCAGGATGTTGTTGAACTCATGGGCCACGCCGCCCGCCAGGGTACCCACAGCCTCCATCTTGTTAAGGCGCCGGAGACTCGTCTCCAGCCGCTTCCTTTCGGTGAGGTCCAAGAAGAGGGTCAGGATAAGGGGTCTGCCCGAGACCTCGATGATCCTTGAATACATATGACCCGTCAGGAGTCCCCCGTCTCGGTTCTTGAACCCCATCTCCATTCCCCGGATTTCACCCGATTCCTTCAGGGCCTTCACGAACCGCGCCCGGTCCTGGTCCGTAAAAAGCCCGAGTTCCACGGCGGATCGCCCCACCAGGTCCTCGCGGCTCATGCCCGTTACCTCGCAAAG